>JAAUXU010002569.1_pt1 | contig 61282 bp, 57 predicted proteins | sample 7278151 | NCBI WGS metagenome assembly JAAUXU01 (sample SAMN14350113, study PRJNA611818) | marine sediment metagenome | isolation source: surface marine sediment (1.8m) | place: French Polynesia: Moorea | collected 2018-08
AGCCCTTCTCCTAGCAAAAAAAATTGCATTTCACTACTGAAAAAGTGACCTCAAAATGCGATTTTTTGTCTCTCAAGCAGGTGTACGCTCACTTTTGCACTGCACTGTAGCAAGTCGAGTTCTGCCGGTGCACTTCACCGTGTTCTCTGCGTCCACAGAGATGGAAGCGGGGCAGAACTGCTGTGTTCTCCCCCAGAGATGCAGCGGTCGACAACCTCACCATCCAAGATAACCAGAGCCCCTTGTAAGTCTTGCCACTCAATGTGCACCCCTCCACGAGACCGACGGCTGCACGGACCCTTCACACGCACTTCATGGAAAGCGACAGCAGCAGCGGGTGGACTTCCCCGACCCCATCAAGAATTAAGTTTGGCCGCGGCTCTCTGGGCTAGCACGTCACGTGTTCGTACATAAGTGGATCATAAAGCACTTGCATATGAAACAAATACATTGATTGACAAGGCTTCAAAGCAAAAATTTATCTGTTCTATAGCACTACATTTGATACTACTTTCACCACAGAGTTATCTTCATCTTGTCGCGTGCACGTTCGTGCCGTCGGAATTGCTCTGGCCTGCGTCCGGGGCCAGCTGGGACGAGCTTTCATGCTTACCAGAAGCCTGAAACAAAGAAGGTGGACCACTGGCAAGTGTGACGTACCTACTATTGAGTGGTGTACTTTATCTGAGAGATCATTGGGCATTTCACTTCTGACAACTTAATGAAAGAGTAGGATAAGCAGTTCAAAATCGTCCTCTGCGAGTGTTTCAAAGAAAGCGCTGGACGCAAACAGTGGAGGTCGGCGTACTTCTCTCGCTTCGTCCTTCTCCGTGGATTCGAGAGCCTCCTCCTTCGCATCGGGCTGGACTGCAACAAGACGTAGAGTGAAGATCTGGTGCAGGTGTTGCTCGTGCGAGCTGTGCTCAAGTCTCACCGCCGTTGATGAAGTTGTAGGCGATGGCAGCCGTCTTCTTAGATTCTACCAAAGCGTCCTGGGCCAGCTGCTTCGCCTCGTTCGGGTAGAAGGCAGCGGATGCGGCACCAGCGCCCACGGAAGCGTAGCTTAGTCGTTTTAAAAGCCTACCCCTGATGGCCCCGAGACCGTAGCCCAAGAGTCCCGCCACTCCGATAGCACCAACTCGCAAGGGAGCGTTTTCGGGCTCCAGCAGGGTACCCAGTGTGGCTGTATGAATGATGAAGATACGTACGTACGCCTTTGGTAGGATTTCTCATGCAGAGGATAAACAACCGCTTACTGCTCGTGTGAGCCTTGCCGGTCTCGTAGATGTGCCTGACCCTTTCGTCGAGATCCTTTAGCGAGTTCCCCAGCACACCTTGGAAGCCGTGTCTTACGGCGGTAACTCCCTGCTGGACGTAACCTGGTTCCTCAGTCACCTGAGATGGACATGTCCTGGAGGAAAAGTGTAGGACAATGAGGAAATAGCAGTACTTCTTCTGGTAAGGTGGTACTTACGTGACTGGTTCTTCTGGTCCGTATATAGGAATCTCCGAGGGCTTCATGACCTTCCCAGGACTGCCTTGTTCCTTGGCCTGGCGTGCTCCCATGACGGCCGACGACCTGTAGGAATGATGCTGTAATTTAGCAGGCGCAGTATAACAATGCAAATGCGTCTCTTTATTACACTTTAAATATACTAGCAAGAAACATGAATCACGATTGAATAAAAACAGTTGCTTGACCAGAATACGTTGCTGTTCCAGGGTGTCATACTTATCATCAGTCGCTCTGAGTTGTCATCACCGTTGCTGCTTCACCAGGCTTTTCAGTTGCGAACAACTCCCTGAGGATGACGATGAAGTTGCTAAGTCCGTATATAAATCCCTCGTCAGGTCCCACATGTGCAATCTTGTCCTTTAGCCCGCGATGCGTGGAGTGCGCAAAGTCAATAATCCGCACGTCTACGACACCAGGGGACGACGACTGCGACGACGACTCCAACAGCACCTCGTCGTCATCATGGTTCTCTTCAGATTCACTGGCGCCGTCGTAAGTTACCAGCAGTGAGCTCGTGTAGAAGCGGTAGGAGTCGAGGGTCTGCAAGATCGTCCGGAGATCTTGCAAACGCTCCATCAAACGCTCGACCACGTCGACTCTGGTGTCGAAGAACTGCGCTACGGCCTCACGGAAGCCATCGTCATTGAGCAAGCGCCCATGGTACTTGTTGTGACAGAGCCACTTCCCGCTGTGCCGGTTGTACACTTGCATGCCGCACAGGCGGAGGCCCAGAGTGCCAAGCGTGGTACTCCTCGCTTTAGCTATCTTGCGCTGCTTCTTGGCGGCGCTCACGTCGTCGGCGTATTGGCGGACGCCAACCTTGAGATCCAAGACGCAAGGGCGGGCATACCTAGACACGAGGTTCTCCAGCAAGAGATACATTTGTGGGTTAGCTCGAGAATGTCTGCTCAATTGGTGGTGCAGGCTCGTCTTGCCCTCGTCGGACGAGGTTAGTGCGTCTTCTTGCGAAGTCGCCGACGTTGTCAGGGGACGGAGCAGACCCAACTTTTTGAGATGATCGCGGTGGCACTTGAGCGCCCACGGATTGTAGAACGCGTGGTTGCAAAACTCGCTGCCGTGACAAGATGAGCTGTCCTCGAAGCTCTTTCTGACAGGTACCTCTCCTAGGTCGACGGGCGACATGTCCTGATCAGACACTGGCTCCATCTCAATGCTCTCCCTGCGCTTGAGTCGGTAGTGCAAGTGATGCAAGTGATGGTGGTGGTTGCCCAATGATGACGACGTCGCACAGGCAGGCGTCGGTGTTGAGACTGAAGCGGCCACTGGAGTAGAGCTCGTGGCAGCAGGAGCGTCGCCGCTGTTACCGCTACGCGACAGCACGTATTCGATAGGGGGCTGGCCGCGCAACGTTATGTAACCTTCGGCATCCTCAGCCGCCTCCACCTTCATTGTGCCTTCGAAGCTAGGCGTGAACGGTTTGAGAACCCCAGGCAATGTCCGGTAGAAGCGATGCTCACGATCATTGAGGGGCTTGCAGACGACGTCCTCGTCGAGACACACCATTGGAAAGTGACCGCCCACCTGAAGAGGATGGGGAGGGAGTTCAAGCAGATCTCGTACCAAGACGTAAGCGGCTCGCCTACCTGGTGCACGAACGGCTCTAGCGTGACTGGGTTCGCCTCGTGCGAGTCCACCCCTTCCGCCTTGGCGGAGGACGAAGGAGGTACCGAAGGAGGCGGCGAAGGAGGCGACGAAGGAGGGGACGGAGGGGACGGAGGGGACGGCGGCCGATCGCTGTCCATCCCCCCAAAAACTTCCACCTTCGTTTGACTTCTTCTTTTTTTGGTCCCTCGCTTTATTTAATGTTCTGCTTTCCAATCTTTCAGCGGATAGCTCGACCCCACGAGCAGGGTTGCCACGAATGGAGTAGAGGTGGGAGCGGGCTAGGCTCGAGCCCACAAGCCAGCGGGTCCGCAGCCATTTTGGGCAAGCCCGCAAAATCTGCAACCCGCAATAGAGCCCGGGGACTGAGCTTCAGTTTGTTTCCCTGTTTCATTTATACAAAAATTATTTTATTTAATTATTGTATAAATTAATTATTTCAGTTCAGCCCTAATATCTTTCTTACCCATCGCTTCATTCCTTCATCCGTCTCTTCACCCACTTTTGACAAAACAGACAACTGATGAGCTGTGACAGAGGCCACTCTGACATGACCAGTTCAGAGGAATCACAGCCAGACATCCCCACAATGGACTTCTTTGATCCAGACGATGAGATCTCCGTCCCCTTGGACAAAGAGGACCAAGAGGATGCAGATGAAGAGCCCGCATTACAGCCCGAGCCCGTATCTCAAAACCCGCAAAAGCCTGAGCCCGCCTAGGAATACCCGAGCCCTACTCGAGTCCGCATTCTCAAGCCCCTTCCACCTCTAGAATGGAGTCGTCGACGTGTTGTTGTAGTCCGGCAGGTCCCCAAGGATCAAGTTGTCCGTTGCATGTTCCTGAAAGGGTCACGAGCCCACTGCATTTAGTGGTCCGCATTTTTGGTGCAAGAATGCTTTACTTGTGAAAGAAGCCCAGAGACAACAGACACAGCAGGTAGACGGATCCCGAGCTTACCTCACCAGGGGGCAGAAGAAGAGCGACAACTGCGACATGCGCGACAAAAGCAACTTGCAGCTGATCGGCCCCGGCCTGCGGCTCTTCGGGGGTCAGCTGTGCATGGGAGGAAGGACACGTTGGACATGTCCCATCTGGTGCTACCTGAAGCAGAGCACTCCGCGGAGGTGTGGAAGAGCTAGCCAGGACAAAAGAAAGTAACAAGGTAGAAAAGACATTTTCTCTCAAGAACACAAACCTAAGAAAGGTACCATTGTTCTTGCGCAAGGATCTTGGATGTGTTTATGTTGCTGCCTCCCAAAATCAGCTGATTCAGCTGGGGATCGACCGATACGACGAAAGAGGTCTTTACTCTATGGTCTGCACTTGGCTCCGGCTCCGGCTGCGACAGCGTCTGCGTCTGCGTCTGCTTACGAGTTTGCGTCTGCGTCTGCGTCTGCTTAGGATGACGACGAAGAAGAAGCTCGCTCAAGACTCGCTTGAAGCACCAGAACCAAGGGGTGCAGCTGAACATCTTGGTGAAGCTGAAGAAACGTAACAAGGGCCAGTGACAACTGGCAAAGTCGGCATCTCAGAAAGGTAACAACAAGTGACCAATCCTGCACGTGCGATCGCGTCTGGAATTAATAGAATCAACGTCCTTGATTCATAGGACTCTTGTCGGCGACGCCGCTCGGCCATGGCCTCGGTGGAGGCCGTCGTCGCGACCATCAACTACATCGGTAACGGGGCGACCTACTGCGTCACAACCTTGCTTAACCTAAATCATCTAGTGGTGTCGAAGGCGGTGCTCTTTGTCTCCTTCTTGCTGTCTTGCACGAGGTCGTGGTTGGAATTGCTGACTGAGGCCGTGCGAATCGTGCTCGAGGACCTCATACTCTTTCTTCAAGAGACTGGAGAAGGAACTCTGCGGATCTGCAATGCCGTCTTCGACGTCTTCGATGGCGTCTTCGATCGCATCGTCTGGGCCGCCACCGGCGCAGATGCCTTCGTCCGCGCCGGTTGCGGCGGCGTCACTGACGCTGCCATTCAGACGTACCTGAGTCTGTGCGCTTGCATGGCGTCGGTCAAGAACTTTGTCTGTCTAGTCGGCTCCACGGTGATCCTGATGGTGAAGTTAATACCGACGACCCTCTACATGTTGGTCTCCAGCTCCGGGACATTGGTATTAAGGGCGGCATTCTCCATCAAGGCCATGTTGAAGAATTCCCTTGAGGTCGCCACGTGAGTGTCCTAGTTGAACTTCACTTGCAATACATCCTCACTTATCCATCTTTTCAGCACTGCTCCTCTGGAAAATTTCGTCGGCTTGGGCGCCATCCTCCTCATCGGCTTCTCTGCCTTCAAGCTGACGTCCAAAATTGTCCGTGAGCACCGGGTGACTCCGTCGCTGGTGGCGCGGAACTTCTTTCGCGGGCTTGTGACTGTGCAAATCAGCATGATCCGCCTCGTTCTGCTATGTTTCGGGCTGGGGCTCCGAGTCGTCAGCGCCATTCTGACGCACTTGCACGTCCCACGGTTCCACCACGCCGGCGACAGCGACGATGAGGGTGACAGCGACGACGACGAGGACGTCTCTTTCGGCACCTATGATTCGTCGGACAACGAGGAAAGGGCTCGACAAGAGGCGAAGAGACAAAGGTATGAGCTCCTGCTGCGACGAAGACAACACAGGTCAGCGCCCCACGGCAACGACTTCGAGATGCTGTTCGACCAAATGGAGCGCGACCGCGAGGAGAAACTGTGCGTGATCTGCCAGGACAAAGAAAAGTGCATCATGATGCTGCCGTGCAGACACTTGTGCGTGTGTCAGGGCTGCAGAGAGCTCTGGCGGTCTCAAGCTAGCCAAGGAAAGAAGTGCCCCATGTGCCGGAAGCACGTGCGGCAGACGATCAAGGCCTACTTGTGATCGAAGAAGCGACCTCGGCTCCTAAACAAGGACCTCTCACCTGGGGCAGAAAGAAGGCCGAGGTCTTGACCTTTGAGAAACCTTATATATGCAACGACTCCTGTGCGTAGCTAAATCGACAATTGAATACTGCACTAATATTTATTGGCTTACTGAATTACATAATGTGAGATGACAACGCCTTAGTAACTTCGTGGAAGGGCTTGAGGACGTCTCTCGACTGTCCACACTTGAGCACGCCGACCCCGCCAGCCTCATGGTGGGAGCACAGACGTTAGTGCTGCTGGACGTCATCTGGACGTCGAGTTCCGTTTGTACGTGCAGCACCGCACATCCCAGTACGAGGTCGCGTGCAGATAGTATGATGTGTTCTCGACGTACTTGGCCGCGTCCTCAGTGGACACGTCCACTCAAGCACCACGTCCTTGCACTGCAAGGCGTAGTCCGAGCTCGTGGACTCCATCCACTCTTGAATGTCGTTGTGCGCGTTGAGTAGTTGCGCAACACAATTCCATATCTTCCGCGGCTCCACCAAGGTTGTGTTTGGGTGCTCCGTTGAGTGTCACTCATGTCTCAAGCAAGAAGAACAAGCTCATTGAGAAATGTCACGATGACATCGGCGTCGATACGAGCAGACATACATACGTAGGGCCGAAACCGGATTGCTCACAGCAACACCTTAGTGCGTTCACTTTCGACATGGCAGCAACGACGTCTTTAAAGGTGGCCAAAGCAGCTTTGAGGAAAGACATGAAGCGCATCATCGCTTCTGTCCCCGAGGAGTCCAAGAAGCGCCAGTCTGACGCGGTGGCCGCCAAACTGATCCAGCTGCAGGAATACCAGAGGGCCAAGAACATCTCCATCTACTTGCACATGCACGATGAGATCCAGACTCTGGGGATTCTGGAGAATGCATTGAAGTAAGCATTTCACCGGGTTCACCTCCACAAGGGGTAGCATATGCAGTCCTCGGCGCCAGCCACGTCCTCGGGCATGCCTTGACCTCATACGCTGTGCGTACACCGAGAAAGCCACCGACCGTCTGTACTGAGGACCTTGGTTCGTGGTCACGAAGGAGGAGAGCTGATAAGTCATACGGGATTTCTGGACAGGAAGGATTCGACCACACTGAGCGCAGTTAGCTGGAGGTGCACAAAGACTGGTCATCTCCGGACTGACCTTCAGTATCATCAACAAGACGAGCTGACGAAATCACTCCCATCCACCAAACCCCTCCGAGGTGAGGGCTGTACCTCACCCCTAAAAAGGAGCATTTTCAGGGGCTCAAGTCTGACTCCAGTACACGTATGAGGTCCAGTCATGGACGTGGAAGTGACTTGCGCCTAGGACAGTATTTAAGTCAAAAAATCATAAGTAACTTTAAAAAGTCACAAAGCCTGTTTGACGCCCTCGCTTAGGAGGCCTCTACAGTACTTAAATATGTCCTGGAGTAACTGAACTGTGACTAATATCGTCCGCACTCGACGAATCTGACGTCCAACATGGTACATACGACAGGTCACCCAAGACGCCTTCCCTTCTTCCATGCAGTTCTTGTCCTCGGGCTAGGAGGACGCCGTCCCCAAGGCACATCTCAGCTTCACTATGACAATGCATCATTGCTTTTCTGTGCGTTTCTTCTTGCTCCACAGCAGTGGCAAACGCTGCTACATTCCGCACTACTTCATGGACGGCCGCGACATGGACATGGTGCTGCTGCACGACATGGACGACTACCACAGTCTTCCCCTGACCAAATGGAAGATCAAGCAGCCTGCGGATGACGATAGTGACGACCGCGAAAATGCCTTGCACACAGATCACGGACTGGACTTGGTACTGGTGCCCGGACTGGCCTTCACCAAGGACGGAGCCCGCCTGGGCAGGGGAAAGGGATACTACGACACCTTCCTGACCAAGTGTGGGGATTCCGGAAAGATGCCCGCGACAGTGGCCCTGGCGTTCAGAGAACAAGTCCTCGAGAGCTTGCCTATTGGACCGCATGATTTCCGCATCCAAATGGTGCTGTCTCCATGATGCTTATTGGCGCGCTGCATTGTCCTTGGCTCAAAAGTATAAGAAGATTATTACAAGTTGAGTCACCATTGTGTCATTGATCATCTCCTAGAAAACGTTCATAAATCAAGAAGGATCAGAGCGAGGTAAATATAAAAAGTCGCACTCTCGTGGGGAGCAAACACAAGTACAAACTTGGAAGTTGCAATTTGGCGGCTTAGTCAATATCCAGGGGTTCCCGTGGATGCGCACTTGCACCCCGTACCTCTGCATGACCGTGGAGACCCCCTCGTCCCAAGTGTGCCAGTCGCTGGAGGTTTATTTTAACGTGATGTTCGTTGTAACATAACGTTTCATCATGTACGGCAAACAGATCTTGAATGCTCAGAGTGTAACGTGTATTGGACAGATTATGCTTATTCGTCGATTTCAGGCTAGCCTCTTCCAAAGGATCTCGAGGGCTTGAGGAACTACCTCGACTGTCAAGACTTGAGCACGCGGACCCCGCCAGCCTCATGTTGGTAGCACAGACAGTACACGCATTAGTGCTGCCAGAGTGCTGCTCGGACACCGACACCCAGTGTACTTCACGTCTTTTATTACTTGAATATTACATTTTTGTTCCTGCACCAACTCTCAATCATCAACTGGCAGCCCAGCCATGTGCCTGTGCACCATTTCCTCCTTGTTTATCAGGTGGGTGGCCTCCTGTACCCTGTCCATCAGCTCGCTAATGTTGTGCGCCCACTCATTGAGAACGTCGTTCGGCTTTATGTGGCGCTTGAAGCTCACCATCCCTGCCAGTCTATCCGTCTTGGCTTCCACAACTCCGGAAACGACCATGGCACTGAGCGCGTCCTCGGTCTCACTGGGGTCTTGCGCCAACAGCTCCGACATTCGAGATAGGGAGAGACTGGTGTAATACTTGGCCATAATCCGGATGTTGTGCTCCACCACCCGGTTGCGAAGGTCGGCCCATCTGTGACCAACGAAACACGCTGAAGATGCAAAAGCGAACATCTCTTATTGCTCACTCACCTCTTCTCGCCTTCAGGAGACGAGTCAAAGACACCCGTGGGCGGGTTCGTGCGCAAGTCCTTTTCGTACATTTGACAAAGGTTGGCCTGGTTGATCAGTTCTGGCGTGGTGAAGAGCTGCAGGAGCCGCTTGTACACCGGCAAGTCCTCCAGTACTTTTTCTTTGAGAACCCGATGGATCAGATCGGACTGCTCGTTGTCGTGAGGGCTTAAGATGACGTACAAAGCCACGTGGCGCATGGTCATGAGCTTGCGCTCGGGGTCCTCCTTCACGCAGGGAGTGTCGTAGATGGCTCTGGAAGCAGCGACTGCATAGATTAGACACTGGTGTCGAAACGTTTGCTTCTTCAAAGTACCGGTAGTGTCTGCAGATGTTCAAATAGGTCCCCTCATGTTGGTCCAGCTCGATCATGTACTGATAGAACCTGAGTTTCAGGTCTTGCTGCTCGTCGTTCTCGAAAAAGCGCACGTTGATTTTCTTGGAGATGATCTGGGTGCGAATGTAGTCCTTGGTGGCCAGGCACAGCCTCATTTGCTCCAAGATGAAGTCCACCTTCTCTTTTCGTTCCATCGAGCCATAAGTCTCGACCTGAGAGCATAACGCAAATATCCAATAGTACAAGTTAACAGGCCGGTTCCCATGCCACGAACTACATACCGCCAACTCCTGCATTGTCTTGGCTGCCCCTTGAACATCCCCATCTTGCTCCTTTATCTCCGCCAGCCTCCGTGTCAGTCTGGCCCGCTCCACCTCGACATAGATTTTTCCTTCAGTGACCGTGCGCAGAGTCTCAATCAACTTGAGCTCGACTTCCTTGGACGGAAGTTTGGACTCGCGCACGTAGGAAAAGCACTCCTGAACCATCTTGGCCACCGCCTGTTTCAGTTGACTGCGCTTCTTGGTCAGGGACACGATTTGCTCGTTCAGCACAGACCACTCCTTGGCCTGTGGGTGACGGCAAAGAAGAACATCAGGGTCAGTTACAGCGACAGGTGACGGGCAAACTTGCCTCAAAGCAGAGCTGGACGACGACCACCAGAATCTTGGCCGTTGAGTGCATGTCTCCGCCTGTCCGAGTCTGCTTTTCCAGCGAAGTGAGCATCTCCAGCGCCTTTTCTAAGCCCTCCTTGGCCGCTAGCTCACGAGCCTCCGGGATCTTCTTGGCCGTCGTCTCCGAATAGTCCACCTATGGAGAAAGATCCAGTGAGTGAGGAGGCAACAGCAAACGGAAAGAAGTCTTGGTCGCTCACCTCCATCTTGACGTTGGCCCCCGAGCCAGCGCCCTCCACGATGATCTCATTGATCTTGGCCTCGATGTCTTCCGATGAAGCTTTGCCGGCGGGCATCTTGATGGAAACCTTTCAGAAGGCAAAGGTCTATGAAGGAACTAAAATCTCTCCCGGTTTGAGGGTATCTCGCGTTTGTTGCTTTTTCACTTTACCTTTTGCTCAGAGTTGCCAACGCACAAGTCCGTGCTCGTCAACTTCGGCAGAGTCTCCCAAATATGGTCTCTTTTCTTGTCGTTCCTCTCGACGTCTTCGAGCAACTCTGACCTGCCTCAGCTTGCAAAGTCATCGTCAGGGATGTCTTTGAGTCGAGAGTCCCATCCAAGAGTGGTTTCATGATATTTTTAGCAAGAATCAATTCGCAGCAAGTTGAACGCAAAAATCCTTAAAGGGAGAAGATGCAGAATTTCGGAGTTCTGACAAATCTTGTACAGTTTTCTACTGTGTTTCGTATTAGCATTACTTCTATGTACTTGTGTTGTTTAAGATGCCTGCGCTGATGCCATCTGGTGGCTGCCGGCAGGAGTCACCAGCGTGGTTATCAGCGCAGCCATGAGTGACTGCAAAGCAAACACAGTAGGGAGAACAAAACAGCGGCAAGAGAGAGTTGGCGCCTGCAACGTTCTCCTCGGAGGAGATCTTCTTGATCTAGACCATGTCCGACGCCGGGGAGGACAAGGACGCCAAGTGCACCTTCTTTCGGGCGCGTAAGAGAGTTGGGCGAAATATTCGTGGAAGAGTCACCACTCGAACAGCATCCTCTTCATCCGGGTCTTCGGGGGAAGACTCCGACGAGGGGAACGTAGCCGTCCTGATCAGGCGTAAAAAGAGGAAGCCAGGGGTCGAGGCCACCAGTGGAGTTGGCAAGAAGAGAGCGACGGCCCAAACTTCTTCCTCTTCAGACGACAATGAGGAGCAGCCCTCGAAAGTAGGAGTGACGTTCAAGGGGTCCGGATCCAAGGATAGGACTGGGCCCACGGACATGGGCGCCACAGCCACCGCAGAAATCGACACGGACCGGTCGAAAGACGCGCGGGCAGTAGAGGAGCGCGCTCGCGAACAACGCGACCGACTGGCGCGCGACGGCGACGACAAACAGTACCATGGACTTAAAAGCTACGCCAAGTACATAGAGAAGAAGGACACCGCGGCGGGTAGCGCGGCCAAGATGAGCACGGGTCCACAGCGCGCCCCAGCCAACATCCGCGCAACGGTGCGCTGGGACTATGCTCCAGACATTTGTAAGGACTACAAAGAGACTGGCTTCTGTGGCTTTGGCGACAGTTGCAAGTTCATGCACGACCGATCTGACTACAAGTTCGGATGGCAACTCGAACGAGAAATGCAAGAGGGTACGTACGGGCAGGACGACGAAGACCCCGACAAGTACGAGATCAGCTCCGATGAGGAGGATCTGCCCTTCAAGTGTTTCCTGTGCAAGGAGTCTTTCATTGCTCCGGTGGTCACGAAGTGCAAGCACTATTTTTGTGAGAAATGTGCTTTGGACCATTACAGGAAGAGCCAGAGATGCTTCGCGTGCGGTAGACAGACTAACGGTGTTTTTAATCCTGCCAAGGACATCATTGCCAAGTTGGAGGCTGCCAAAAAGGCAGAAGACGCAGCGAAAGACTCGAACCGGATTGTCAATGACTCTGATGATTCCATTTGAAGTTGACATACACAGTTGCATGATGTTCGTGTCCCTCACAAGTACACAGTCTTAAAGATGTCCCTCTAATGCATAAACTTTATTTTGCAGCATCATGATCGGCACTGACGGTCAACTGTTCCAGTTGGAGCAAGATGAGGAGCTGCGTATTGAGGTGGATTGTCCAAAGGGCGAATTCGTCACAGTCGAGCTTAAGACTGGCATGGCAGAGATCTTCGGCACCGAGCTGGTGCCGAGCAGTAGCGGCAGTAGGACGGAGTACCGCTTCGCTTCCGGAAGCAAGTTTTCCGTCTTCACCTATCACGGGTGCCAAGTGCTTCTCCGCGGCAGCATGGAGGAGGCTCCCTATACCAGCAGGGAGACGCCCATGATTAGCTACGTCAATGTTCACGCGGCGCTGGAGAAGAAGCGCCAGGAAGCGGAAGAATCTGGCGAACGCGGTCCCATCGTCATGGTCGTCGGACCCACTGACGTCGGCAAGTCCACGCTCTGCCGCATTTTATTGAACTACGCCGTGAGAGTGGGCAGGCGGCCCCTGTTCGTGGACTTGGACGTCGGCCAGGGTGAATTGGGCGTGCCGGGTTGTATCGGAGCGCAGCTAGTGGAACGACCGGCGGCCCTGATGATGAGATGGCCAGATTCTTCAGGGGATCAGAAAGCCTCCGTGGAGGAAGGCTTTTCGCAGAACGCGCCCCTCGTGTACCACTACGGCCACACGACGCCAGGCCACAACCCTCCTCTATTCAATCGCTTGGTGTCCCGCATGGCGGATGTGATGCGCGAGCGACTAGCCCGCAACAGGAAGGTGGAAGTATCCGGCGTTGTCATCAACACATGCGGATGGATCAGAGGAGAGGGGTACAACCAGATCAAGCACATAGCGCAAGCATTCGAGGTAAGGATGCAACGTACTGGACGTAGGTGCCGCTACTAGCAGGTGTCCAACTTCTAGGTGGACGTGATCTTGGTCCTAGATCAGGAAAGGCTCTACAACGATCTTGTACGCGACATGCCCAACTTTGTAAAGGTCGTGCTGCTTCCCAAGTCTGGCGGCGTCGTTGATCGCAGCCAAGACCAACGGACGAGGGTCAGGGATGCTCGAGTGAGACATTACTTCTACGGATTGGAGCGAAAGCTGATATCCCACGTATTCAATGTAAGTGAAGCAGTTCATTCCACACCATGACAACTTCAAGGGGGTGACAACGTCTACGTGTGTACATTCTTTTTGCTGCCAGGTAAAGTTTTCCGACCTGAAGGACAGGATCTACAAGATCGGCGCGCCTTCTTTGCCCGACAGTTGCATGCCCTTGGGCATGAAGCCGGAAGACAACCGGACCAAGCTGGTATCAGTGCAGCCGAACCCTAGGGACCTGCTTAATCACCTATTGGCCGTGTCGTTCGCCGGATCGACGGAAGACTTGATCGTGACCAACGTGGCTGGTTTCGTCTGCGTAACCGACGTCAACATGGACGAGCAGACGATCACCGTCCTGTCACCGCAGCCGTGGCCGCTGCCTGACACGTTACTCCTGCTGTCTGAAATCCGATTCGTTGACTCGTGAAAGATCGATGTCAGTTTGTCCTGCCGACGCGATTACAAAGTAACAAATATACCAAGATTAGCTCTAGCTGAAGTCCAGATCCAGAGTCCGGTTCATTGTCTGTCGCTCTACCATAGCCACCGTGTGTACATCCAGCAGAAGAAAGCACCACCTGTGACTTGCTGAGGTGCGCGCTCTGCTGACTCGATCGTGCACGAGATCGTCTTCGTAGAGTCGACGATCCCTGCACCTGACTGCAAATGCGTGCATGTCGAAGAAGAAGGAGAGTAGCAGGTTCATATGAAATGCGACCCCTTCCTTCCTTGCCCCCCTCGTCCCTGCCGTCCCTCAGCTCACAAAGCTCTCTCGCTCGCTCGCCGCCTCCGCCCGTTCGTACGTGTACGCATGCAGTACTCGACCCTGGTACTGGACCGAGACAGACGGACGGAGAGGATGGAGTAAAGCAGCATATGCTGCTACTGTAGCAGCAATACGATGGATACGTGCGGGTCCGTTTATTTCTCCCGGAGCAACGAGCGCTCCAACGCGGCAGATGTGAGATCAACGAGGGACGTGAGGCGGCTGCTTCACCGCCTTCAAGGAGAGTCTCGCTAACTCGCTCACTCGCTCGTGGTGCAGCCGTCGCTCTCTCTAATGCTGCTGCGGGTCCGCAGGGGAGAGCCGGCGGAGGAGGAGGACGGTGGTGAAGTGAGGCTGGCGCGAGCGCGGTGATTGCAAGGACGAGGAGAGAGCGAAGGCGAGCCTCAACGCCCGAAGAGAGAGGCAAGGCAAGCAGTAATCGATAACTTGCTCCGCCGGCCTCGGCTGCGTCGTCGTCTTTCTCTTCTTATGCGACCGTTGAAAGTCCCAGGGAAAAAATCATCGGGAGCGAGAGCAACGCTAAGACCAGCGGGAGGAGAGCCACTTTTTTCATCTGCTGCCAACGGTCGTCGCCGTCAGTCGGTCCGTTGGCGGTCATTCACCACGGACGGGGTGCGATAAGGGTAAGGGGGGCAGAGGCGGGGGCGGACGTCGCAACGACACCCCGCGTGTGAATCACCACAAGTGTGACGGGGCGCAAGGAAGCCAAGCTCTAAGACAGTTGGCCAACAGACGGCGACTATTATCTCTCCTCTGGCTGAACGCCTGCAGTGTATGTAGTCGAGGCAGTTTCAAACATGACGAGGACAACTCGAAACTCGTCTTCGTCCAAGTCGCCCCCGGTCACCCCAGTCAAAAAGACCAAGGCCACCGCGGCCGTGACAGCCAACACCACCGCTACCAACGCCAACACCACCGCTATCAACGCCAACACCGCCTCGCCGACCAAAAAAGTCAAAACTGAAATGGTGGACAGCGCCAAGAGTAAGGAGTCGAAGGAATCGAAGGAGTCGAAGGAATCGAAGGAATCGAAGGAATCGAAGGAGTCGAAGGAGTCGAAGGAGTCGAAGGAGCGGCGCTTTCACTGTTCGTACTGCCAGCAGGCGTTTGCCCGCAAGTATGACATGGAGAAGCACTCTCGAAAGCACACGGGCGACAAGCCTTACAAATGCGGCGTGTGCGGCAGGCAGTTCGTCCAGGTGGGCAGCCTCGCCGTGCACATGCGCGCGCACACCGGCGAAATGCCCTACAGGTGCGACGTCTGCCAGAAGGGATTCGCCGTTAAGGAGAGATTGCGCCTCCACCAGCGCACACACACGGGAGAGCGGCCGTACACCTGCGACCACTGTGGGAAGAGCTTTGCTCGAGGGGGACAACTGATGGTGCATCGGCGCACGCACACCGGTGACAAACCGTACGCCTGCCCGGATTGCAACCTCAAGTTCACCTCGAGCGGCAACCTCAAGACGCACATGAAGCTCCACGAGGGCATGCGCGAGTTCCAGTGCAAGTTGTGTGACAAGGCGTATCCCCGAGCCGACACACTGAAGCGCCACGTCCTTTCCTTCCACGAGAACCGACGTCTTTACAAGTGCGGCGTATGCGAAAAGAGCTTCAAGGGTCACATCCGCGATCACATGCGCACGCACGCCGAGGACAAGGAGGAGAAGCCGTTTGGTTGTACCCAGTGCGGCGCCAGGTTCAATCAGCGCTCCCAGCTCACTGTGCACATGCGCGTGCACACTGGAGAGCGGCCCTACTCGTGCAAGATTTGTGGCCGCTCCTTCTCGCATTCCACCGCCCTCAAGCTGCACCTTCGCATGCACACCGGCGAGAAGCCGCACGTGTGCAAATTGTGCAAGAAGGCATTCGCTCAGTTGCCGCACCTCAAGAAGCACATGTTGTGCGTCCACAATACTGACAAGCCGTACTACTGCGAGCGCTGCTCCCTCTTCTTCAAGGTCAAGAACGAGTACCAGGAACATGTGGAGAAAGAGCACCCTGATGCAATCCCGGACGATCTGCGAGGAGTTGCGGAGGTACCTAAGGAGGTGGCAACTTCAAAAGCAACCGAATCAGTCGAGACGGACTCGCCAGCCGACACTGAAGCCAGCGGAGCTCCAGCAGGCAGTGGAATGCCCATGGAGAAGATGCGCACTCTTCTTGCCCTGCTCCTCAAGAAGATCTCCACTCCGGGCAGGCTGAAGAAGCTTGGTTTTGGCACCAGACTGATCGACGACGTGCTCAAGGAGTCGATCTCAGCGTCCGGCCGAACACCCTGCAAGGAGCAGGGTCTGAACGAGGCAGAAGTGCTCACTAACAACATTCAGATCCTGCTCGACTGGACCATCCCGGACGAGTACATGCGCTTCTTCCGCCAAGAGAACATGACCACTAACGAGATACTGGAGGAGCTGGCGGCCTAGTCAATGAAAAGTACTAATTCTTCCTAGCGTCGTGCAATGATAAGAACCTCTCATAGTCAATTGAGTGCCATTTGTATGTATATGAGGAATGACTTCTGATATTGAATGATATAACTACCTTCAAGGTGTACGGATTGGTGCACTGTTACTGCAATGCATATCTTCTAGCCACACTTTATGTACTCCTGTTTCTCTGTATGACTGCTCCTGCATGAATACTGTACCTATTGCCACGTACTCGTAGAGGCAACATGTATTGTTCTATTAAATATACTTGAACTTGTTGAGGACTGCTTGGAGTTTACTTTATATTTCGTATATGCGCGTTTATGACTAGAACATGGAGTAGCTCCATAGGAGCAGTTGCACGAACTCAACTTTGCAAGTCCGAGTGCAGCAATCAGAGCTGCACTTACGGGTCAAACACGTCAAAGAATGGAAACGCTGCCCTCTCTGGGTCGCGCAAGTCAGCCAGGAAGCACGCAGTCCCCGCGAGGCCCTCGTACAAACTGTAAGGGCAGTCTGGCGTTCGAGCGCCCCTAGCAAAATCGGGGCTCTCCATGAACTGGGCCAACATCTTGGCCCTGTGCAACCACCGGCTCTTCTCAGCCTCGTCCTCAACTAGGCGGTACAGCAACAGAAACACGTACCCGCTGCCGGCCACCCCGTGGCAAATGCCAGGACCCTTCTTCAGAAGCCCCAGGCGCCAAACGCACTCGCCACATGCTCGAGCAGACTCCAAGTACCTATGCGAATTTCGATAATCACATGGACTCTATAATGAACCGTATCATGATGTTATATGTTTTCTCTCTTACTTGCGTTCCTTAAACACGATGTAAGCTCTTGCCATGAGATAGACGGTCCCGGGTGCCCCGTGACACCAGTGAACGAGTTCGTCCTCGGCACGGCGGGCTCTTCCAATCCCGGGAACCTCGTCCATCGCGCAAGGAAAGTTTCCGTTCGCCGACTGCAGGCTGAGAAGGAAGTCGAGCGACTGCCGGATCAGATACTCAGGGTCTCTGTTAGGAACAAAGTCCGGGACAGAAAGCAACATCTGTAGAATGGAGCAGAGACCATGGGCAGCGCCCAAGTATTCGGTGCCGTAGTACTCGTACATCAGGGGACAGGGACTCCTCCTCCGGCGCGAATACTCTCTCCCAGACGCCAACAACTTGTCGCAGATCTTGAGGATAGAATCGAGTGGTATCACTTGCCGACCGAGGCTTTTACTCAACCAGAGGGCACCGCAGACGAATCCAGCCCTGCCCACTAAAAGCTCATCGCTGCGGGCCACGCCGGCCTCGGCCAAGGGCGCCACGGCGGCAAAGTGGTTCAAGAAGAGGTCGCGTTGCCTTTCGTCCGGCGCTAACAACGCCGCAAGGGCGTAGACTCCCGAGTGACCGATTAAGAATCCCACTTTTTCGCTATCGCGTCGGGACTGTCGATTTGTGGCGTACGCCAAGTTGGCCGACAATCTGTCCCTGGCCTTCTCCAGCAAGTCGGACTCGTCGATGCCTTTGCTTGCGAGGTACCAGTATGCGTAAGCAACCCCTGCGGGTCCAATGTAGAGACCTCCATCGAGAGGATGCGCTTGTGACGGGCTCCTGTCCACCACCGTGACGATGGCGCGGATTTTAGCCAGGCAACGGTCGCAATGGTATGGGTCCGCGGCGCCTGGGTGGAAGTCAGGGAGGTGATTGGAGAAGAAGCGAGAAGGCATCTTCTTTGGCACAAACTGGTGTCTGTTTATTTATTGAAGGCAGTGTTGCCATATTTTTTTTCGCGAAAAGAGTGAGAGCGACTTCAAAAGGCGCAGACTTTCCTCCATTTTTTGAATTTGGCGCCATTTTTTGACAAATGTTTATATCGCAACAAAACAAAACTAACATTCCCAGCCGAACACAACATTTTCGATTATGCCGAAATGTTCCTGCTACGAAGACGCGTCGGCTTGCTCAGGAGCGTCAGCAATATCGTCAACTACTCATCCAAGAAGGAGGGCAAACCTAACATCAATGTCGGCACGATTGGCCACGTGGATCACGGGAAAACCACTCTGACAGCGGCCATCACGAAGACCCTGGAGCGAGAGAAGAAAGCCAAGTTCATCTCATACGATCAAGTGAGGAACACCTTGTGGGTGAAGTTGGGGTTTACCAGAAGAAAACTTCCTCCCATTCCAGATCGACCGCGCCCCTGAAGAACAGAGACGCGGCATCACCATCAATGTCGCCCATGTGGGTTACGAAAGCGACAGCAGGAAATACGCGCACACCGACTGTCCCGGTGAGGCCTTCCGGTCCGTAGCTAGTTTCTATGTGTTGAGAAGAGAGCTCAATTTTTAAGGCCACATGGACTACATTAAGAACATGATCTCCGGAACCTCTCAGATGGACGGCGCCATCCTGCTGGTGGCTGCCGACGACGGAACAATGCCCCAGACGAGGGAGCACCTACTTCTAGCTAAACAGGTAAGTGCAACTAAAGTTGAAATTGTGACCTTCACTGAGCGGACTTTTTACTCCTTCACAGGTTGGCGTGAAGAACTTGGTTGTGTTCATCAACAAAGCCGACCTGGTCGATGACGAGATGCTAGAGCTGGTAGAGTTGGAGGTGTTGGAGCTGCTCGACGATTATGGTTTCGAAGCAGAACGGACGCCAATTATAAAGGGATCAGCACTCTTAGCTTTGCAAGGTATAGCATGCGTCAGGAAAGATCCTTAAGTTTCACTTGGCACCGTTAATACTCTTAGGCGATCAGTCTGAATTTGGTGAGCCCAGCATCCACAGACTCGTGGCAGCCTTGGACCAGCATATCGATATCCCACGGGTACATAAACCATTAGGTGATGAAGCTCTTTTAAGATTTTCCTCCCGCAGAGAGACGTCACCTCGCCGTTGCTGATGCCCATAGACAACTTCTTCACTGTGCCAGGGAGGGGGACAATAGTCGTGGGTAAAACCTTCAAGGTTGTCATGGAGTTTCTCCAAACCAGTGATTTGTATCCCTCGTAGGGACTGTGAAACAAGGCTCTATGAAGAAAAACGAACACATGGAGATCTGCGGCTTCGGTGCCAAGATCAAGACCACAGTTGGCAACATGCAGGTACAAAAGTTAAGGACGAAAGACTTTACGCTTGAAAAGCTAAAGTGAACTCTTGCCCGTAGATTTTCCGAAAAGATGTTTCTGCTGCATACGCCGGGGACAACGTAGGAGTCCAAGTTCGAGGCATCAAGGCTGACAAGGTCGAGAAGGGGATGGTGCTCTTAGCGCCAGGAACTCTGCAGCCAACCAATCACTTCGAGGTATGGTCGTGCCTACGAACAAGCGTTGTGAGCCTGGTCTGAACAGTGTGCACTTCCGTAGGGATCATGCTATTTTCTGACCAAGGGAGAAGGAGGAAGATCTAAGCCTATCTTGAGCCAATACATACAGGTAAGACGTTTCATTGTGCACTACATTGTGCATGATCACTTTTCCTTCAGATTATTTTTGTGGACACGTGGAATGTCGGCTTCCGCCTGGATATCCCCAAGGACAGCGGCGTCGAGATGATCATGCCTGGAGAGCAAGCCAGGATACTGGTGACGTTGTACTACAGTATGCCCTTGTTCGAGGGACAGAAGTTCACCATCCGAGAAAACCAACTGACTGTGGGCACCGGGGTCATCACGAAGCTGAAGCAACCGATCTTTATCCAGAAGGGCAGCAAATTAAAGCACGTTGTGGTACCAACTTAAGGCGGGATATGTCGCTTACACAATGCCCTGTGAATTGAGCGACGTCGCTGAAGCTGCGGGGTCAGTCTAGCCGCTTTGTCCAGTCTTGGAGCTCCAAGGGAGCAAGTCTTACATACACGCGTAAGATTGTTAAGGCGTAGAGGTAGTCTTTTAATCATATGGCGTTCACGTCAACGACTGGAAATGCTTTGAACGTGCCCAACTTCCTGCCCTTGGAGTCGTAGTTGAATTTGCGGAAACACTCGTCGCAGAAGAAGAAGGGGTCCTCTGGTAACTAAAACAAGTCACCTCCATGGATTAAACACAAACATTGATATACTTGTGAGTGATCATTACCTTTGTGTGTTCTTTCGTGATCCACTTGACCACGTTGACTGAGCAGACCATGCAATACCTCGAGTGTTGGAGGGCGACGCTTCTGTCCCGCGGGTACGAGGACGGCCGCTGATCGTCGTCCACGGACATCAAGCGGGCGTCCAAGAACACCAGCAAGTGCTCGTGATTGCCCTGAGCAAATGAATGTGCAGTGCACTGACGTGCCTATCACTTCCTCAGTCATCTTTACCTGGTGCACGTAGACGTAGGGGTAACCCAGTCTTATGACGAGGTCTTCCACCTTCGTCTCCTCCATCTTCTTCATGCTAAAGGGTCCAAGTTTCTTCCTGGACAAAGACCAAGTGCGAATAGGGGCGCTATAGTCAATACACTCCGGCCACCTAAAAAGAATGTTCATATGTAAACGACGCTGTCTACATGAACACGAGCTCGAAACTACCTGGTGTCGTTGTAGAAGCAGCCCTCAATGTAGATGAATCCCGACCTGTAGATCTCCTTCGTCTTTTGAGCCTTCGGCCTTGGGGCGTCAGGGTTGTCCGAGACGTCACCAGGAACCACTAGGTCAGATACGCACTTAATCTGGTCGCGGAGTTCACTAAGCTGTAAGAAAAAGTAGATGATTCAGGTCGCGTATTCAGCATAAAAAACCCGCGAGATCTTGTTTCTTGACCTTGTTCCTGCCCAGGAGCTGGATCTCTTGCGAGTACTTGGCGCTGCCTAACTTTTGTATCGATTCCGTGGAATCGGGTCCCCTCATAGGGCGGTACACGCGGACAGTGACCATGATCTGGTAATACAAGAAAGGTCAGCACGTCTTGCCAAGTTGACTGATGTGTTTTCGTGCATGACCTCAGCGTCCAGGATCTTGGGGCTAACTTTGGTAGGAGGCGGCGGCATCGACTGCATCCAGGTAGGCTGATGGATTGAATGCTTCAACCGTCGGTGCCTCGCGTAGTTATTGGCCTTGTCCAGGAACATCTGTGACAAGGAAACATGTATGTAGGTAGCCTGAGTAGTGAAGTCTCGTCTTTCTGCATTCTCTGTACCTGCTGCAGCTCCAGCGTATGTAGAGTCTGCAGGCCTTCAGGAGGAATGGGGAGTGGCCGAAATTTCGTGGTGGCGTCGGAGTCGGCGCCGTTGGTCATGGGTGAAAGCTCGTTGGGGATACTGAGGAAGAAACCGAACGTTGACCGACGTCAAAGTATGAGGCTTGTGTGAAATGTTGGGCTTACTTTAGGTGATCAAGACTACACATCTCCTCCACTTGTTGCAACGTTTCCTCGTCCAGCTTTTTCTCCGCCCCCATGAGCTGGATCATCGCCACCTTTGGAACTGACCGGAGGTCGCCCCTCCGGACCACCCTGCGGCCCGCCCGTTCCTGCTTGAGGACATCGGAGAAACGGTCAAAGTATGAGCGCAGGTCGATCGGGGTCGAAGATATCCAGGGACGATTCTCCGGACGAAAGGTAGAGTCCATTTAGACCCGGTGAACCCAAAGAGCCAAACAAAATATTTACGTTTCGACGCAGCAACCGCGCTCAGCCGCAACCAGAGAAGTACAACCTCCTCAGCCGCAACAGCAGCCGCAGCAGCCGCAGCGCTAGGATCGCTTCCTCCTCTCTCCTCCTCTAGATGAGCTCCCTTTACGGAGCCGAAGACAACAGCACCAACGTCAGACTGAGCAGCAGCTTACGCTTACGCTACTGTGGGCGTTTCACCCTTCCCGGAGGAAAAGACCGACTACACCATGTTGGTCCTGGTGCTCGGGGATCTGCACCTTCCCCACCGCGCGTCGTCCTTGCCCGGGAAGTTCAAGAAACTGCTGGTACCAGGCCGGATTCAGCATATCCTATGCACAGGTGAACCGAGATTTCTTCTTTACCTTAAGATCGCGACAGAGCTTAGGCTCTGTGGACGGGGACGGGACGACAACAGAGTCTTCAGACGTAGACGTCCTGTGAAGCTAGCGTGATTGCTGCCGCCGCCTTCTCAGTTGGCGCTGTTCTCCATAAGTACAATTTTGACAGGTAATCTGGTGACCAAGGAGTCGTTCGACTACTTGAAAACGCTAGCGAGCGACGTGCATGTCGTCCGCGGCGACTTAGACCTGGACGACTTCAACAGCAACTGGCCGGACCAGAAGGTGGTCACTGTGGGCCAGTTCCGCATTGGAATCTGTCACGGCCACCAGTTGGTGCCGTGGGGCGATCGAGGAGGTGAGACGAATGAAGCAATTGACGTCGAACCATCCTTCGACTGTCCAGACACGCATCTCGTTGGCGATTTACTGTTATTTTTCCAGCCCTGGCCATGCTGAACCGCCAGCTCAACTGTGACATCTTCATCTCGGGACACACACACAAGTTTGAGGCGTACGAACTGGAGAACAAGTTCTACATCAATCCAGGTTCAATCACCGGTGCATACACTCCCCTGAGTGACGACCTCCCCACACCGTCCTTCATCCTGATGGACATCCAAAGCGGGACAGTCATCACCTATGTGTACCAGCTCATCGACGACGAGGTCAAAGTCGAAAGGATAGAGTTTAAGAAGAATTAACGCGATATATTTTGTTCATAATCATGCGCACTGAACTTGAATTTATCATCACAAGCTTCATTGAACCCGAGAGTATCTTTACAAAATGCGTTGTAAGTTTGTCTCCGAACTAGTCCGTGGACCCTAAACTGAAAGGTCAGCCCGGAATTCTCACCTGTTCAGTCACAATGACTGTTTGTGGCTCACACGGTTAGGCCAATAATTACAGTTCCACCGTGTAGATGCACAGTAGTCGACCCACCGCTACCACTCGAAGTACGTTTCTGATCAAGAACCTCTCTGAGGACCCCGTGGAAGGTATGGCCAAGGTTGGGAGTCTTGATCCGGAGATTTTTCTTGGCACATAGAGTACGGCGCGGGATCCTCTGGGTCCAGACCTGATAAAAAGGCACCTGAGGACTGAAGAACCTAAGAAGTGGTCGTCAATGGTTTCGATTGTTGAGCTTCCGCTGACATCGGCAGCTGGAAACATTTGGCAACTCTGAAAGCCTCTGCATCTGCAACAGTGAACAGCTGCTTGTAAAGTCTTCGGAATTTCGGGTCCTGAGAGTGGCGGTCATGTTTCCAAGTTCGACCCGGTGAACTGATTCATCAGCATGGCCTTGTCGCAGAGGGAGCGCGAGGACATCCTGGAGGAGGTCAGTAAGGCCTTGTTTGAAAAAGAGTTGTGCGTCGGCTAGGTCGATTTCTTTTTCCAGCTGGAAGATACTCAGCTCAACATCCGGGTTAAAAAGAAAACCATCGATGAGCTCAACAACCGTTCGAAGCTGTTCGAGGAGACTCCGCACATGTTCATCATGGTAAAGCCCTCCCGCACGATCGTCTGAATAGTGCTCAACTGCGTTTTCCTACAGGAATGTCAGGAGTTGACGGAAAAGCTACGCGAATTGTCTGAGCGAGAGCAATACCTCCTCCAGCGACTCGGTCAGGCAGACTCCCTGGCCAACGGAAACGGGGCCAGGAGGCCGCCAGACAGCCCGCTGATGCGCTCAGACGACTCCGACTATTTCGGCTCTTCCACCGGACTGACCTCGACGTCCAGTCTTTCGGCCACGATGCCGACAACACACTTGTCGTCGCAGCAGCCGCCACACCAGCCACCAAAGTCTCCGGTGAGGTCATCCGTTGTGCGTGCATATCTAGGCGATCTCGGGCATTCGACGGTACCAAACAAGCCTGGCGTCACTGTCAAGGATGCCTTCAGCAAGGCCATGAAGCTGCGGAAACTCACCCCAGAGACTTGTGCCGTCTACAAGTTGTCAGATCCCAAGAAGGTAACTGATGCGGATGAAACTCGTAACATGCAATTAGGGCATCTTTCGCCTTTCTAGACTGCTCTGTCCTGGGACATGGACATTTCGTTGTTGGGCGGGGAGGAGATCAAAGTGGAGATGTCTGACATCTTCCCAGTGACGACGTCGATCTCGCACAACTTCGTACGAAAGACGTTCTTCTCGTTGGCATTTTGTGAGTGCTGCAGACGCCTCCTCTTCACGGTAAGTCTGTCGTCCAGCCAGCCAGCTTGTCCAGCAGCTTGCTGCTCCAGTAGTACGTACACGATCACAAGCTTCGTCACGCCCGTCGCATCCCTCGCTCATCTAGGGTTTTCTGTGCCGAACATGCGGTTACAAGTTCCACCAGAGGTGCGAGGAGCACGTGCCCAAGTTATGCCAGCAGGTTAGGATGCAGAAAGTCCTCGTGCAAACGTAAGTCACCATAAAGTAAAGCTTGCTATAATCCGTGTTTTTTGTGTTCCCGTCCAGATTTGGAGTTCAGTCACTAAACAGAACAGGGAATTCGATGATAGAAGATTTTTGCCTTGGTTTGAGACCCAGATAGAGCAGTAGTACGTATTTTTGTTTTTGTTTTTGTTTTTTGCCTCTCATCTGTGTACTTCTTGGGCTTCTCTCCAGCCAGCATCAGGTGGTGGCTTCACTGACTCTTTAACATTCTTGCTCTCTTCGCACGACTGTCTCTTTTGCCTGCAGCTCCTCTTTCAATACCGTACTTACGTATGGTGTGAGTCAGTTACATGTCCAATGGGGCAGCAGGTTGCACTTGGCAATGGTGGGGGCGGGGGGGGATTCCTTGGACTCGAGGAAGGCCCTGCCCAGGACGTGGGAGAAGTGGGCTGGCAGAAGGTAAGCAGGATCAGTGACTCACACGATACGTATTTGTGCGGTAGAGCTCATTGGCGCCGATCTGTGGTGAAGTATTTAATGTATTTAGATATTTAATGTATTGAGCTGGTGCGAAAGAAAACTAACAAGCCAGAGTTCCACTTTAGTACACGCGTATAGCTACTTCCTTTCTTCTAGTCTGCTGGCCAGCGGTCACGACGTCGTAAGGAATAGCATGCACAACTACAACGTATTGAACGGGATGGGCATCATCATGCCCGGCACAGGCGCATTTGATCACGGTGGCAGTTCAGACAGCGCCTTCCAGTTTCCTGACCGTGCCGTTGGATCTGTGACCGGCGGCGGCGGCCATCGCGGCGACCCCGGTGGATCCTGCGGTGGCGGCAACGACGGCAGTCACCGTGGCGGCGACACATCCTCTTCCGAGCCGTCGCCCATCTCGAAAGTCGAGCGCTCAAACTCTGCGCCCAATGTCTCTCAGACCATCTTGCACACGGAGACGCCGCTCCCGGAGTATCTGTTGCGCAGCCAAAAGAAGGACGTGCGCACTCAGGGCATGGTGCAGCTGGACGAGCTATTTCAAGTGCAGCAGCAAGTGGGAGAAGACGGTTCTCCCTCGAAGTCGTCGCGATCATTGTCGTCCTCGCCGACGCAGCTGCGTCAGCCGCGTGCCAGAGCCTCTTCTGCAGACGACTCTGCTACCAAGAAGATCAAAAACGCCAACGTCAGCTCAAAGGAAAAAGAAACTATCGAGGACTGGGAAATTCCAGCCAAGGACATCTTATTAATGAAGAAGAACATCGGACAAGGCTCTTTTGGCACTGTGTACCGAGGTTACTGGCACGGTCCAGTGGCTGTCAAGACGCTCAATGTCAAGAACCCCAGTCCTGAACAGATCCAAGCGTTCAGAAACGAGGTCGCTCTTCTCAGGAAGACCAGGTTTGTTGGACCTTTCGTGTTCATCGCTCTCTTGACGACGTTATGAGTACTGGAAGTTGAAGTTTTCCGCCTTTCAGGCACGTAAACATCTTGTTGTTCATGGGCTGCGTCTCCTCCAAAAAGATCTTGGCTATCATCACTCAATGGTGCGAAGGCTCTTCGCTTCACAGGCACATTCACGTAGACGAGTCCAAGTTCGAGCTGCTCAACACCATCGAGATCGCCAGACAGACTTCTCAGGGGATGGAGTAAGTATGCAGATAGTAGTTTGAATGGGGAAGCAGATAGTACAATACATGTTTTTTTTGTTTTTGTTTTTTAGTTATCTCCATGCCAAAAACATCATTCACCGCGACTTGAAGAGCAACAACATATTCTTGCATGACGACAACTTCACGGTGAAAATTGGCGACTTCGGTCTGGCAACCGTGAAGGCCAGATGGAAGGATTCGCAGATTGTCAGACAACCCACTGGTAACGTTTCAGCTCCAGAAGACACGTTGATGAGGTACTGGTCTCGAGTTAATACTTGCAGGCTCTGTTTTGTGGATGGCGCCCGAGGTAATCAAGATCAAGACAGAAGACGCCTTCAGCTTCCAGAGCGACGTCTACGCCTTCGGCATTGTCCTCTACGAGCTGCTGTCTGGGATTCTTCCCTACTCGGACGGTGGATGCCGTAAGAATGGAACCAGATACGCCTCCAAGGAGCTCACAGTTGACCAGGTAGGCGAATCAGACTTGGGCTTGCGTTACTCCTAGTGGACGCTGGTGCCGTACACAGTGCTGTGCGTACTTGCCGCAGAGGGAACCGATTCCACGGAGACTCTCGATTGACGTCTTTGTAGTCTTCTCTGTCCATAGATCTGAGAACCTATCTATCAATGCTGTATGTTTCTAACAGAGGCAGCAACCTAATCTCGGTATATCCCTCAGATCTTGTGGCTGGTCGGCACCGGCCAGGTGGGTCCCAACATGGACAAGATCCGTCCGGACACCCCGCCTGCTTTGGCGCGACTCCTGAACAACTGCATCCAGCACAACCGTGAGTTGCGGCCTCTCTTCCCCCAGGTGCTGGCGGCCGTCGATAGCCTCATGTGCTCTTTGCCAAAGATTCACCACTCTAGGTCTGAACCGATTTTGCATATGTCCAACGTATTCTCCAAGTTCTCTTAACTATTACTACACCTGCTGCACATGTAGTCTTATCCTTTGTCCTCGTATTAGCGTTTATTATACTGTTGGGTATCACAAGAATGCGGTGGAAGAGGATGTCTGACTACCTGATGAGGTTGAACATTTTATCCTTTAGAATTGCTTGGAGGGTTCTGTGAGCAATTCCTCTGAAATGGAATAGAATTTTACTGGTACAGTCTAACTCAGGTATTTGCAAATCGTTTGAGCCAGCGAGAATTTTCCGATTGACTGGGCGGGTCCATCCAAGGCCATATTACCTTACTGAGCAACCGGAGAAATGTGCGATCTTTTATTGCTTGTTCGCATCAGAGGCCTGTTCAAGGATCTCATTTTCAATTTCCCTGTAAATAGCCTTCCTCGTACCAGTCGCTTGAGCAAGTTTGCACCACAAATTGACCATCTGCAACTTTTCTTTTGTGCTCATGTCCTCCGGTCCTTTCGTGCCTGCATCCCCAGATCAGCTACTTGTAGCACGGTCGACCTGCAGAAGTTCTGCGTCGGGTATAACCCTGCCTATTTCCAAATCTGCATCCTTGGCAGCAAAGTCTGCAAATGAAGGAATCGACGAGGACGACGTTGCCGCGACAGACAAAAGACCTGTCGGTTCTCGTGAATGCAATTGAGAGCGGAGGAAAGGCTTTCAGTCATCCCAGCAACACTTTCTGACGTCTCCACACTGACCCAGATGCTTTTCTACATAGAGATCGGTTCCCCCGGAAAACGTTGGACGTAACCGAGACTTGCTCAACTGACTTGCAAATATTCGAGTTGGACTGGATTACGGATTGTGCGTGTGTTCTGAGAGTGCAAACTGACCTCATAGAGTGGTTTGGTACTGCCGACACGAAGATCGTGAACAACTGATACTGCTGCTGCTGGATGGCGTGACACTTGTGGAACTCACAGTTCAGGTGGGTCTCGCTCACTGGGTGGATCAGCTTGACATGAGAGACGTTGTTGGACAGCAACTCTGCGACCAAGGAAAACTTGGAATTCGTGATCAGATATTCGAATAATTGAATTCACCTCCGTCTTTGTCGACTGCATGAGGACTGTGGAGAAAAGTATCGGGGAAGATTGAGCCCACGGTGTTTCGGTAGAAGTGGCGCATGATGTCGATCTTGCGTTCCGCGCTGATGTGTCTGGAGGCTTCCAGAGACTGGTCAGACGGGCACGTGGAGCACAGAGCACGTCGCTTCTCCAGGTTGACCAGCATAAATCTATAGTGCCAGCGTCTTGTCATGTTCTACTCTCACTGTGTGCGCCATGTACGTAATTTCTCCATACCCGATGACGTTGGGATCCATCTGGACCGGCGGGAATCCTCGCGGGTGCACGGAGAGCAAAGACGACATCAGGTTGTAGGTGTTCTTCCAGTACTTGTGGATTTGCGTCTCGATCTCCGGGAGCGCTGGAGCCGGACCACAAAGCACACAAACGGTCACGCCAACCACAGGCTCGAATGTCACCAGTCGAAAAGGGACCTGGTAGACGAGAAATACTTCCTCTTGGAAACAAGTCAGTACCACACTATTGCTGTAGTGCTTCTACACGAGATGCTCTTCTATGCTGCATGAGCTGCTACCACGTTCAGCTCCACCTTGTTCAATGAGAGCAAGCCTTTGACTGAACTCTCTGAATGTTTCAGCTTTGATTTAGGCCTCTACTTCAGGGGCAAGCACGCATGCTTCGACCCTGAAAGTCGGTCAGGCTAGGACCTAACGATTAACATTACAGCATTAAAGCCAGGTCTGTCACGTCATTATTGGTAATTAAAGTAATATGTTTAGAACCAGTCGAGGTTTTTTACATGAAACATCTATGCCCAACAAAAACGCTTCTATGGTCATCACTCTATAAACACAACGTATGCGTAGACTCTACGTCTGTATAGAGAGCGAGCTTGGACTTAATTGAGACGAGCTTACGGTCGTGTCCTAGGTTACCTTTGACTAGGCCACATTTTTGGTCTTCGACTTGACTTCGCAGGAAGTGGTACACACTACATACGTACCGTGGGGCTCTTGATGGGCAGGTAGACGGGGATGTCTTTTATGGTCGCCCACTGGTCGGAGCATATAAAGAGTGACATCAAGTTCGCCTCGTCCGGATGGAGAGACCACCAGTTCTTGGTCGCACACACCGTCTTGCCGTGGAGGAAGACGCAGCCATAAGTCGAGTCCAGGCTCTCCACGAAGCTTTCTAAACAGTTCTGAAATGTAGACGTTTCGTACAGGATCATGCTAAGGTCGCGGATCTGGCTCGGCGTGACTGGCACGTTGCACTGTTGCAGTCAGGTGAGCGCAGCACTTAGCTTTTTCATAAGCGTTTCACTACTACACAGGGTGGTTCAAACTAAGCTGTCATCAGTTTCTCGGTCCACCAATTAAGTGATCGGACCCTCCACAGTGGAAGGTTGCATGGAATCTTCAGGAACAGCACCAAGAGTCACTAATTGCCTCCGAATCTTTGTTTGTCGTCATGGAAACACCCAAGGTCAAGGCTGTGTGCGCAACTTGACCCACGCCAAGGTGAAGCATGTCTTAAGACAAGTATGCTAACGTGTCCAGCTGCAGCAGGCGCAAATAGGGGCCCTGCCAGGGCTCTTACAAAAATTAATGACGTCTGCGTCACCGGCGACGACGACGATGACGACGACGACGACACGGCCGGCGTCTGAACCGGCATCGGCGGCAGCGGTGACGGCGTCTTCGGCACCGACGACGGCCTCTACGTCCCCGTCTGCGGCGTTGTGGACGCATAACTCCACCTGAAGGTCAAGCTCCCATACTCGCCGTGTCAACCTTGCGCCAGTTTGACATGTTGAAGATTGCCCAGCTCCTTTTTTTGTCTGGTGTCGCCGTCGGTCGTCCACCGTGAACTGAATCTAAATGCATAGCTTGGAGGTGCAATCACGGGGGCCCAATGTGCAAGCGGCAAAAAAGTGACTCAAGAACTTCGTACGTCTGATTGAGCAAACGATTCGTTGTTCGCTAATCGATATGATTTCTTGCAGTACTAGTCTGTTCTCTGTACTGTGTCAGCGTGCTCAGTGCCCGGGCACTAATCGAAAGTAGTCTGACAACATGGCGGCGATCATCGCCCAATTGTCCCGTGCCAACAGGGAGCGCAGGCGCAACGCCAAGAAGACGTTGCCGCCGGACAAGAGCGCCGCCTTCCTGCCGCCCTTCGAGCGCCGGTTCGTTCCTGAAGTCCACAACAAGTATCTGAGGTGTCAGAGGCTCCTGAAGGAAAAGAAACGCCAGGAGAAGATCGCGTACGTCCAGGATATCATCGAGAGCGCGTCCGAGAACCTGCTTGACGACAGATTGGAGCAGCTCAAGAAGAGCCTGGCGAAGAGGAAAGGCTTTCCTGACAGGTGAGAGGCACACTGCACAATGTCTCCTGAAACGTGAACAAGATAGCGAGGTTCCTGTTGTTGTAGCCACGACAATCCGGCCATTAGCCTGGTCAAGGCACTGGGAGGCTGCGTCTTCTTGGGCGTGTTTATCGTCACGTTCACCTTCCTCTTCTTCATGTTCTACGGCCTGCATGCAGGTGAGGAGGGAGCAACAACGACGGAGTAGAGGCCGACTTACCTGCACTAGGGAGGCCTCCGGAAAGACGACGCAGTCCGCGGCGCCCAGCAAGTCGCAGAACGTGTGCTTGTTCTCGCTGGGACCCACACTCGACAGCAAGTGGTCGATGAGACAGAAACTCGCCTGAAAACATGCTTCAGTTCCATGAAGAAGAGCAAGCAAAGAAGCCATTCTTGATTGACTCTTACCCTCAGATCTCTTTTTGTGCGGTCAATGTTCCTTTGCGTGATGAACTCGTCGAGTCCGACGAAGAGGATCATGGCGTGGAAAATCTGGTCCAGCAGTCGGTGGAGATGCAGGTCGCTCAGCGTGTCGTTGGGCACGCAGATGATGAGACGAATGCTGACAAGTTCGATTTTTATCATTGCCACCATCACGTTTGTGCAAGACAAATAACGACTCATGTTCAGCCCTCCAGTTACCTCTTCTGATAGTCTTTCCAGAGCAGCTTGCAATCCTTGGTCTCTGTAGATATGGGAGTGACGTCCTGACTCTGGCCGAACATCGCGACTCCGTTGAGCGAGGCCAGGAGCGCGAAGGGGATCTGAAACGCCAGGATAAAAAGACGGTGAACGCGGCTCTTGACCTTGGACGCGTTCCTCCACTCACAGCCTTGACGTCTCCATGCTTGCGGCTGAAGACTGGGACGCCTCCGCCAACGGTGACGCACAGAAGATACGCGGCCATGGCATCTTCCACAGGCTTGTCTTGGGGGTCGTGGCTCGCTTCCCTGAGCAATTTTCTTACCTGTGCTTTCGCGCTAGCGGAACCTTCTGTTCGGCCAAGCGCTCAACCTCTCCAGCTAAAGTTGCAGGATCGTGTGCCCGGGCGTGCCGTGCACCGGTGTGAACCCTCCGCACGGCGTCTGCCCACCTTAACCCGACGGGTCCTCCTTTTGAGGGTCCCCAAAGCTCCGCCTGGAGGCTGAGAATGGCGCTGAAAGACTCGGTCCCACAACCTCAGCACAATCCATATCTGTCTTCTGCACAGTCGAACTTGGATATAGCAAACTCGGCCGCAGCAAAAATTCTCGATAAATTGAAGGTTGCACTGCTTATAGAATTTATACATCGTCTACGCACGTTGACAGTGAAGACCTCGATAAGAGTGAACTGGATCCTGCTGACGGCAAACTTTACAACATGAAAGTTCTACTGCATTTATCTTTGGTAGAAAACTATGCGTAGCTGTGTTATTTTAGCATGATATGAAGCAATATTGAAATCGATGGAAAGGAAATTTTGTCAGTTACGAGACTACTTAGAGCATTTTTGAGTGAAAGCAGCTCGTGCCTCTGACAAGAAGCGAGACCTGAACAACAAGTCCAGGTTGAAAATGCTTCAATAACATAGATTGCCAAAAGGAGAACTCGTTGCACTCTGATCTTGCCGTAAAATGAGCATATTAAACATAGTGCAACAGAGCATAAAAATGACAGCCCTGAAATGAAGCAGTTGCCAGTACTGACATTTTGAAATGTCTTTTAAATAATACTTTAGAAAGTTCAGACGAGTGAAGTTTTCAACCTTTACTTTTCACTCGTTGTCTCTTTTATCAAGACCCAACCGGGAAGACACGTGTATCGGAACGACAGTGGGAGAAAAACTGCTCGCAGGAATGGAAAGATTTTTCTCAAGGCTTGCGAATCAAGTTCCAGAATTATCTTTCCTCGTTTCTGCAAAAACTTATGGCCAAATCTCTGTTTCCCACATTTCACGAGGCATAATTGACAAAAAGTGGGCCTAGGCCTGCCCGGACGAAGGTGGCAGAGCAGAGATGATCAATTGGACCGAAAAAAAAAGTACTTGACTTCAGTACAAATGAATGGACATGTAAAAGTTTCCATTTCACCGGGCTGCTCATCCATACACAGCTCGACGTTTGGGCTGTCACATCAGCTTCGACGACTGTTTTCAAACGTGTTCACGATCACGTATACATAAATCGTATGTGGTGGAGACAACATCAAAGTCCCAAGTCTCTGTGTGCGTCGCTCTTTGTGGCGCATTGAACACCCGCTACTTCTTCGGGTCCAGAATGTCAACCTCACTTTGATCTTGTGTTGCTGTCTGAAGAATCTTCATTTTATACATCAGTACAACTGTTAACTGATTGTACACTGGAACGAACGTCGGGAAGCCCCACCAAATTGGTCTGGGTCGATGCAGAACTCGCTCGGGAGGATCTTTTACGAGTGAAGTGAGGGAAAACAATCGCTTCCTTTGACTTCTTGAGCGGCAGATTGCAGAAGAAGAAAGAAAGCACAGGATCATTTCAACTCTGCCGATTCTCTCAAAAGGGTGACAGATATTCACGTAGGACGCCTGCAGCGTGGTCGTCGTCCCCGACCACGTGTCCACGACCGTTCAGGTCTGGTCCTCGTCCTCGTCTGGTCCTCGCGTACACCAGGACAGGTGTTGCATTGCCATTCAAGGACTGCTGGACAGTGGGTGGGTCTTCTCCATTCTACCGGCTGGCCCGGCACTTTCGGTGGCCATGGGACGCCCCTGATGGTGGCTGATGAAGTGGTGCCGACGCAACAGTTGTGGCCGCTTCTGCGTCCCGGCCGTCCCGGCCGTCCCGGGCACTCTCGTTGTACCCGTTCGACTCCTTCTCGTTCTTGTCATCCATCGTCAGTTTTAATTGACGCCCGATCCATTCCTCGTCTAATTGGCGGCCCATTATTGGCCTTTCTCACGTTCAATCTCCGTCCGTGAGTCTCTCTCTCTCTCCATATCGATCGCGGCGAGTGTTTTGGCCTTTTGCCGCGGCCTCCCCGAGGTCGTGGCCTTTTTGAGGTCGCTGCATCTGATGACGTGGAGAGTGGAATGAATGCAACGAGCCCGCGGGGACAGGGACAAGTGTCAACGTACGCATGATTACTCTGGGCAGCCAGAAAAGTGCTTTGTGCATTTTCACTCCTACACTTTATAAAGAGTTGGCGCCTCCGGTTTTTTGCTTCTTGAAAATGCATTAGAGAGTGTTTACACGATCTTGATCCGGAAAACGGCGTTAAAGAGAGACAGGAAAGAGTTGTTATTGCGCTTCAGCACGGGGGAAACGCTGGAGCCGACGACGGCGACGGCGACGGCGACAGCGACGGCGACGGCGGCGAAGAAGAAGAAGAAGAAGAAGCAAGCGCCAATTTTCCTACGCACTCAATCAATTAAAGGGAAACTTGACTGAGAAGGACCGCGCAAAGTGTTGTATTTCAGTCATGATTTATCTCTCTGCTATTTATGTCTCCGGTTCGGCATGCAACTGGTGCTAATTAGTCCCGGACGGGGCCGCGTTTGTGCGCGCGCCAAAAAACATGCGTCTTTCATGGCCCCGGAGAAGGAGGAGAGGGAACTCGGGAGGATTCATGAAATCAGACCCATTGGAGTCGATCATTTTCATAGTTGCATTGTCTGGCCGAGAAGAGAAATGGCAGTCGTTAAAATAGCTCTGCATTCCTAATCAAACCATTTGTCCGGAGAAAACGGCTCGGCCCGGGCTGCTGGAGCCGGCGTGGTCACAATCAAGAAGGGTTCCCACACCCGCCCGCCCGCCCGACCTCAGACAGGTGTGCTGGTGGTGTCTCCTCCAATTAATGAGCGCTTCATTCCTAACGAAGTTGTGTGATTGAGTTCTTGTCACAGATCATTTAGCCCATGTCCGAAATGCCATCGATGCCCTCAAACAAGCCAAGAAGTTGAACGCTGTTTCCCACACAATCATTTTACCCGGAGATATTTTTCCTCCCGTTCCTTTTTTTTGTTTTGCCTGTAAAATAAGGGAAGTTTCTTGACGCAACAATCAAGGCAGACGAGGAAATATTTCTCGGCCTTTTTTCCTTCAGAGAAGCCGGGTCAGGTCACCAGAGTCTAACAAGAAGCGACAAAAAGAGTGAAAAAAACGACCCAAAAAGTGGGGGTTCTTTCTCTCTGTGTGTTGGAGGTGCCCACCGAGCCCCAGCCCCAGTCCAAGCCCATTAAGCACAAGCCTCTCGTAGTTAATGACGAGCACTTTTCTCAAGAATGTGTCAACAGGGCCGTTTAAGTGGCTTCGTACTACAACGGGATAAAGAGTTTATTTATTTTCAGAGAATTCTCCATTCAGATCAAATCTCTTAGTTGGATGACGGATATATTATCCGGGGCATGAAGAAACTCGTTCCCTTGCGCCCGTAAATAAACGCCGGTGGCCATTGTGACTTATGACAAAAAGCTTTTAAGCAGACTCCTTTCTTTCTTTGGCCGACAGCAGCGTGGCCGGCGCCAGCAGCAACTTGAACGACGACTGCGGCGTCGGCGGCTGCGGCAGCAACAACAACAAGAGCAGGAGCAGCAGTGGTGGGGACGGCAGCAGCAGGAACAGCAGCGACTTCGGCGACTTTTCACACATGAATATGATCGAAAGCCTTCAATTACGGCACCGCCGCCAACGACGACGACGACGACGGCGGCGGCGACGGCGACGGCGACGGCGACGCCTTGAAGAGCAATTCGTGCTGTGCTCAACGTTCTTGTTCGACTTGTTCGACTTCTCGAGTTTCTCTCTCTCCCTCTCTAATGCGTGCTTTCCCTCCCGAAGCCGTTAATAGGGCGAAATTGGTTTGCGGTCTTCTCTTCTTCTTCTTCTTCTTCTTCTCGTTCTCGTCCTTGTTCTCGCTGCAATTGTTACGTGTTTGGGCGACTGCGCAGTCGATTGCGCCGCTGCTAATGGGGAAGAATTAGTAACACGATCCGGCTGGCGGAAACAAACGCCTTTATGATGATGATGATGATTATTGCGTCTTTCTTCTTCTGCCTCGCATGTTTGCCGTCTTCAGGGCCGGAAAGCTCGTTACTTTCGGCCAAATGACTATCTGAAGCGGGTAGGGAAAGAAAGGAAGAAGAAACTTTCCTGTTTTTGCCCACTCAGGACAGGACCAGCGTCGTCCCATCCTCCCAGCCTTTAGGACTTGAGGCTTCAGCTTGAACTCCTGCTTCATGGAACTCCTGCTTGAACTCCTGCTTCATGGAACTCCTGCTTCAGCTTGAACTCCTGCTTCAGCTTGAACTCCTGCTTCAGCTTGAACTCCTGCTTCAGCTTGAACTCCTGCTTCAGCTTGAACTCCTGCTTCAGCTTGAACTCCTGTTTCATGGAACTCCTGCTGGAACTCCTCCTTCAGCTGGAGTCTCAGCTCAAACGCCTGCTTCTGCTGCGGGGACTTGTTCGTGCTCCTCCTCTCGCATACCTCTCTGTTCCACAGATTGATAAGGCTTTGGCATTTAGCCATCCCCTAATGCGGTTTCATCGAACAGACGCACGAGGAAAGCTTATCAATTGAGGATGAGAAGAAAGTCGGTGAAATTAGAGCCATGGATGGCGTGTTCAAATCGCCCTTCAAAGTGGCACAAGTCGATGCAGCTCCACTTTGTGGCGAAAAAGCGATATCAGAAGGCACGCTGGATAAATTATTGACCTAATGACCGACTGAACAGCACGTGGAGTGTAAAAGTCACACTGCGCCTTCATGCACACGAGTGCGTAGGGCACGGACCAAAGGCTCCTGCCGCCGCCGCTGCTGCTGCTGCTGCTCCAGCCGGACGCTGAGGAATCTTGGCTGGCCGAGGCCCAGATTGGCAATTGTCACGTGTGTCGGCAGAGGCACATGCAAAAAATCGGCCACAAATGAAGATTTTCTCTGGCTTTTGCATGTCTTCGCCCGTGGTAGTCGAAAAAAGACCCCCGAAATGGATCAAATAAACTGGAGGAGGCAGCTGCAAAAAAAAAGTGATGGCCCGCATCTGGAGGCTCCCGAGGCTTCGTTGGGCTTATCTGTAAACAATTTGCTTGCGCTTGATGAGAAGCTATAAACGGCTGCTCCGTTGGCTACCGCCGCATGCGCCGCTTGCGCCACTGGCGCCGCTGGCGCCGCTGGCGCCGCCTGGCGCCGCCTGGCGCCGCCTGGCTCGTGGGAGGGATTTTGTTGCGTCCGCTATCGCAGGAAGGAAATTTCCTCTCCAGAAAATCGATCATCTCGAGCCGCAGCTAACAAAAGTGTCGTCGTTCACATAAAAAAAAAATAGGTGGGTGAGGACTGTGAAGGCCTCCTTCTCCTCCTCCGGTCAGCTGTTGTGTGTGCGTGAAAAAAAAAATGTCAAATCCGCTCACGCACTTTAAACACCTTCTGAGGCCCCGTTTGCACCGTGTGAGCCGCCAAGACGGCTGACACGGGCTGCAGCGGGCGTTGTTGGCGCCTCACACGATGCGTGCTGAGGACCGTTGTTCTACCAAGCGAAAAGCACACTCAAAGTCCACATAAAAATGGAAAAAGAGGGCCAATCTTCTACTTCTTCTTCTTCTTCTTGTCTTATCTACCGGGCAAAGTGTCTTTATTTGTCACGCCGACGCTTTGGACCTCTGGAATGTGAGGAGAGGATGGATAAGGAAGAGACCAACGAAGGCGACCTCTTTTTTTTCTCCCTCTTTTCTGTCTTTTTGCCACTCTTTTTCTCTTCCAGCCCCCAAAATTTCTGGCTATTACACCTCAGCAAAGTCCTTCTTCTTCAAACATTCTTGATCCATTCATTTCAGTTGTTGGCTGGAAGTTTCCTTCCTTCTTTTCCACGCCCAGAAGAATCCATTAAGGGAGCCCAAATCGAGTTTGAGATGCAGTCCGGAGATATCGGATGACTCAATTTAGGGGAGCCACAAATTGGTGGAGGAATTTTCCACCTTTGTCCACCTCCCGCCCGCATTAAGTCCGTGAGAGGCGTCGTCCGCGGCCACCTGAACGACGACAGCAGCAGCACCAGCGCCGGCGCCTCCGGTGTGTTGGTCGCCGTCGTCGTCGCCGCGGCCACTTAGAGGAGCCCCAGCGGCCACTCCTTCTCCTCATTGATTAAGATTAATTTCACCTGATGTCTGTCGGGGGCAAGATTAATTGGGCGAGGAGGCAGACAAAGAGGAGAAAAGAGACACCAATTTGCATTCATTTCACAGACGACATCCGAGGAAAACGTGTCTGCGCGAGTAGAGGGGGGCTTTTTTCCCCTCGCCTCCCCCTTGTCGTGACGATGGCTGCCAGTCTGTCTGGGAAATCACCGCTCATCCATGTTTGATGGCGCAATAATTGCGCCATTAATTAATATTCTCCCTCTCGATATGAAGAGCTATTATGCATCCATCACAGCAAATTAGTTATTGCGGACAATTTGCACGCGAGGACAAAAATAGCGTTGGCGTGAGTGTCTTTCTTTTCTCCGTAGGAATTGGAGCACAGTCAGACCTTTTCTTATCGTCTCTATATCATGACGATTATGATTATCGCCCATAGTCCGGAACATATTCATGCTGGACGCGCACGCTTAGCACATTGCGGCTAATTGTTTCCCCCACTTTGAAGTGGCGCCGGCGCAGTTTGTGTCAATCCGGCTTCAAAGTGGCCGCCAACAAAGGGCGCCGCCAGCAATTGCATTAATTGCACAATCGTTTGATGAAGATTTCCTGCTTACACAGAACAATCGACCCATTTTCATGACGATGCTGCCGACCGGAGAGAAAAGTGCAGCTCCTCCGGACCCGTAGAGTCTATGTAGCCCGACCTCCTCCTCCTCCTCCTCCTCCTGGTGGTGGGTGGACAGTGTGGACCACGCGGACAACTGGCGGCTGTTCTGGCCGGTCGACCCACTCCAGTCAGATGGCGATGACTCACGACATCAGATCCGCTTTTCTTACTTAGCATTTTCTTTTTTTTACACCACTCTGATTTCCCGTAAAAATAATTGGCTGATTAATTCTGCTGCGGCGATAACGCAGTGTGAGTGGAGAAGAAGTCGCCCTCGCAGTGTGAGCCAACGTGAGGCCGCCAGTGCAGTCAGAGAAGCTGAATCGACGTGTTTTGCTCCTTTTTTCCGCCTCACACGTCCCTGCTGTAGGCGGAAACATAGCAATGATACCGCCTGACACCATGCGAGTTGTCCCCCCCCCTCTATGATGATGTTCCGCCTCTGCTCATACGCTTCTGGCAGAAAGGAAGCTCTGCAATTGACAAGCTCGCAGCCTCGCAGCCTCGCAGCTTCGCAGCCTCGCAGCCTCGCAGCCTCGCAGCAAAGTCGACGTCTCTTTTCTCTGTCATAAGCTTAATTCCTAATTGCTTCTGCGTCCTCGGCTGCAGAGAGAGAAGCGATCGATGTTGTGTCCTTTAATAGGGAGAGAGCGAAGAGCGATGATTCATTCAATTTGGAAAATGACGTCGAGCAGCCTCTTCTGCTCCCTCTCCCCCTCCTCCATCCTCTGCTCTGGCAATATCGCGCATGAAAAAGCTTTCTTCTCCGCTACCTTGCGGAAGCTCCACTTGGTAACAGAAATGCTTGGCTCTATTTACGGATGGATGCAAGAACAAAGTTGTTTGGTGGCTTCTGCTACACTTCAGGAGTTGTTTTGTGCAGCAAATATTTCTGCTCATTGCAGCCCCGCTGGCTGTCGGCAACCCCATTAACGCACCCTATTAATGCTGCTTCTTCTTCTTCTTCTTCTCCTTCTCCGTCAGGTCGCAGGAGGGAAAGAAAAAAGAGTGCGGTTGGAAGAGCAGCGTCGTCGTCGTCGTCGTCGTCGTCGTCGCCGTCGTCGTCGTTGCCCTCGTCGTCGTCGTCGTTGGCGTCGTTGGCGTCGTTGGCGTCGACGATGATAGAAAGCTTTAACGAGCTCTCAATGCTTCACCTCCGAGGAGGAGAAGAGAAAGAGGAGGAGAGCTTAGCAAGTGTCTGCGGGGAGTAAGAAGAAGAAAGAGGGGGAGAACAAAGTGGCGTCGGCGGAGTCGGCAGCAACATTCGCTGATGAATGTTAGCACGTAATTAGGAAAGCAGAGATCACGCACACGCTGGCTTCTCCGAGTTGTTCTGGTGCGCGTCGCCCAACGCCACCACCATCAGCGCGCTCTTTTTGCTCCGGCCGCCCGGACCTGCTGTTGTTGTTGCTGCTGCTGCTGCCGCCGCCGCGGCTGCTGTTGCTGTTCGGGCATTAATTGGACCCCTCCAAACACTCGTTATCGGTGCTGAGACTATAAACGATGCAGGGATTTTTGCCAATGCTGCTTCTGCTGCTGCTCTGCAATCAATGATTGAGAAGCGGGGTTAACAAATTGCTTCCTCTCTCTCTCCCCCAGCCCAGATAGCTTTCTTCTTCCTGCTGGAGTCTCTGAGTCTTGATTGCTAAATCTCTCTCTCTCTCTGTCGAGTACATACGAGTACATAGAACTCCCCTCGGAGGGGGGGGGGGGAAAGAAAGAGAATCTCTCTGCTATCCTCCTTTCTCTTTTTTCCCCCACTACTCTGTTCTGCGCCCAATAAAAGCGAGCGAAGGCAAAAACAAAAAAAAAAGCTCGCTCATCTGGCTCCATCATCTAAAAAGTGTTCGATGTCGTCACTTCCCGGAAAATGTCTCTCTCTCTCTGCTAATTGTCATCACAGAGTTGTCGAGTCCTCGAACGTCCTTAGCAGCTGGCAATTTTTTTTTTATTTCAGTATCTGGGAAGGAGAAGTGTGCAATTTCTGTTTCTGAGCTGCTCCACAATGGGCATTGCACGCCTCTCTCTCCTCTCCTTTTTTCTGCCTCTCCCTCTCGTTCTCCCTCTCGTTCTCCCTCTCGTTGGCCCTCTCGTTCGCCCTCTCGTTCGCCCTCTCCCTCTCCCTCGCCCTCTCCCTCGCCCTCGTCCCCTTCCCCCCCCTTCTTCAAAGGGAGCACGATCGAGGGCTGCTGTCTGGTCTGAGAGAGGGAAGCGGGAATCAATTACTTTTGCTCTCTCTCGACGGGAGGAGAGACTAAAAGCTTTTGGAAATGCGTCCCTCGGGCTTTACGCAGAGAAGAACATTGTAGCTAAGGGAGAGGAAGAAGCGACTAATAGGGTAGGAATAGAGAGAGTTCGTTTCCAGCGATTCAGAATGGGGCCAACGCAGGAAGTGGAGTAAAGAAACACGTGATAAACGTAAGATTAATACTTAAGCCTTGGCTGCTGTATCGGACTTCCTGCTGGCTGCGCAGGGAGGGGATTTTTTTTTCTCAATTGTTCGGAGGAAAACACGTAGATGTTCTTGCTGTACTTGCTGCTGCTGGCTCTGCTGCTGGCTCTGCTGCTGGTTCTGCTGCTGGCTCTGCTGCTGGCTCTGGTGGTGGCCGCGCGCGTGATACTTTTCCCAGTCACTGAGTCCGACGACGACGACGACGACGACGACGAAGACGACGAAGACGGAGAAGGAGGATAACTCGAAGGCAGCATAAGTGACACGATCGAAGTCGTTTCGCTCTCCTCGTCCATTTGGACTCACTCTGCGGATTTTCCCAAGACAATAAACAATGGCAGACATCACATTTTTCTCCTCCCTGTTCAAATATCGAGACTTTTCGCACAATTTCATCCGCTTCATAATCCACAATAGAGAAGGGAAGCAAAGGCAGAGAAAGAAATGATCCCACAGACAATTAGTGGATCCATTTGCTCGGGTAAATCAAAGCACGGCCGCCGCCGCCGCCGCCGCCGCCGCCGACGACGACGACGACGACGACGACGACGACGACGACGACGACGACGACGACGACGACGACGACGACGATGAAGAGAGTGAGCCAGAGCACCGTGATGTAGAGGACGGCGACCAAGAACAACGTGACGCAGAAGACGACAGCCAACGTGAAGCTGAACATGAACAGAAGATAAGAGACAACCAGAACAACATGAATAGAAGACGATGATGAAAGGCAACGTGAACAACATGACGTCGATCTTCTCCTCCAAGAATCCTTGGCTTCTCTCCTGTCAATTAGTGACTGATTCCAGCTCCTGTTTTCTTTTTCTCTCTCTCTCTCGCTGTCCACACTGAAGTGGGAGATGCCATCTCGTCCGTCCCCTCCGTCTCCTCCCGCCAAATGGCTGCAGCAGGCATCTCTGGTCGGGATCTCCTCGGCCCAGGAGACGTTAACGTTTATGCTTATTACTGCGCGTGATACATAGGGGTGTTGCAGCTCAGGTGGGTCCGTGTGTGTAGCAATGAATGACGCACCAGTACCGCAATTTGCACGGCAAACTGCACGGCAAACTGCACGGCAAACTGCACTGCAAACTGCGCACTGACCGACCCCAGTGGCTGGCACCAATTTTGCATCCGCCAACTTTGGACAGAAACTTTGCCTGCAGGCAGTCAAGACGCTGTAATTCACTCCGGTCCAATGAAAGAAACGTTGATGCGTTTTTGCTCTCTGCCTCCATTGGAGCGTCTTATAACTGCGGCTCCGTGCACTCCGGCTGTCAGGTGGAGACACAACATAACATGCGTATCCCCCATAGCATTGTTGTGCATAACCACACGCACGCAAATGGCAATTCAATTGGGCAAACACGCACTGAAACATAGTTACGACTTCTCTGTTGCAGGCAGCCAATTGCTTTTGTGTGATATCTTTAATGGTCCCATTCACTCAGTCGAGTACACATGGATCGAACGCTTTTACCTGCCATAATGCAGGCTTGGATCGGCTGTATAAAAAATGCGACTTGTTGGACAATAATTGCTGGCGATACTTCCGCTATCAAGCGTAATAATGGCGGCGCCGCCGAAGTTGGAGCGAGCCAACAACTTTTTCCATGGCTTTAATGTGGCTTAAGCACATTGCTGCTCTCCCTATGAATGGCGCGGGTTGTTTGCTTGAACGCAAAGCAATTACCAGGAAATGGGGTGGGTGGCCTCCCTGACGCGGTGCCGCCAGTACCGCGCCGACGACAACAACATGTGTGCAAATATGGGCTCGACCGCCGGCCGCCGGCGCAGTATGAGCATTGCGCACGCTCCACTGAAGTCGGAGCAGCCTAATCTGTGTCAGATTCAGTTCAGCAGCTTCTTCTTCCGACTTCTCTGCAGCGATTTCATCTCCTCTCTCTACTTTCTATTGTGTCACCCACAGCCTTCTCCTCCTCCTCTTAACATTATCTGACTACGAAAGGTCCCCCTCGTCCCTCCTCGCAACAGAGCAGCCAGGAAAGTCACATCATTGTCCTTCCTCCTTGCCATAATTTGCTCCACTGTGGTTGGGACCCCGACCCAAACTTTGATGATGGCAGTTGAAAACGCCAACTGTGTGGCGATCACAGCGCTCTTTCGACTCGTTCTTCTTGCTCTTGGTCGTGCTGAGCGGCCTCGTCGTGCTGAGCGGCCTCGTCGTGCTGAGCGGCCTCGTCGTGCTGAGCGGCCTCGTCGTCCTGAGCGGCCTCGTCTCGCTAGCTCGCTCGCCAACAGGGACACAGTGGTCAAGCAGTCATGAACCAACTTGCGGACAAGTTGCCCGCCTCTATCACTTTCTCGGTTCTATTGCTCATCAAGTCCTGTGGGCGTGCGGTCGCTGGAAAAGAGCTGACGCTGGTTCGTGGTCACGAAGTTGTAGCAGGTGCGCCCGGCGGAGAATCGGCTGACCCACTTCACGGCCGGCCGGGACACGATCGTCATCAGACGTCGTCTGACCAAGAAACAAACAAGAACAGCCAAAACAACAAGAACAAGAACCAGACGCGTGCAGACGAGCGCCGAAAGCAGCGCGCACTCATGATATCTCGAGTTAGTTGACGTAACTATGACATTCGCTTAATTTCGTCAGAAACGTGTCTTGCGCCGCCATCCGGCTGAAGTATTAGCAAATATAGTGAGTTAGTGTATAGTACTAACTATTCAATACGACAGTAACAATATTAGCTGACGTTGACGATGACGCGTGCAACTCCAAGCACGCTTACCTGTGTATACAGCGCTCCAATCTATTTATAACCGCGCTCTATAGGGACGTATGTAAAGACATATCGACTCACAGAGCCAGAGGCTAAAGAGCGCGTTCAAGTATCAAAGGATACAATGCCAATCCACCTCCTCCTCCTCCGCCATCTGGTCACATTTGTTCCGGACAACAACGCCGACTCTCTCAACCATCCGCCGCCGCTGCTCTCCTCGGGCTGGAGAGAGCACACGATCCCCCTGATTGACTTATAGTCGTACTACAACACTGGCAAAACCTCTCCGACTGCAGAGGGAACGAGAGAGAGAGCATAGGGGTGGATGATGCTATTCCATAGCCATTTGGCAGCGGCGAGACAACTCTCTTCTCTCTCTCTCTCTCTCTCTGAGCGCAATCAGCTCAGAGTCATTCACTTTGTTTCCTCCGAAAGAACGCGCGGACGGACGTGATATTGTCGGCGTTGGCGGCGGCGACGGCGGCCGCCGTCGCCGCCGCCAACGCCATTTACCAACTCCTTAGCGGACGGAGTCTCTTTCCTCGCACGCTTCTTCTCTCTCTATTGCGCCCCGTCTTAGAGAAGTATAACAAACGTGCTCGCTAACAACAGAAGTGCCAGTAACGGTCTCTCAATTGCCCGCGTCGGTCGATTCATTCCCGGAGAAAACACTTAAGTGGAGTCGGACTGCGTCGTGTCCGCGTAGAGCCGCGCATTTACACGCCTAATTGAAGATGACGACCGAGTTGGCCAAGAGGAGGCAGCAGCAGCAGCAGCAACAACAACAACAACAACAACCACAACACAGTGACAAGACGGAGACCATCAACAACAACGACGACAGCGCCGGAGACGTCAGGTCGCTCTGCGCAGCGTCCACCGTGGCGTGGCACCCGCACGTCTACGGACACGCGCCCAAGATGCCCACACCTTTCTCCATCGACGACATCTTGCGCAATACCAGCGGCGGAGGTGCAGGTGGCGGCGGGGGGACAGGCGGCGGAGGCAATGGTAACCGCGGCGATGACGACGGCGGCGGAGGAGGAGGTGTGGTCGAACAGCGGCGACAACACGCGCAGCAAATGACAGCCACGGCCGCCCAGGCCACGTCCATCATCGAGGCATGCACGGCGCTGGCGGCGGCGGCCGCCGCCGCGGCCGCCGCGTCGGCCGCCGACCCGCAGCGCTCCGTCAGCCGCACGCCGCCGTCGTCCACGGAAGGGGACGACGAGCAGCCGCTGAACCTGACCACCAAGCGGGGTGATGGAACGAAAGGTTCGTCAAGCTCTTTTTATTGCAAATATTATTAAGCGCTCACTGCATAATGAGAGTGTGTTGTGCACACTTCTTGCTCGCTGATAATGAATACGCGAACAAGAGCGCCAAGTAGAACATAGGATAGAAGCTTTCCTGCCGTGACTGTTGCTGCCACCGTTGGCGAAAGTTGCAATCAATTATTGCGCGCTCTCTCGAGCTCAATTTGCCATCTCAGTAGTAATGAAGAAGCACTCTCAATTGCAACACCATTGCTCAATGACTTGCACGTCGAGTTCCCCCTCCTTGTCCTCGTCCTCGTGGGCGCCCCCGTCCCCGTCCTGGTCCGCGGCCCCCTGCGCCGCCGAGGCCGGCTCCGAGGCCGCCGCCGAGGCCGCCGCCGAGGCCGCGGCCATGGTCGCCAAAGACGTCTGCCTCAATTGAAATCAGGAGGAAGCAGAATGAGGCTGAGGAAAAAGAGTCGTTTCTCTTTGGCCAGATCGATTGAGAAATACAAAATCCGCAGCAGCACCCGGAGCTGCTTTCTCCTCCTCCTTTGGGGAATTAGGCCCAGAATGTCCGGAATGTTCTTTGTGTGTTGCGTGGATAAACACAAGTGAGCTTGATTCTCTTCTCAACTTCTCAAAAGAATTTCCCTCCACTTAAATCGTTCCGTCTGAGCAGGAAAAGGGGTTGGAATAGACAGCTCTGCAGTGTGTACACAGTGCAGTGTGTGGATGGAGCTGGTGCAGTAGGTAAATAGATGGAGAGCAACTGATTGTAGCACCTGCCTGACTCATTTCAGACCTCCTGAAGAGCCTGAAGGGCCAGAAGCGAAAGCATCGAGACCTGCTGCTGGGCACGACGACGTCGTCGCCCTCGTCCGAGGGCGGCGACGAGGAGAGGGCCAAGAAGAAGAAGGTGCGCACCACCTTCACGGGCAGGCAGATCTTCGAGCTGGAGAAGATGTTCGAGCACAAGAAGTATCTCTCGTCCAGCGAGCGCGCGGACATGGCCAAGCTACTCAACGTCACGGAGCAGCAGGTCAGAATTCATTTCTTCGTCGTTCTACTGTTAAGACTTTCTTCCAAGGGGAAGAAGGAGGCGAGAAAAAGCTTTTCTCCTCTTCCTGTCCAGAAAGAATTGTCAACTGGCCTTCTTGGATGCTCCTCCATCTTCAGCAGAGGGGAACAAAGAGGGAGAAAGGGTTTCTTGGCAGAGGGAAAAGACTCCAGAAAGAATTGTCTCAACTATATAACATATGTACGCACTGAGAGGGGGGAGGACAGCGGCAGAAAGGTTGCCCACCGACGTGGGGATGTCCGGGCTGCCCGGGTGGGGTGGCGGGCGGACGGGCGGGGGGGGGGGGCCGGCACCCAGACAGCCACCCGGTCGTCGGGGTCTCCCTCCTCACACTGCGTGGCAGGCTTGGCAAACTGCACAACGACCTTTGGACCGTCACCCTGTCGCCCAAGAGGCAATAACAGTAGTGAAAGAAGAAAAAGGAGCGCTTTGCTCTGACTGCTCAAAGAGGAAGGACATGATGAGACGTCTTCCTCTTCCTCTTGCAGGTCAAGATCTGGTTCCAGAATCGGAGGACCAAGTGGAAGAAGCAGGAGAACATCTCCAACGCGGAGGCCGCCGAGCTGATGAAGGCCAAGGGCACCAACACCACCAAGGACTTGTCGCCGTCCAACGGCGCCAACGGCGGCGTCGACAAGAAAAGGGAGCCCAACGACATCTCGGGCATCCTGTCGGCGGCGAAGGCTTCGCCGCCTCCACCCCCGCCACCGCCGCCGCCACCACCGCCGCCACCGCCTCCAGCCAGTCCAGAGGACAAGCGACGCCTGAGCATCTTGCTAGGCAAACTTTCCCCCTCGGCGCTGGCGCAAGCCGCGGCGGCGTCCAGCACAGAGGTGACGACGGCGGCGGCTGCTGCCGCCGCAGCCGCCGCTGCCGCTGCCGCGGGCTTGGACTCCTCACATCCCAGTGTTGAAGAGGCCACTTGTGATAGCAAAGAAACGTCCTCCACCACGCTGCCGGACGAGGCTGAGGACGAGGAGGAGAGACTGGTCATAGCAGAGGAGCATCCCGAAGACACGTCCAGTTCCAGGGACAAGGACGTGAACGACCGTGAAGAGGAAGAGCCGTGAAAGGCCAGACAGTCCGTTGACCTCCGGTTCCAGCCTGCCTCCAGTGATATAACTACTATTCAGAGCACAGCGAACACTCCGCACTTGCACAAAGCGCGCCTTTTTGTAACTCCGAAGCAGAAGAGGCGTCCCAGCCGTAACGTGGTCGTATTTTTGTTGTTGTGGACGAACAAGCAGTCACCTTTCTGGAAGTAGTCATCATTTCTGCTTTCTCAATGTTTGTATCGATATCATTTTACGTAAAGCCACTCAAATAAATTGTGGTAGCTCCGAGAGCGCCGTCAGTCTGATCGCCGAGCTGACGTTAAGCAGGATCCGCAGCTCCGGCAGCTCCTGCATAGCTGGAAATCAATCTTGCATTAGCAGCGTTGGGCTTGGCATTGGCAGCCTTTTGAGTCCGAGCCTTTGAAGCAACAATTGCGCCTTCTTCAATAATAAATGTGTCAAACAGCGACGTTGAAATTGGGCGGGAGCGTGAAGAAGTTTTGCACTGTGAGAACGGCTTGCGTGGCTGCAGGAGGAGGTGGGTGAGTGACAAAGAAACTTCTTGACCAACACAATCTATTTCGGTCCGTTTTGCCGACATTACTATGAATTAGGTGACGCTCCAGGCCTGAATTGATATGCAGCTCGTGTATGACAGTGTGAAGCTCTCTCCCTCGTCCCTCCAGATGAAACAAGATACTGCAGTAGGTGGCGACTGTGAAGTGCACTTGACGGCCGGCGAAAGCCTGCACAGTTGAACACATCCCGAAGAAGACTCATTGACTCAATGGCATCATTTAGCGGTGCTTCCTCGCCAGACCTCGGGCCACATTGTGCTGTCAGTGGGGAGAGAAGGAGTCAGGGAGCTTTTTTCTCCGTCAGTTCGCAAAGTTGGGGCTTCACGCTCGTTTTGAAATTCAGCGCGAATGTTGTTGTTGAGCAAGATGCCGCAATGCGACGATGACAAGAATCGGCTGAGGAGAGAGAGGGAAAAAAGCAAGACTTTCTCCTTTTTTTCTTGCCTCACTCGCTACGACGCCAAGGAGGCTGGCGCCGCCGCCGACGACGACGACGAAGACTCAAAAGCCGCGTGCACAAAAAAGCAAGTTGGTCCGGCTTCGGCCTCGGCTCCGACTGGGGCCGGACTGGGGCCGGACTGGGGCCGGACTGATGCCGGACTGGGCCCCAGCCTCAGCACCAAGGCCTCAGCACCAAGGCCTCAGCACCAAAGCCTCAGCACCAAGGCCTCAGCACCAAGGCCTCAGCACCAAGGCCTCCAAGGCCTCAGCACCAAGGCCTCCAAGGCCTCAGCACCAAGGCCTCCAAGGCCTCAGCACCAAGGCCTCCAAGGCCTCCAAGCCAGCCAAGGCACCCAAGCCAGCCAAGGCAGCCAAGGCAGCCTCCCAATTAACGCACACACCAGCCGGACGACACAAAGTAGTGAATGAAGAACGAGTCCGAGAAGACGAGGGTTTTTCGCTGCACCTTTGCTTTTTTCCGGCCTCCTCTGCTGCTTCCACCCACCCTCGCTCGCCTGTGTCATGCAACAGTGAATGAGGAGAAGCGAAGCTTCTACAGAAATTTGCACAGAATGACCGCAGAAACGAAATGGGGAGGGGAAATGGCCTCGTTCGTACTAATGCACTCAAGTGGGACTTTTTAGTTTGCGGTACTTCTCGGATTAAGAGTACAAAAAAAGGAGAAGAGAGGAGTATAAAGCTCTCGTCACTCTTCGCACTGCGTTTCAACAGTCCGGGCCAGGTCTAGGGGTGAAATGGAGCGTGTGGCAGTCCCAGGTCAGACCGGGCCGTCCGGGCCGTCAGGGGCCGGCGCCCGCCCGGCGCTACAGTCGAGATGAGCAGCTCCTCTCCTCGCTAGAGAAATGACTCGCATTGTTCGTTCTTCTTCGCAATGTCACTTTAGTGGGAAGCGATAAAATCTGCAGGCAACAGAGAAAGCAGCTCTTTCTGAGATTTGTTCGCATATTGGTAAGTGGAACTTTTTTCTGAGAAACTTTTTCACAGGGAGGCAGCAGAACGGAAGAAAGCCTCGGATTGGCGTCGTCGAGGTCGAGGCCTCGCTTATCCCCTCCCCCTCCTCCTCCGACCTCCTGTTGGCTCACCCCGCCCCCGCCCCTGACCTGAGGGGAACGACTGGAGGGAGAAGTAAACAGAGGATACAGACAGACACAATAATGCTCTGTATGCAGTGAGCCTTAATGCAATCATTGGAAACGCTACCTTGACCATTAGCTCGTAACCGCAAGTCAAGTGGTGGCCTCTTTTTTGGCCTCGCAAAGGTCAAAAGTGTCGACTTCTTGTACAAAGTCTTTTACATGGGACGGAGAGCTAAAACATGCAACTTTCGGCTACAAAAAGGAAGACCAGCTGGGGATCTTGTTTTCGCACTTTCTGCTGGAAGTCACTTCTGAAGGTGATCCTGGTGGAACACAGGACTGGCCGACCTCGTGTGGAACGAGTGTGGATCGCATTTCCGGCCCCCACACGTGACACTTGTCCCAGTTGTCGGACACGGGATGCAAGGTCGACAGCTAGGACACGACTGAAGAAGTAAAAGCCTCTGCACTTTCCGCCCATCACCCTGTCCCTATGTATAGCGTCTCACTCATTAGTCTGTTAAGAGAGACTTTCCTGGTCAGGCCAGCCAAACTTTCCAGAGAGAGTGAGAGAAAGAGAGAGAGAGAGAGAGAACAAGTTGCTCTTTGAACACTGGAAATTGGTTCTAATTGTGTCCTGTGGACTTAAACTCTGCTCCACACGTTAGATGTGGACCACAAGGCAAAAATGCGAGCAGCTTTTGCCGATTTCCTCCTCTCAACAACTTCCGTCACTGCGTAAGCGATGCTGGCTTTCCACCGGTTGCCAAGGATCTGATGTTGATATATTCCGACTTCCTCAAGAAAAGCTGATGCCAACTTTGTGTCGAGCGGTCATTCGTTAAAGGCAGCACCAGTGCTTTCCAATAACAAAGGAGACACCTTCAGCCCCCGAGGCAAAGATATGTTTCATGGCGAAGGAGGCCGAGTTGGACACCGAAAGGGAGCGGAATTCTTCGTCTTCCTCACTTGAGCAGCCAGCGGTGAAACTTAAAGTAGGAACAATCATGGACAGCGCATTAAATCAAGAGAGAAAAGTGATCCTGCACTAAATCACCTGGCAATAATAGATCATATCAGGATATTGCAGTTCGGAAGACAAAAAGTGCCGCCCTCCCAATGCAGAATGAATGGAGCAGCGTCAAAAGACACCCCTGTGATTGCACTGGGGCCAGGGGTGGGTGAACGGCGTCTTCGTCTTCGTCTTCGGCGGCGGCGGCGGCGGCGGCGGCGGCGGCGTCTTCGTCGTCGCCGCCGCCGTCGCCGCTTCGACAAACCTGCCGGAGACATCCGATCTCTCATCAATTGTGCACTCGTTGCACATCGATCTGGCCTCGTTCCCCGCGGACGTGACACCATTGACATTTCACACACATCAGTGGTTGTTGAACGGAGCGGTGCAGATCAATAAGGCGTGTAAGAGTAAATGTCAAAAATGGTCTTAGCCCACGATTTCTCTGAGGAGCAGAGAAGAGACCGTCTTCCCCTTTAAGTGCCTTCGATGAGCGCTTTCATTTGCTCAAGTCTTTGGCTCTGTCGATTGTTCCTCTTAATCTTTAGTGGGACACGATTTGGGCGTGATCGCTTGGATCTCTGCTCGAGCAGTTTAGTACTTGGCAAAAGAAGGACGAGACGAGAGCAGCTTTCTAAAGTGTTGCAATTTTTTTTTTCATGCCGTCCAAAGTAACGGAGTCTTTTTCCCCCCTCCCCAGCTTCTCCTCGGTCATGAACTTGCGTTTTCTCCAACGAGAAGTCCGAGATAAGAGGATTTCCTCGACATCGGTTAGCTTTCAAGCGCTCAAACAGGAAACTTCCTGAGCTCTAAATGGACGGACGGAGAAGAGCAGACAGACAGACAGTGTGAATGAATCGCTCACTTGCTGGGGGGAGAAAAAAGAGACTGACCAATTCTCATACACGCAAGTACTTGTACTGACGAAAGGACACGTCCAAGTACAGGAGAAAGAACCCAAGTTTGTCCTGTCTCTCTGATTGTGTGACCGACTTGGACCGGACTCACTTCTCGGTCGCAACCTTATCACAATGCCAGGCTGCATTATTGAGCTCCTTCGCACGACTCCTTGAGTGGACAGGGGCTACACGTACCTTGAGTCGCAGTTCTCAGGTCACGCAAGCCAGAGAGAGCAGACTTGAACACGTACAACGGACAGAATTGTCCACATCTCTCAAGATGATCTCAGCCAGGAGAACAAAAAAGTGGCTATTCCATTTGCGTGTTGCTGCATAACGCGAGTTTGCTTCCTGTTAGTGATGAATGTGGGCCGGGCTGCTCCCATGAGATCCGGGCTGGGGTGGAACTCAACGGGTCAGCTCAAGTTGTCTTTCTCTGCTCAACAAATGCTGCAGTTCAACCTCTAATCAAGTGTTCACGTCGTCAAGTCCAATCTCTCAAGTGGCGTCCCATTTCGGGACGTCAAACTTTATGACCACGCCCATGGTCAAGGACTCCAACCCTGACCTCAACCTGTGAGCAAGACTGACGATCCCAAACCCGACACTGCAATCCCCGCTCTCTAGACGGGGACGTTTTTTCAGGCTCGGCAGTTAAGCTCGGCTGGCCTAAAAAGGGAGTGACCTCGAACCTGCGTACGTACATCGAGTCTCGATTCGGGCGAGTCGGACCGAGGCTCTCAGTTCCTCGAGGATGCTCGGTCACTTTTCTTCCCCAATTTTTTGTTTGTTCGCGCACGTACAATGCATTATCTTCGGATAGGGTTGCCACACTGTTGACGCGGCCTCGAAACCTAAGGCCTTGCCTGCCACCTCGGACCACTTCCTGAACATCCGGCGGACCAGCTTCAAACTGTGTGTGTGTCATTCTCTGACCACCGCATCAAAGACAAGTCAACTCGACTAAACTTTGCACCCACCGCGGTCACTCAACCTTCCCGTTCTTCCGGTTCCTGTAGCTGCTGACGTACTGAAGGGAGTAGGACAAGAGCAAGTCGACTAATACGGTGTTCTTGGTCACTGATAAGCTTTATACACAGGAGTCACGAAAATCTGTTACGAATCTATCACATTCATTGGCATGAAAGGTCTTCAAGGCCTCAGATCAGTCAGGAACGTCTCTCTTAAGAAGCAGGACTGTAGTCGCCTGGGTCCCACTTGCCAGTGATGCTTTTGCTTACAAAGCGCTCGACGACTTGTGCCAGCTCGGGCGCGGAGTGGATGAAGACGTGGGCGTAGCCGAACTCCTCGCTGAAGGGCACGAAAATTACGGGCTTGCTGTCTGGGCGTCGAGATGACTTGGCCACTTGATACAAGCGCTCGCCCAGCTCGAAGGGGACCACGTGATCGTCCTGCAATGCAATGGAGCACTCGGTTAGGTTGCAGCTCCCGCGGCGGTGGTAGCCGACTTGGCCTTGCCTTGGCGTGAAGGATGAGAATTGGAATGTGGATCTCCTGGATGCACTTGTCCGAGAAGAACGCGACGTCGCTCTTGTGGAGGGAGCCCGTAAAGAACCAGTGAAAGTAAGGCATCTTGCGCCACAGGAACGTCATGGGGTGAATCGAAATTTCGTCGCGGATGTTGTTGAACGGTGACTCCAGAATCAGTGCTGAAGGCGCCTTGTCCTGAAGTGGAAGGAAAAGATAAGTTGAAGCACATTGGCCGCGCGCAGGTTCTTGTGTCGCAACCTCGTTGACCAAGTCAGCGACGATCGCCGATGACACGGCCGTCCCTAGCGAGTGGCCCCAGACCAAGATCGGCGACTTGTCCGCCCACTGCCTGATGTACTGTAACACGGCGCGGCCGTCCGTGATGACCCCGCGCTTGCTTGGAATCACCGGACTCGAGTCGGCATAGCCGCGGTAATCGAAGCAGATCACGTGATAGTCGAGTGCTCGCAGCACGAGGTAGAGGTCGACGCGGTGAGCCCTCGCGCGGGATCCCGTGTTGCCGTGCATGTAAAGCACGATTGGGTGGCCGCGACTCAGGCTCTCGCGGTACCAAGAGCTACACCAGAAGACGTCATGAGGATTGCAGAATCACATGGGGCCCAAGTCGGTCACTACTTACATGTTCTTCCCGCTGGACTCCAGGACCAAACTCTGCGGGAGGACGTGCCACACTCCCACTTCCACGCCCTTATCCGTCTGGAGGTAAAAGTTGACTGTGCCATCGAGACCTTCACGCTCGGGGTGGTCGAATTCGACGTACTTAGGCCATTTCACTGCAGCAAAAGAATGGCGTAGTGACCATCACCTACGTGCTTGCGTCGTCCTTACCCCAAGGGAGAAAGATCATGTGCCTCTGGATGGTCGAGCTGTAGTGGAAGACTGTGGGCAGTACCAGAAAGACGACGAAGAGAACCAGGAGAGCCAGAAAAAATATCGCCTTCAGAGACCTTTTCAAGTGAGATAACAATGACTTCATGAGCGTCAACGTGAAGTGAGACGCATGGCTGAACTGAGAAAGCCACCCAATGTGCACGCACACCAACTCACTCAGCACTTACAGGCCATAAAAGGACGCAAGGGCAACGAGGGACAGGCCGAAGATTCTTCTGATGCCCTCCATCGCGAAGGACTTGGACTTTGGAAGGGAAAAATTACCTTCTTATCTTCCTCCTCTTTCTGAAGTTGAGCATGACCACCTGGAAAGAGAAGTAAGCAAAGATCAACGTACTGAACAAGGTTGCTTAGCAGCCATAAATAATGTCGTTGGTAACTTGACACGAGTGCTGCAAAGCCTTCTGTCACGGACAACTCCGTCAACATGAGGCGGCTGCTGTGCGCGGTCTTGCACTTTCCACTCCTCCTGCAGGCAAAGCCATTCAGTAGCTTTGGCGGGAATCCACTGCAAGCCTACTACGTCGAGCCCAACGTGGACGGCATGCAGTTCCTGCCCGTCATCTCGAACAGGGACTCTTTCGGCTACCTGAGGAGCGGTACGTACGACTTCTCCCTGACGACAAGCGAGTTTTATAACGCGCCCATTTTACAGGGGTCTCCGACTTCAACTTGGAGAGCACTGGGGGTTATGGCGGCGGCAGCGGCGCCCTGTTGGACAGCGACCGGAAACACGCCATTCACGACCTGCACGCCAGGTACCAGGCGGCGGTGAACAAGGCTGAGAATGTGGCGCAGACGGCGTTGCACGCCGCGGACGACATGCTCAAGGAAGACGACCGGCTCCACGACAGGATGAAGCGGGAAACCAACAAAAGTCGCCACAGGCATCGGCACTACCACAGCAAACGAACTCGCACCAAGATCCAAGATGAGGAACTTGATGCCGGCAGAGGGACCACAAAAGAGGAGGAGGAATACGACGACGGCGAGTACGACGACGGCGAGTACGACGACGACGAGTACGACGACGACGAGAATGACAACGACGAGTACGACGACCACGTCGACGAGGAGGAGGAGGAGGAAGAAGAAGAAGAAGAGGTGGTGGTGGTGGACGACGACGACGACGACGACGACGACGACGACGATGGCCATGAAGAACATGAAGACCACGGAGGCCACGAAGACCACGAAGCCAATGTCGAGGTGGCCGCCAAAGAAGTGCCTCCGGAACAAATCGACAAAATGATCGGCCTGATGAACAGCCTGAACCTTAACTTCGGTAAGAATCACACTGTACGTGTACTTCATGCTCTCACCTGGGTGAGAGTGAGGTGTAAAAAGGCGCACCATCCACAGTAACGACGTAACATCGTCCTGGATGCGCCTTGTTGAACTTGACGAATGACCCTTCTAAAACCATTTCTATATGAAATGGACGTTGATGGATGTAACAGACGTAGAGCACAGAATGCACGGACAACTTTATATTGTACTTGTACCTTGTGGCTGAGGTCACGTGGAGCGATCATGTTACCCTTGCTCGAAGCAGAAATGCTCTTGAAAGTACCACGACTCTTTTGCAGCAACGATGATTTCTGTGTGGGACAAACTTGCGCTGGATCACGATGATGAAGAGAAAGAACACGTGGGGGAGACCAGAACACGTAGAAGAGAAAAGTCCAGGACAAAGTGCCAAGGATGCAAGATGACCACGTCGGAGTCGGAGAAATATAAAGCAAAAGCACCGTGGGACTACAAGGATGAACGAGACGCAGGAGATCACGACGAGGAGGAGGAAGAAGTTGTCGAGGAGGACCTGAGCGAAGAAGATGACGTCGAGGAGGACGAGGATGAAGACAAATGAAGGAATGTGATCTTTTGTTTAAGCTTGTATGTACAGTTCAGAATAAGGTATAGCGGGAATGAAGTGAACGAAGTCTATTGCGCTCTGTACGACATCCGACACCGCGGATCAGTCGTCAATGAATGGCGTCATTTCTCTCCTGAACAAAGTGGTCGCGGTCGAGGAGCTTAATGACGAACTCACTCTCGGTCACCACAATGCTGGGCATCCTCCTGGTACTGAGTGATATTACTGATGCCATGGGACAGGGTAAGCCCACCCTCCACGTACTCGTACTAGCTGTTACAAGCCTGGTCAACCTGCTTTGTGAAGGTTTACACACAAGGGTGAAAAGACAACAGGTCATCAGAGACATCCTTGCCGCAAACCTGACCAAGTCCGCAGAAGATGGCTCCGACAAGGCGAACATGGAGGACGTCCACATTGTAAGACTCGTAACGTACTTCCCCAGCTTGCACTTGTACGCGTTTGTGATACGTACGTACGTACGTGATTCGGTACGTAATGAACTGCGAACGCGCTTGGTTAGGCAATGCAGATCAAGAACAAAAACGGCCGCGACTTGTGGTCAATTTCGCGCTTCCTTCTCCAAGATGGAATGCAAAAGTCCATCTATCAAGCAATCCAGAAGAATTTTGGAGAGGGACGTGAGCAAGATCTGCGAGGGATGAGGCAGAGCATCCGGATCGCATTCGAGAGTCTAAGGAACGAGGCAATTAGAGCCTACCCCCTGGCAAGGGCCGTGGACGGATCAAGCCAGGGGAACGGGCCGAATCGGGGTCACTGGCCGAGCCTGGGTGTCGCGCCAAGCCAGAGTGACGAACAAAGTGAGGGTGGATGGAGAAAAGTTAGTGAGAGGGTCCGGATGGAAGTGGCCAAAAGGAAACGGTGAGATCGAACTCGAGGACAACTGAAGACAGACACCTAGTAACCACGGAGAGAACCAAATAAACGCTCTTGCTCTTGATGCAGTTCGCATACATAAGTAGAGCTGCTGTCATTCTTAGGTCGACGCCCTCGATGCGCCTGCCATGGAGAGGATCAGGGAAAAGGACTGGAATGTGAGCATTCGGGCAAATGCAACTCTCGACTCGTTCATTCTCATCCGTTACACGTAGAGCGTAGGCAAGGACGCCAAGCTGCGATTCCTTTCGGAGGACGTCGCGGTGGCGGACATCGACGAGCTCATCGTGAAGATGAACAACCTCAACGACGATTTCGGTGAGTGGCGCTGGACAAAAAGGGCTTACGCAAAGACTGAGTGGTTTCTATCTCTCCAGCCAAGATGATCGAGACTTGGGACGAGTACGAGGCGGTCAAGGTCAAGCGGGGCCACAGCGAGTGACGGAGAAAACGCATACCTTTAAAATACAGAATTGCCCTCTTAAAAGATGGTCACGTAGGTCTCGTTGGCCCCACGGGGAGGTGGATGCAGGGCGAGGCGCAGAAGTGGGCGTTCACAAGGCAACACCCCAGCTCGTCCTTGGTAACCACACTCCTTTTCTCGTCTTTTGTTGCTCTATTGTTGTTGCCTTTGTGGAGGGAGAAAAGATTCTGTCCGACTAAGGCGCTCTAACAGCTGTTTGCCTTGTTGCCCTGATTGCGGATTGACGTGTTACGTGCTGCGATGATGTCGTAAGCCGAGAGGAGATCAGGTCGCGCAACCTCGTCCACTACGCCCAGTCTGTCTCCGTCTTCGCGGGAGAGACCGACATCCTGGGCATGAATTTCGTGTCATTTCAACATTTCCATCGTTGTCGCGATCTTTCTGATCTGTCTGGGCAGACGGATAGACAAGCAGACAGACAGACAGGCAGACAGACCGACCGACAGAAGGCGCACCCCTTCTTCCTGTCTTCCATGCGAAGAGCGCGCGTGCCCCAGGTGAGCGTGTCCTTATTTCTGACAGGTAACCACAGCAGCAACCACCGGTTGTACAGTTGGCTACTAAGCTGTGGTGCTCTTGCGTATGTGACCTTGCACGTCGCTCACGTCCCCATACCGACGGCGGCTGCGCGATGGTGTTGCTGTTGTCGTTGTTGGCGGTGTCGGTGGCGGCCACCGAGGCCGCCAAGTGGGTAGATCCGCCGCCGCGTTACGTTTGTCCTGACCGACCACTCTATCCGTGCGTGTGCATACGTGGCGGCGATGACGGATTGCGCCTCGAGTGCTCCAACACCAACTTGGCATCGCTGGCACTGGGACTGCGCCAGGTGCGGTCGCTTATCCACACGCTGCGCATCTCCAACTGCAACATTGAGCGACTCTATGGCAACGTCTTTCGCTCCCTCTCTGTGCGCAAGCTGTATGTGGAAGACACGCCCGTCAAGGACATCAGCGACGGGACGTTTGATGAGTTGATGGCAGACTCGATGGAGGAGCTCCACCTCACCAACTCGTGGCTGACCAGGGTGCCCCCGAGTCTCAAGAACTTGACCAATCTGAAGGTGTTGCAGATCGAGAAGAGCCGAATCAGGTACTTGCCGCCTGGAGTCTTTGACGGGATGACCAAGCTGCAGGATCTAAAGTTGGCGGACGGAGGCATCTCTCAAGTCACAGAGCACACCTTTGCGGGCCTCAAGAAGCTGAAAAGGCTAAGTCTCTTCAGGGTGAGAAATGAACAAACATTTTCAAGGCCATTCCACGGATCCTCATTCTGTGTATCTTGTAGAACAGCATCACTGACCTCCCGAAGAACGTGTTCAAGTCCCAAGGCGGTCTGGAATACTTGGACGTCTCCTACAATGGCTTTACGGATCTGAAGCCCCATTTCTTCCCAGATTTAAGAGGCTTGCTCTGGTTGAATCTATCGCACAACGCCGTTCCATCCATCAGCGGCAGAACCTTTGCCCGCAACAGCGTCCTCAGGGTCCTCAACCTTAACGACAACGCCCTCACCAGGCTGGACGCGAACTCGCTGCGAGGGATGCGTTTCATGCGGAGACTTTTCTTTGCAGGCAACCAAATCAACCGAATTGGACGGGGAACGTTTAGAGCCGTTTCGAGGTAAAGACAAAAGAAAAAACTCCTCCATAAATATAACTATTGTCTGCGTAATTTTTTGTGCTCTTATGAAGCTCCCTTCACTTAAGTGACAACAGCGTAAAATTTCCATCTCTTTTTAATTTTTAGGATTGGAACGATTGATCTGGCCAGGAACAGCTTGACTAAGGTCGACTTCCAGATGTTTGCTGACTTGCGCTTCATAGACACCATCGACCTGTCGCTGAATCAGATAACTGAAGTACAGCGCGAGTCGTTCAAGAACATCTTCATGACGCGGGTGAACCTGAGCAATAACGCCATCACAGAGCTCGGTGACGGCGTCTTTCAGTCGTGCGAAAACATGACCTTACTCGACCTCTCCCACAACGGCCTGCGAGCCATCTCTGAGGGAGCTTTCGACGCCAACAGCTACGCCACTCACTGGGATCTCACCTTCAACAAACTGACGTCCATGACTCAGATCCCCATGACGACTCAGTCGGGCATCAAGGTCTTACCTAAATTTAGCAACTTGGCTGACGACAAGTAAGTGCTGACGTCTTTGCTTCTTGCTGCAGGTGCTCAACGCCAGCCATAATGAGTTGGTAGATGTACCCAAGGGCTCCTTCCCCAAGCTGTTTGAGTTGCACACAATAGACTTTTCGCACAATAACATCTCTTCGGTGGGTCGCGGAGTCTTTGGCCAGCTGTTCTCCTTGCGCACGCTCACTTTTCGTCACAACAGCCTCACGGACCTCGAGAGCAGCACATTCGGCAAGTTGCCCAGTCTCCTGAGTCTGGATATGAGTCACAACCAACTTCGGCGAGTGCGTCGCGGAGTCCTTGCTGGCCTCACCTCGGTCAGACAGGTGTGGCTTAACAACAATCAGCTGAGCGAGATCCCCTCGCCGCCCCCTTCGTTAACCCACCTTCATTTGGCTCACAACAACCTGACCTCAATCGGGGGCAGGAGGTCGGCTTGGCCCTCAATGAACTCCCTGCTCTACCTGGATCTGAACGCCAACAGCCTGAGAGATTCACTCAAGGCGGGCACATTTAGCAACCTTCTCACCGTGGGGACTTTGAAGCTCAGAGCAAACGGTGAGTGAATCTACCTAAATTGTAACTGCCAAGGCCAGTGATGCTGGCGACGCTTGTGTGCTTGTGCCAGTGATGCTTGTGTTCCACTTACAGAGACCGCTGATATGCATTTTTCTGGTTTCAGGCATTACGAAACCACCTGTAGATGCCTTGAGCACCATGCAGAGCCTCAGGATCTTGAATCTTGACGACAATTTGCTCACTAACCTGACGAAGTGGTCGTTTGGTCGTCTGCCCGTCGTGGCAGAGCTCAGTCTCAGCAGCAACAAGCTGAATAACATCACTATAAACGCTTTCGAGGGATTGCTGCAGTTGCAGAAGTTGGATCTGAGTAGGAACAACCTCTCCTACGTTCCGCCGGGTGCTTTCCAAAGTAAGATCACAACGTGTCGGAGCTGAATTGGTAGCCTGAAACCTTATGATCTTCCTTCCAGCTTTGGTGTCCTTGAGAAATCTCGACCTCTCTTTCAATAAGCTTGAGTACCTACAGAATAGGACCCATGGACTGCTGGAGGATTGTCTGTCCATAAGAACGGTATCCTGTGCATAACCTTCTGATGCTGGAGAACGTGATAACATTGGCACTTGTTTAGGTCAATCTGAGCCACAACCACATTCCATTCGTGACAAAGAAGATGTTTCCTGAGAGTAAATGGATTCCGTATAAGCTGGAGCATATTGATCTCTCCCACAACCTCATGCCCGTGCTCTCTAGAGACGTCCTGGTTGGAACCAAGCATCTGAAGTACTTCAATGTCAGCTACAACAAGCTGAACGAAATAAGAGAGGGTGAGGCGACTTATCGAGTGTGTGTGGAGTAAGCTGCTTCATCATGTGTTTGTGTCGATACAGGTGTCCTTACCAACATGACCTCGCTGGAAATACTGGATATCTCCGGCAACGTCTTGAGCGACAAAGTGTTGCTGGACGAGACCAAGCTGAACGTCATGCCCAATCTGACAGAGTTCTACCTACACCACAACCAGTTCTACAACCTCCCAGTGGATATCTTGGCTCAGCAGAAGAAGCTACATAAACTCGACGTATCCTACAACTTCATCACCAGTTACTACCCCAAGCTCACGATGCAGATCAAGAGTGGTTTGGAGATTTTCTATGAAGGTGAATGGCGTTCAGTCAGTCTGGACCATTGTGTCAACATATATCGTATCTTGTTCCAGGCAATCCACTGACATGTGACTGCTCCCTACGTCCTATCGCTTATTGGCTGCGCTCGGTGGGTCGAGTCCAGGGTCGTGGCAGCAACTGGGACGCCACCAAATGCCGAAGTCCAAAGTATCTGGAGGATACTGCGGTGGGTGCGCTCATCGAGGAGGAGCTCATCTGTGAGGATTCAGAACTGGCCCAGAAATTCAAGCTTAACCCAGACGTCATGTTCAGAGAACTCAGAGAGTAAGCAAGAGTTTCCACATGAGAAGTTACTTTGCGTGCACTGGATTTCTCATGCCATATGGATCACTACTGGTCATTGAACATTCCAGGGACGGCAATAAGCTGGAATTTTCTTGGTACGTGAACACCAACGAGGATGTCGGCGACTTCCACTTGGAGCTGCGCACGCGGAAGTTCCCGCAGTCGACGCTTTTTCAGCAGGACATCCCTTATGAAACCCGCTACCAGCAACTCGACCACCTCCCTGCCGGGAAGGAGCTCAGCCTTTGCCTGTTGGTGAAGAATTCGGCTGGCAGAGTGCGGACTTGGAGGCAGGACCAGTGCAGGAAGGTGGGGCCCTTCAGCAGGGCCGCGGAGGCCATGAAGATATCTGGGCTCCTGCTCACGTTCGCTGCGCTACTGCACTTCTCCCAGGGGCTGTGATACATAAGTGAATTAATCCTGTGTGATGTATTGAAGAACTGTAGTG
>JAAUXU010066489.1_pt1 | contig 61186 bp, 72 predicted proteins | sample 7278151 | NCBI WGS metagenome assembly JAAUXU01 (sample SAMN14350113, study PRJNA611818) | marine sediment metagenome | isolation source: surface marine sediment (1.8m) | place: French Polynesia: Moorea | collected 2018-08
GTGACCTTGTGCACTAAAAGTTACGTCCCAGTGTCTCAATAATCAATTACATGTCAAAATTTCACTTGGAAACATCCCCAGTCACCATCTGACAGCGATATGTACTAGGCGACATTATTTACGCCAAGCACTGTATGTCGACACATTTTTATTCTTTTTTTACGCCTTTCCAGTTAGGGATCCACACACCTGATGTATGTGTACAGGGTGTTGCATATAAATTCACAATTCTCCTGATTGCAGCCGAACCGTTCAGGTCGTCTTAATCTCCTGCCTTATGGAGAAATGAACTGTTACAACTCTGTTACTTCTCCCTCTGTTAGCAGCTTGACATCAGGACAGAAATTTGTATTCATCTGCAACACCCTTTACTACGTGGGCACAAATTGTCGGCCGGGATGACGGAGGCTCAGGTCCTCAAGATGTTGCTCGTCATGACATTCTCGGCGCCTCCAACCATGTGGCGATAGAAGTAAATCTGTCCAGGGCCTACGGAACATTTGCGTACAGTGGTAAGGACTTTCAACGGTGATACGCAATCGATCATGATGATGTCATGCAGGACATTGGGAGATTCTGTCGCAGTAAAGCAACACTTGCAGTGGAACCGCTTGTGCACCCACTGTTCCAAGCATTTGTCCCCAGTAGCAGTGCTGGCCTCAATGCAGAAGCACAAGGACCTGGCCGTTAGGCGCATGACCCGGCGACCCGGACTAGTGGCCCCCGTCATCACCAAATCTTCTATGCGACTTCTTGCAGGGCTGGAGGTCAAATCGCACAAGCTATCAAAATTTGGATCTGTCATTTATGTCTTGGCCGAGATCCGCAAGGACCACGTCATCAACTCTGCCAGGTCCTCGTGCTCCTGCACCGAGGCCAGTTCTGTAAATGACCAATTTTAGGCGCAGATTCCGGTCGAGAACGCTTCAGTGGCGGCGTAGACAACCAGAGTACTGAATTTTCTTTCTGCAAGGACTGCAGGCTTGTGAACTGATCGAGCAGCTCACCTCTTCCGTGGATCTCATACGTGTCGTCCCTCTCGTCGTCCGGCACCAAGTGACACATCCCGTCATTGTCCATGTCCAGGTAGCACGCGCTGCACCACGTGTGTGCGGCACATACGTTCATGCACTTCATGTTGAGGGTGCCGTCAAAGAAGTCTTCCCTGCTGTAGCCGACGTCCGCGACCTAAACCATGGGATTCACAACAGCAATAAGAAGAGACACAGTCAAATCGTGGCTGAACGTCATCACCCCGTGTCTATCGGTGGAGAGCGGATACACATTCTGATATCCCTCGAATCGGAAGAGCTGAAGGTCCGTGGCCTGGGACGAGGGGACGAGAAGCGAGACCAACAACACCAACAAGCGAGGCATGACGATCACATCCACACTTGACTTGGAGTCAGCTCTCGACGTGCATGCAAGACTTTCTTAAGGAAAGTCATGACTCGAAAAGGATTTCCATGGTGATCTTGACTGCTCATGCAAAGTACGCACAAGTGAAGGCGCTCATGACATTAAAAGAAAGCTCTCGATTTATTGATAGCCAACAAATCATGCTGGAATATAGGAATATGCCATCAAATACAATATAAGAATATGTCGTCGGGGAGGCCGTGATTGTAGTCTCCCCTCTGGGTTAAAAATCAACGCAAGATTTTCTTATTCATAAGTCTACCACTTGAGACACTTTCAGCTGTAACATGTTGTTCCTCGCGTCAAAATAGCCGGTGTCTGCCTCGTCCTCCGGCTGGGGCACAAACGGCGCCTCCTGCTCCAAGATCCCCGGCCAGTCCACGCCAGAGAAGAAAGAAAAGTTCTGCTGTATCTCCTTGAGCCCGGCTCTCCGCTGGGGGTCCTTTACCAACAGCGCCCTGACGGCCTCTTCCGCCTCAGCGCTGAGGCTCTCCTCGCCCTCGGGGAACTCCAGGTCTCCGGACAAAATGTTGGCAAAGACTCTCTCGGGAGTGGAGTCGGAGAATGGGGGCACGCCTACAAGCAACTCGTAGAGGAGGACCCCAAGGCCCCACCAGTCGACAGCGGCTGAGTGGGGTTGCCGCAGTAAGAGCTCAGGGGCCAAATAGTCTGGTGTGCCTACAGCAAATAACGAAGAATCAGCATCGACGTTCCTGGAATACTAGTTAACTCAACCGGGCATGTCTCACCTAATATCCTGTCGTCTTCCGGCGGCTGCTGCGGTTGCGGTTTGATCTTGCCCACGCTCTTGGGCGTCCTGAACGGTGTGACCTCCGCGCCAGACCTGGGCGCGGGCGTCTTCATGATTGGGGTCGTCATAACGGACTCGTCGTTTGAGCACTCGTGCAATGACGAATGCGACACTGAACTGTTCGTGCGCCAGTCCAAGAAAGCACCTTGTCTGAAAGATTTTTGGAACGTTGCACAAGCCAGTCGGCACTCCTTTGGGTGTCCTGCAAGGACTCGCCTACGTACCTTATGTTGTCTCCAACGGAGGAAGCGTCCAACGAAGAGATCGCCGTCAAGTCGAGTGGAGACGTCGACTCTTGAAATCTGACATTTCGGGTCTCGCCGCCCGGGTGTCGGCCTTTTGGCATCACTGGCGTTGAAGAATCCCTTAAGCCGCTATCCTTGAACATGCATTTTTCCAGCGAAATCTCTCCCCTCTGGACTGGCGTCGAGTACTTGATGCCGCGATTTTCTTTGTAGTCGTGGAAGACAGAGTCGTCGTCCGCGTAAGTGACTCTTTTCTTATGTGGTGTGCTTATGGAGACGTCCAGACAGGCTTTCTTTTCTTCGTCGTCTTCACTGTCAGAAAAGTTAAGAATCTTTTTGTGCACCTTCTCCTCGGCGACTTCCTCATCCTCTTCCTTCACAGCTTTGAATGAGACGTTGAGGATGTCCCCGAGACAAGTTCGCCTCTTCTTCTGGGCTCTGCCGGTGGTGGATGGAGTCTGATCCAGATCCATCATTTCTCTCCTCTTCAGTCCAACCTGACGTGGGTGAGAGGGAGATCCCAGGACCGGAGAATGATTCTTAGACATTTCTGACGTGGACTGACTATGAGAGCAGCCTGGGGCAGAGTTGGACACGCTATTCAGGCGGGTGCGTTCCTATCAACAGACAGAAAGTTGTGAAAGTTTCTGCTCATGGTGATTCCGCAGATATTTTTGTTGTTTCATACCCGGTGACTGCTCTTGGACACGTTGCTCTTTTCCGGCGAGTACTGGTGATGAATGCTGAAACTGCTGCTGTATGAGGTGACGTTGCCACCTAGACTGAGGGCGCCGATGCCGCCAACGAAACTGCCGTTGTTCGCTGCCTCGCAATCTAAGCCCGAGATTGATGGGGGGCTGGAAGCGAACCGCAAGTGCGTGGTCAGGCTCAAGATTTGTCCAGGAGTACGGTGCACTCTGAAAGGAGATGGGAGCGTGAGCACAGTTCCTGTTGCAGGCGAAGTCTGCCAAAGGTCTGACCTCGGCTGCGCCGTCCTGACTTGCGGCGTGTCGCTACTTGTGCCGCCGGTTCCGGTCGAAGCTGCCGCAGCCGCCGCCTCTATGACGTCCTGTATTTTGAGCTCTCTGCTATTGTTTCCGACGTGACTGAGGCCGAAGTCAGTGAGCTTCACGTGCCCGCGGGCGTCCAGGAGGACGTTGTCCGGCTTAACGTCGCGATGGACAATGCCCCGGCGGTGCAGATACGAAAGGGCCAGGGCTAGCTCGCAAGCGTAGAAACGCGCCATCGGTTCCTCGAAGTAGCCATAGACACTGAGAAAACGGGTAAAGTATTAACTTGACTCCTTTGACTTATCGCCTGACGAGTCTTCTTACCTGAGCAGAGACTTCAAATCTCCACCGACGAGGTACTCCATGACGAGGAACACGTGGTTAGCGGACTGGAGACAGTAGAAGAGGTTGACACAGAAGGGAGATCTGGGGAGGAAAAAAGTGCAGCACGTTGCAGCCATGAACAATGCAGCGCTTTTTGTGGTCTCTTCTCACCTGCTGAGAGCGAGGGCGTTGCGCTCAGCCACCACCTGGGCCGTCATGTTCTTGGCCAGGAGCTCCGACTTCTTCATCACCTTGATGGCGTACAGCTGCGAGGAAGTATTATTCTTCCTGAAATGCAAAGACGCGACCGTGACATCCAAAGTTTGTATTGAATGAGATTGACTCTGTACCTTCTCCCGAGGAAGACTTTGCCAAATGCACCCCGGCTAATGGGCTTGAGGATGTCGAACTGCTGAATGGTGGGCGCCAACGACCGCGGCCGGGTGAAGTGTTTGGTCTCCTCCTTTTGCCCGGCCCGACTGTCTCCAGGCGGGACGTCATGCACAGAGGGGGCGGTGGGGGTGGTGACGGAAGCCATTTGAAAGTCCTCAGAAATGTTGCTGATAAGAGAAAATGGAAAAGAAAACAAGACTTGGATCGAGCTCAGTCAAGCCACGTCAAGCTCAGACCTCAAACTGAGACCTTTCACTAACCTGACCCAAAGCAAAGCCCGAAACCCGCCCGCTCAAGATCCGCGTTCCTGATCAATCCTGCTCGAAGCGTCCATAAAGGAACCGAGGACGGTTACGTCGCTGCTGCCTGAGCGAGCGATGTCAGCTGTCTCCAGGACAATGGAGCGAGCGAGCAGCGTGGCGGAGGCCGACGGGAGCGACGACAACTCAGCGAGGGCGATGGATAACTTGAGACCGGGGATGAGACGACATGGATCTTTTTCTTCTTCTTCTGCTGCGTTGCCGTCGTCGCTAGCCATTCAAACGGCCATGTAAACGAACGGGGCGAGCAAGTCGAGGGAGAACAAATGCACGGCAGCTCCGGGAGGCTCGAAAGCTTTGATCTCGCACACCACGAGGATCAGGTCGGACACGTTAGTGTGGCTGCCGACGCCAACGTCACGACCTCCAGTGCTCCCAACGAGTGACGACGAGACCTTTGCAGCATTTTTCACTTTGAGGATTCTTTGGCCCGTCGCTTAAATAAATTTACAACGAGGCCTCCCTCTTTTTGGGAAATACATGTGTGTTTCTCGCTCCTTCGAGAAGATACTCAAGGCCTGTGTCAAGGCCTACTCAGGAGCTCCTTTTTCTCTGGGAAGTTCTCGACCAAGCTGGACAAGGTGGTGATGGGGAAGTTTGTCACGTTCCGCACGAATGCGTTTCGGCCGCTGGGACATGTGGGTGCAGGAGAAAAAAGCTCAAAGGGAAAAGCTTCGATGAGAAGAAATCGCTTGTGCTTTAGCCTCCAAGGCTGGCACCAGGTTTTCCTCAACCACATCAAATGCACGTTTAAGATCGGCAACCTCGGTCGGGCCTATTACTGTTAAACAGACGTGGGCGCCGCTACAAGAAATAACGACACCAAGAGAAATACTTTTTACTGTTTTCTTGCTAACTAATAAGTATGTCCCTGACTCGAGCTTGGTAGGCTCTCCCGCGGGTTCTATCAGGTCCAAGGGCCTCGTCTTCAAGCACACTGACGCGATGGATGAGCAAGGACTTGAGTGAGAGTACAGAAAAAACGCATCACTTCAAGTCTGACGTCGTCGATATTTCAGCGACATGTGATGAAACGTAACAATGTTGGCCACCAAGGTCTCTAGGCGCGGTCACACCTGGTGGCCGGGCTCGGGTCTTCTACCCAAAACTTCCAGTGCCTCCTCCACGTCCGTGCAAAGGTCCCGCATCTCCATCACGGCGGCCCTCTGCGCCTCCGATAGATAGCCAGGCGTCCCATCCTCCGCGAAGCTCCAATCTGGCTTAGTGTAAAGCGAGTAGGCCTTGAAGGGATCCGCGGGCAACCCCTGGCTCCTAGTGCGCCATCCCTCGCCCGTGCTGCGCCGGGCGTGTTTGCGCACCCAGCGCAGCTTGCGCACCTCGTTCTTCTTATCGTGCCCCTCCTCGCCGCCGTACAAGATGGAGCGCTTACTCATGTCTCGGCGGAGGAGCAGCGAGATCCCAGGCGACGTCAGGAGGCTCTGGCGGAGCAAGTGCGGCAGCACAAGGCCCTGCAACTGCATCCTGCTCTACAAGGAGTCGCAGTCCTTCAAGTGCTCCCTCTTGCTGGTCTCTGTTTGTTTACGTTCTGCTCTTCCACTACTGAGGTGTAGGGATGTATCTGATCACTCCAATTGGCCCGTTTCGCATGATCTATCCCTACTCATACTTCTTGACATGCGCATACACACAGACCAGTCACGAAATGGAGACAATCATCAGAAGCCGGACAAATCATGACCTGGTCTGTGTCATTGATCTCTGAAGTGACTATGAAAAATTTTCTCTTGACCTCGGCCTAATTTTTGCTGGAAACAAATCTAATGAGGTTTGGGTTTGAAGACCAAACAGTCAGGTCTGGTCGTTTTGAGGAAGTTCTACAATGTCTTTGGTCACTGAGTTCTAAATCGGACTTCCTTTGTCTGAAACTGAAAGAGGTCACTACATGAGCGACCTCAAAACAGCCTCAAATGAAGAAAAGGAAACGAGAGAGAAAAGAAAGAAATATTGTAGAAATTTGTGCCACACAAGAATCATCACTTTTGTTTTTGTTTCCTGAAATCATTGCTAATTCTCGACGGTTCTCTACGTTGTTCAACTCTGACATATTCTTCCTCTCGGTCATGCAGAACCCGTCACTGCATTCCGGAGAAGGAGCAGCTGAGGCTGGAGGCCAACGCACTCAGGCCCTTCGACAGCTGCGCTGGGCACCGGGCGGTTCATGGGGTGTTTAGTGTACAAGTCATGTACACAAGACTCGCACGCTGCAAACAGAACCACACAAAGTTCGCTGTATACATCTGTTTCGGACAGCAGAAGAGCAGGACCATGAGCGACATCGGCGACGACGAGCTCATCTGGAGCTTCGGCTACGGCAGCAACATGGACGTGGCCAGCGTGGAGAGCAAGAAGGGCGTCAAAATTAAGGGTTCGGATCTCGCTGTTCACATCACACTGACTGAAGCACGAATTTGCATGCTTTTTTCTGCTTCCCAGAGAGCTCTCCTGCGGTATTGCAGGGATATCGCCTGTGCTTTAACATCAAGGCCTTGAAGTTCGTTGAGCCCGCGTTCGCCAACGTTCGCAAGTCTGAGGGCTCCGAAGTTCACGGGGTCGCCTTCTGCATGACGGGAAAAGACATGAGACGCCTTGACCAGTGAGTGAAAAGCAAAGTTGTTCTGCATTACAGTATATCATCATTGTCCGCAGGCAGGAGCCCTACAACAAGCACTACGTCACCTTGAAGGCCTACAAAGGACAGGACCTCAGGGGCTTCATCTACATTCAGGTTCGCGACATTTTGTACTGACAACTCCGGTGTACGCATAAAGTAAGTCAACGCACAGGACAAGGGCGAGGATGAGGAGACTCCGTCGACCCGGTACATGGGTGTCCTGATCAAGGGCGCCCTTGCCGCCGGTCTCACGGACGACTATGTAGAAAAGTTGAGACAGGTATGCACTAATCGATAACGATCGATTTTCCTCAACACCCTAAGCAACGAGCCCTGGTACATCTCCTTCAGATCAAGACCTACTCTCCTCCAGAGTGGATCCTCCAAATGAGAAGAGACAGGGAAGCCTCCAAAGCAGACCTGAAGGCCATCACCATGGAGGAGTTGGCTAAGCACAACGAGGAAGCCGACGGATGGTACCTAGCCGCTCACCCTGTATCACGATGATGTAATAAAGCTCATCCTGCTTTTACCTTTGCAGGGTGAGCATTCTGGGGATCGTGGTTCGGCCGGTCAGGTTCTGGGGCTTCAAGGCTCACCGCGGCCGCGACATTACGGCCAGGCAGCTCATGCACTACAAGCAGATATCTCTGGACAGAAACGACGACGGGTAAGGAGTGTACTGCACTCTAGAAGTCTACTGCAGTGGTCGTACGTGGGTGACCCCATTTTGAGAGTCTTTACTGTGGGTGTCTTCAGGGGGCAGAAGCCATTCCCGCTGGTATCGCAGCTAGCCCCGGACGAGCTGGAGTACGTGACTCGGTGGCTGGATCACTACCAGGTAGGTGGACGTGCACATGTTGGGATTTTTATACGCATATAATCTGACCAATCTTATTTTTCTGTAGGCTCGAGGCTCTACTGATGGGAAGGAGAACATGGGCGAGATCGTAGGGTTTCTCAAGGACTTCAGGGAGCAGCAGGAGAGCGGAAAGAGCGAATTTAAGCTGCCAGAGCAAGAATAGACAATATTTTAAATACTATTATTTAAGTATTAAATATGAACAGAACATTTCTTGCACATTTGTCAGGCCTGTTTCATTTCTTCCTTTTGCTCATTTCATAACACTTCAGTCTATGCCTGTTCCTACTGTTGTGGTGCTTGAACTTGACTCCGCATCTGTCGCATTCATAGGGCGTTTCTCCCGTGTGGATCCTTGTGTGTGCCTTGAGGGTGGTCTCCAGCCGGAAGCTCCTGCCGCACTCGCCGCACAGAAACGGCTTCTCGCCCGTGTGCGTCCGCTCGTGTCGCACACGCTGGACCTTGAAGAGAAATCGACGATCGCAAAAGCTGCACGCGTGAGGCTTCTGGCCCGCGTGTGCCGCCCGCTCGTGCTGGATGCGCCCGGACAGATGCTTGAAAGTCTCTCCGCACACGGGACAAAGGTGCATCTTGGGCACACACGAGTGCTCATTCAGTCTGATCACCGATGAGAAGATCTTTCCGCAGCCTTTAGAGCACGACTTTTTCTCTCTGTGTACAGTCTCTCTGTGCCGCTCCATCTTGATCCGGGAGCTCAGGACCTTAGAGCAGACGTCGCAGGTCCGATCGCTCGTTTCTTTAGCTGGATCCTTCTTGACTTCTTCTTGGGAGAGGACAAGGAATTGCTCGTGCTCCGGCTTGTGCTTGCTCTTCAAATGGTTGAACATGTAGGCACTACTTTGGTCTGAGACGATCTTGCCGCAGACCTTGCACACAGGTTTACCATTGACGGACTCCTCAAAGAAAGTCCAGATCTTGCTCCTCTTTCTTCTTCTTGCCACATACCTGGTACAAGACTCTTCTGTGTTTTGAAGAGATTCTGAAGGAGTCCTTTTCACAGTTCCAGATTGCTGTAGCAACTCTAGGTGAACATGGCACAGGTGAGTCCACAGGTTGGATATCTTTCCCTTCCTGCTGAGAATGAACTTGCCGCAAATCCGACAAATGCATTTATCAGGATCATCAGAGCATCGGTCGAAGAAGTTCCACACTTGGCTTCTCTTCTTTCTTGAGACTGTGGACTTGGCCTCTTCGTCTGGCTCATTTTGGATCACCAGGACATCTTGGACAGTGGAACATCCGTCTCCCCCCTGAACATTTAAACATTCTGCTGTGACCGACGTTTCCAAGCAATTGCTCTTAGTCTTGACCTGAAGGAACTCTTCTGGGTGCATATGCCACAGGTGGGGCAACAGTTTAGAAGCTCTCTTGTCTTTGCTGAAGATGCACTTACCGCAGATGCGACAGACGTACTTGTTCGAATTGTCTGATGCTTCCTCAAAGAAAGTCCAAATCTTGCTCCTTCTTTTCCTGGTGGACTTTTGTTGCCCGGAAGAGTGCAGCGTGAATCTACTCTCATTCTCTAAGGGGTCTCTACGCTCGGGATGGTCCAGAACAGAACTGCTTGCGCTGCCCTTGTCATCCGTATCGTTCAGGTCAGCATTAACTTCATCCTCAAAGGGATCCACATCATTGGTCTCTTCGATCTCATATCCATCCTCATATTCAACGATGTCGTCACTGAAATGCTCAACATCATCCTCAGCTTTGAAAGTATTTGGTGAAAAGCCGAAAAGAGAAATAAGACTTTCTTGAGCCTCCTGTTCTCCACCGTCGAGGACGCCACGAAGAAATTCCTGCAGGTCTCTGGCGTCAGCGTCTGGCGCAAGAATTGCGCCGCAGCAGTTGTTCTCAAGAGGCTGGCGCAGCATTGAACTGAGCGACCCCAAGATCAAACGATGACTGTTGACGACGGTGCCGTCGGCGCAGAAGACCTCGACGTCGTAGAAGATGTCATTCTTTTGCGAAGTCAAGTCCCGGACGAGGCCGTCAGGAGGGTGGCGGCGTAGATAAACGTCATTCATCTTTCTCACGAACGTCCAGTCACTGACCCGTTTATCTTGGCTGTTTTATGACATAATAATAATATTAACTGCTATTCATGCTGCTTCTCTCTCTTTGCTGCCGTCTGCTACTGGAGTTGCCAGAAGGTTCCTCGAGGAAAAAGCCAAATGACGGTAGGATAACGACAGGACAAAGTGTCTTTCCGGCACAGAACCGAACCTTGTGGTTGTGGCTGGTGGCGGCAACACCGGGGGTAGACGTCATTCTCGCCAAGGGGCGCCAAAGTGCCGAAATGCAGTGTAACCCCAATTCTTATGTTACAACTTGACGTCTTTATGCCAACGGATATTTTCCTCTGGTGTGCAAAAAGGACGTGAAAGGCGTGCCAAACTGTGCAGTGTTAGAGTAGCAAGCAGTTCACTGCATTACGACAGCTGAAGTTTGTTGCAAAAATATACTGCTTCAAAGATGTCACTCAATACGCTTGAAGGTTTGCCAAAAGTGCTAAGTGTGTGATATGCGTGACACTCATGTCGCAATTGTGCAATTAAGGTAACATCACTCCAGTTGAGCAGCGTGAATGAGTGAGCAACAGCCTTCTTTTAAGCAGAAGTAGAAAAAGCTGCTAAAAATACCAGTCAAATCAGTGATCGACCTAACTCCATGTATGAGCGAACCGTGCGGTTCGGTTCAGCTTGGTAAAGTCCGAACATAACAACTTCCAACTTAGACGAAGAAACTTTTGCTTTGAATGTGTTCCAAAGTAGTAGACGTGCAGTGTTCTTAAAAACTTCTTCAATTTATAGCTTTGCTACTCATAATGGCAATATCTTAAATATAAAGCGCGAGGTCCGTATGTACGTATGTGTCCTTACGCGGCTGATTTTTGCGGCTGAATTCCAGCTTTTGCGCGGCTGATTTTCGAGGCTGATTTCCGTCCTTTGCACAGTGCTGTGTGTGCGTGCATGTTTGTGTGTCTGAATGTCTGGGTTTGTGGTTAGGTTAGGTTCGTCTGTGTGGTTGTGTCTGTCCGCAAGCAACTTCAGCCTTTGGCGCTACAGACCGACAAACACAGCGCTTTACATTTTTTCTACCCAACGAAGTGGGGAGCGCGTGAGTATGTTAGAAGTTTTTACTAATAAAAGGGATTAAGTCTATGGAATAAATGTGGAGCAATAAAAAATTAAAGAAATGCTCATTCAAAATTCGGCTGGGGAAATCCAAATTTCACTCCGTCCCTCCAGTTTTTAGAGGGCAAAAGGGGGAAAACCCAACCCCAGCCTTGAGGCAAACCAGTTTTTGTGTAGACGTCACCTGTCCGCTCCGCTTAGCTTACTCACCTGTGCTCAGGTATGGGGAAAAACCAGCCTACCTTTGTTGCAGGTAAACGATGCGTCCAAGGATCAGCTTCTCCGCGGGGAAGTACGTGGACGATGTTGATAACGGCCAGAAAAAAGACACTGATGATCACGACGACGGGTATAAAACCAGGGTGACTTCCATCTGGAACCTCAGTCCAGAAAGAGAATCAGCAGAAGCAAGAGCAAGACCGACGCAAACATGAATAAGCTCGTGATCGTCTTGGCGTGTCTCGTGGCGGCCGCCGCCGCCTACCCGCAGGGCTACGGCAGCAACAACCGCGGCTCGAGGAGACCGCAGCGACAGAAGCAGTGCAAGACCATCTACGACGTGGAGTACGTGGACAAGCTGGAGAAGGAGTGCGACACTAAGTACATGTAAGTCCGACGTGTCGCTCGAAAGAACAGCTATCATGTAGCTTTGAGATCCAAAACTCTCACTAATCCAAAAGTCCGAGGAGTCTTTAGAGGCCAGATTGACGTCTGAGTTGTTGTTGTTTTTGTCGTATATCAATGCCAATGTTTCCTTGCAGCGATGTGTGCGACACCAAGTACAGGGAGAAGTGTGAGCCCTACCGTGAGGAGAAGTGCGAGACATACCAGCGCCGTCAGTGCGACAACAAGAAGCGTCGTGAGTGTCACACCGAGTACAAGGACGTCCCCTACACGGACGAGGAGTGCAACGACAGATACGTCAAGTCGTGCGAGAAGGTCTGGGTGAGCGACGGCTACGGCGGAAAGAAGTTTGAGGAGGACCCGCACAACTGCAAAGACGTCAAGAAGACTGAGTGTCACGAGGTGCGCAAGACCAAGAGGGAGCCCTATCAAAAGTGCGATTACAAGACCTACGAGGTAAGTCACCAAATCACCTAACGATGGGAATCGTAAGGGGGGACTAAAAGTTTTTTGCTATCGGATTCTGTATTTTTGGAGACAGATCAGAGTGCAGTGACTCAAATTAAAACTGAGTTTCTGACGATCTGTTCCACTCTCACAGATCGTCTACCAATCTGCCCCAAGTCTCACAATTCCATCATAAAAAAGTAGAAACCACTCCGTAAACATAACAGTAGCAACACTGATAAATTCTGCCCTCTTGATGCACTTTGCACCCAATGACATTGATGCCCACCACCAGCATGCAGGTCTCCTTGCTCATGGTTTTGCTCAGGCTTTGGCACAGTTGCGGTTGCAGTCACTGGGCCTCAGCATCATCATTTCATCATGAGAGCTGGGGAGATCATAAGAAATTGGGTCTTACATTTTATGCTGAAAGACCCCTACCATCAAAGCATTACTTACAGCAGAGTGGATGACTGCTTCCTCCTGGATGTCCGCAACATCCTGCATGCTGATGCTGATGTTGGGCATGAATAACATGGGTCTCACTTTCTTGCATAGTTTATGACATTAAGAGTGCAGGGGACATCCAGGGTGTAGACATTTTATAGGGTTGCCACTGTTCGGCTTATTTAGTGACTTTACTTTTTTCATGGCAGGGCTGTGAAAGTTGAGGCGCAGTGACTACGAATCTGTGAGTGGGGAACATATTGTCAGATATTCAGCTTCTATTTAAAAATACAAAATCCGATAGAAAAAAGCTTGCAAATCCTGTTTTGGACCACGGTGTATGTTTTAACATATATGCATAACATTACTCACCTATGCGACAGGATTGCTACAATGTCCCGGACAAGAGATGCCGCTACGAAACCTTGCAGAACTGCAACAAGGTGCCCTATCAGGACTGTCAGCAGGTGCCCAAGCAACAGTGCCATGACGTCCATAAGCAGGTGCCCAAGCAGGTGGAGAGGACTGTGTGTGAGGGGGACAAGGGCTGGTCAGCCGCTTCCTCTTCCACTGACATCCATCACAATGCCGACTCGGGCAGCGACGGCTACATCTGGCAGTAGAGCCTGGGCAACACCGAACAGTCCTGGAAGTGAGGACTAGATGTACATACAATGACTGTGATATATTGTGTAATCATTACGTTACTGTATTAACGCTCGCCAATAAAGTTAATCCAGAACAACACTGTCAACTTTCCAATACTGCTGGCAAAATTGAGAGTTCAACTAAGGTCAGTGCAGAGTCCGGACCTGGCCAAGTAGAAGCAGCCTGACATATAAAAGCGCGAGGGCCTTGGTTACGCCTGTGTGTGTGTCTGTCTGCGCGGTACAGTAAGAAAACAAGTATGTCGTAACTACGAATGTAGCAACCAGATACGTACATTCAATCATGACAACACGTAATTCGTCAGTAGGGCTGACAGTAGTCCAGTCCATGCATGTAGGGACCAAGACACAGTGATGGTGTCGCTATCATTGGACATTCATCATGGTCTGTAGATGTGAGAAGCGCAGAATAGCTCACCAGCGGGCAAATCGCCTGGAGTGTGTTAAAAATCTGTTGCCACCGACGCCAGCAGCCTAAAGTTTTCGAGACTTCATCATCATTTTATCAGCCTCGTGAAACTAAACTGATGACTGTCGATGGACGAACTTCAAGGCCGACCAAGAACACATGGCGACAGTAGGCAACACTGGGTCGCTGCGACATCGCATGAGCGTGCTAATGTCGTGGCACTCAAAGCGAAAAGGATCATTTCACATATTGAACCCAATGCAGTCTTTTGTAAAACTACAGAAATAAAGTTTGAAAGGCGCCAGTCGGGCCTGAACTCCGTCTAAAAACGAGCATACAGTTCATTCTACATGCACGCATCCTAATCCTAAAAAAAGGTCGTTCTCACTTCATACAATCAACTATATGCAATAGCTCTCACGGCTAAAGCTCGTCATGCGTCACGGTTCTTTTTAAGGACTTGTTTTTCACAAAATCCAAGATTGCCTCTGGACTTCGGTCATGGAGGTCCTGTCCTCGCTTCGAGCCACCGGGGTAAAACCTCACAGTGGGGTGATTGCTGATCCTCTCCTCGCTGCAGAGCGACTCATAGCGGTAGCAGTCAATCTTGGACACGAGAATGGTGTTGCGAAGTTCAATGGAGATGTCATCATACTTGGGAGAGAAGCGCTTGCAGTAACCACACCCTGTAAAAGTAAAGTCACTGTACAGCTAGACAGCAGGTGCATGGTGTGTAATCCGTATTAGACAATATCAACTCCGATCAGTGCTCACATGGGAGGTAGAAGTAAACGAGAGATGGGCTGTCGGCGTCGAAGACCTTCCGCCGAAAACTAGATGGGTTGAGGTACTCGACGAAAGCTGGCATGCTTTCTATAACCCACTCCTTGAGCGAGTGTGCGTCCCTGTGGAAACGGGTATACACAAAGTACTTGGATATCCCTGGTGAGCCCAATGGGTACATCCTTATGGAAGGGTAGGTGCGCACGGCCTGCTCTTGACACAAGCGGTTTTCCACTGTACAGTCCACCTTCGCGACTTTCACCTCAGGTAGACGCTTTAGAATCTGGGCCATCTTCGTCCAATGTGACGTGAGCTGCATGCATGGACCACACCCTGAAAGAGAAGCAGCGGTCGTACTGCCCTGGAACGTTACGTGCATACTCTAGCGCGTACATGGTGCGAAGAAGTCGATGACCCATATCTCGTTCTCCGGCTTCTCGGCCACCAGCTGGTAGAAACTGCGATGATTGAGGGAGATGACCGAAGGCCTCAAAACCTCTTGAACAAAGTCGGCGAGATCCTCCGCCAAGTGATGGCCTTGGTAGTGGTGGGGTTTGCTCTCGTTGAAGAACACGGTGGTAGGGTACGACCGGATATTGTACTGGTCACACACTTTCTGCTGGGTCGTACAGTCCACCGTACCGAAGATCACACCCCGACCCACTATGGTCGCGGCCTTGCGATACTCTGGGAGCAGGTTTAAGCATGGAGGACACCACGGAGCGAAGAAGTCAACGAACACTCCCTGGCTGTCTAACAGCTCAGGAAAGTCGGAAGCCACTAAAGTTTTGAGATTGCGAGCTTTGGCGGAGGCTTTGGCGAATGCTGCCACATCGGCGGGAAGATCCCGGCCAAAGTGGAACTCATAGCCGCCTCCATGCTTGAACATGCAATATAACGGCTTCTTGATCAGCAGCTCTTTGCAGATCTGGGCAGATTCCTGGCAGTCGACCCTCCCAAACTTGATCTTGTCTCCCAAGAGAGCGGGGATTTTCTTTTCTTGGCCAGTGATTCCGTCGGTGCCGAAGACAAATTGCAATAGCCAGGAGGGGCCTAATTCGTCCTCCAGCTTAAGCCGGATGTTGCTGTAGCGCTCCTCGTCCAATGTCGGCACATCAGGCAGTAGCTCCAAGATCTCATCTGAGAGTTCCTCGATGTCTGAACTTTTCAGAGTGGTGCCGTTACCTCCGGCGACCTTCTCTGACGTCTCGAAGAAGTGTGCGCCCGTCTCCTCGCCCGCCTGCTCTTGGCACACTTGCTTGTTGGCATTGCAATCCATCAGGCCAAGATGCACTAATCCATACATCGTGTTAGCTAGCAGATTTATCCTCTGCCTGCTGGGACACCTTAAGTCGTCGTCTGAGCAGTAGAATATAACCCAGGGGAGCTTCTCCTTGGCGTTAAGTACTGCCTTCTTCCAATTGGCTGTCCTCAACCTGATCATGTACTTGGGGATGTTGTCCGACACAAACTCGATGAGATCCTCCTCTTCTTTCCGGCCCCGATAGCGCAACTGTCCTTCGGGTGAATAGAACATTAGTGACGGGTAAGAGTGGATGTTCTGCTGCCTGCACAACTGCCACTCGTCCTGGCAGTTGACGGCGCCCACGCGGACAATGCCGTTGAGTGTGCGTGCCAATCTGCGCCATGTTGGTGCTAGATCATGGCAGTGACTGCACTGAGGACTGTAGTAATTTACGAACCAGATATCGTCAGAACCGCCCACGCTGCGCCTAAAGTCATGGTAGTCAAGCGTTACGACTTCGGGATCATCGTCATAGAGACCAAAGTCGTCATGGTAGTAGTTCCATGATTGGTAACCTCCGTGCCTGCGTGCCTCATCATCGTCTTCTTCGCCGAAGCGGTCATAGCGCTTTCTCTTGTCTTCATCCTTGAGAGTCTCGTATGCCTTGTTGATCTTGACAAACTTCTCCTGAGCATCCTCGTCGTCATTCTTGTCGGGATGGTATTTGAGCGCAAGTTTTTTGAATGCTTTGCGAATCTCTCTATTGTCGGCGTCACGTCCGATGCCCAACAAGGAGTAGTAATCGTCGCTGCCGACCACGACCGCAGCGATGAGCACGATGCACACCAACACTTGCTGCCACATATCGCTATGGCTCTTCTTCGAGTGAGCTTCAGAGTGCCGTCATCCCAAACATGTGCTGACGTTGCTTACGACTGGGTTCTGCGACACGAAATCGAGGCTGACTAACGAACATGTGTTGTGTGAGCACAAGATCAGCGCTCCGATTACTCTGATGCAGACAGATGGGTAAGCCACCACGCACGATCACACGTCCTCTGCGAACCTCTCCCTGGCGACCTTTCCACTTGGCGCAGCATCACCAGGACCTGCCTGCAGACCTTCAGCGACTGCTGCAGCTGCCGGCGTTGCTGCAGCAGCAGCTGGTTGTCAACCTTGGAGGAGGAAAGAGCGCATTGGATGAGTCCAGGAGGAGGGAGGAAGATGCCGACAGCAACGAGCAACAAGTGGCAATAGCAGTGATCCACGTATGCGCAACTCTGATCGTCTTGGTCTCCCTTGGTCGCTACCGGCTGTGCGTCACGAAGGCCACATTACTAGCGACGACAAATGGAAGACAGTCGGGACTTTTAACTTCCCCACACTAGATGGCGCCAATGAGAGTGCAATGTCCGTAGGCAAGGCATAATAACACTATCACGATCACAATCTGGAGAACTTCACTGGCGACTGCGCCACTTTCGCGATACAAGTGTGGATGAGGCTCGACCTCGACAGTCCGGAGAAGTCGCTAAGAGTGTGAATGAGTCTTGACCGCCAGATTTCAGTACACTTGAATTTACGCCATAAAAAGCAATGAGCAGTGGGGGCAGCAACGTCTTTCTCCTAGTAGTCGCTCCTGGAGCCTGGGGTCACCATGACGTTGGGTCGTCATGCGGAGTGCAGCGTCGTCGTGACCGTGTGATGGTGCTTATGTCGAAGTGTTGCCCAGTTATCTCCTTTTGTAAATTCACAGAACCTAGCAACCTCTCTCCCAAACCACACGGGTTTTGCGCGGTTAGCCCAAGGCGCCGGAGGGCCGGAGTGAATCCCCCCGGAAATGGTGGGCCTGAGGGTGTGTGTGTGTGAGAGAGAAATGCCACATAAATGTTTCAGGCAATTTAATTAACTTTTATCCCGTCCAGAAACCAAATTTCAAGCCTCTTTGGTCTGCCTCTCCAGTTGGCTTCCTTTTGAGCACTGTAGCACCAAAATGGGCGGTCTGGACAATGAACCTCTGTACTCCACATAGTGCCCAAGTATCACGTCTACGTGTCCCACATCAAAATTCCACCTCAAAATGTTCCAGCCTGGCGTATGAGGTGATGTCATGCTCGTGGAGATAGCTTACGGGAAGCACTCGTATGTCCGTCCGTCATGATTGCATGAACAACATCGTGACTACGTTGTAGACGGCTTCGCCAGTGTATTTCCCCCAGTCTGTTTCGGCGTCTCTGCTCACATAGTATACGTATTTGTTGTTGTTGTTACGTGCCTGGTAAGGAGAGGTCGGTCAGATGATCTCCGCGCCTTCTTTCCTGTACGTGGAGTCCGTCCTGGTCAAACAGCCAAGGCTAGACTTGCTTCTGCTGTTGTTGCTGTGTGTAGATCCTGAGTAGGTCAGCTTCTGTGGAGGGGAATCTCGTCACCGGGCAGAACTTGCCAACCTGTAATAGCGTTTTTAGGAATCCATTATTTCTTTCCCATAAAAAATATGCTTATCCTTTGATGAAGTGATTCAGTCAATATCATTTGCACTCTTTGTGCAAACCAACTTTTGTACTCGTGCATTCCAAAGGTAGAGTATCAAGTATTCAAGGATACATGATTTCTAGTCACGTGAGGACTGAGCCCATACATACCTGGACCCAAGGGGGCCAATGTGAATTTAGCCTTCAAGGAATCAAGCCCTCATGGAAATGGGCCATTAGGGACCTTGGCACAGAGTTAACTGGGCCCACAAGAACAAAGATCAGGGGGAACAGGGCCCATAGAGATCTGTTCTTCATTGGCCTAGTTCTTCATACAAACTTTTATAACTTTTTCACAGTCACAAAGAACTTCTGCAGTATTTTGGATCTTTTCAAGCTCTCCACGACCGGATCAACAGCTTTGGACTATATTTTAACTGACAAAGTATTTTTTCTTCTCAACAGTCATTGTCCGGCCTTGCACAGCCTTTCCTTCAGGGGCTACTGATGGCATGTTTGCAGTGCAGAACATTTTGATCCCCACAGTTGTCGATGCCAAAAGTTTGATTTGCACGCAGTTTAGAGAAATACAAACTTATTAAATTTCATATTGCAACCTCTCTGATGTGCGTGGCGATGCATGCGTAGCAAAACACCAGACCGGACGTCGTGAGCACCGTTTCATTCCGTTTCGGCCCTCGACAGATTGGGCACAACTTCCGCTTGTCCTCGAATTCATCCTGGAGAGGATCATGTCCAAGCTGGAGCGGATGCGGTGGGATTGGCAGACTGGCTGCAGCTGCAGTAGAGGCCATCGCGTTGGGACCAGATTGAGAGTACCTGCATTGGATTAGTCATAGTCTATCCTTTTCAAGTGAAGAATGAACTTTTTACCACCATTCTAGAAACTGCAAGAAGAAGGCCGCGGTCTCCAGACTGAAGCTCATGGCCACGCCCAGCCAGTCGAGGGCATTCTCCAACACGCTGGCCCGCAAGTGCTTGTGGTTCTCTTGGCCAGTGGAAGTTGCTCTTTCCAGCTCCACGCCGGCTAATCTCATCCAAGGGGAGTGGTGGCTGCAACCAGGACTTCGCTATCACTTCAGTCAAGACAAGTGAACACCTCTACACCAACCTGAGCTTATCCACGGCGTAGCCCAGGTGGAATGCCACCTCGAGCACCTTTGTGAGACAGTGCACGTAGGGCCAGACCGCCAGAAACAGCTTTATGCTTGTCTTCTTCGCTTCATTTGTGCCAAGTTGTTCTTCGTCTCTCAGGTTCTCAAAGAGGGCATCCAGCTTGGCCTTTGCATATGGCAAAAGGCTGCAGACTGTCAGAGAGCGGAGCAGGAAGAGCCTTTTGGAGGTAAGCCTTTGAATTCCATAGAAATTCTCGGAGAAAGAGGCTCGATGCTTGCGAAGGTAATGTCTTTGTAGGATCAAGTCCCAAACCAAGTAGATCTCATGGGAGAAGCGGTTGACAAAGGAGAGGTTGGGGTAGCGCCCAGCGAGGAATCTGAAAAGGACCAAGATGAATCTTTGGCTGGGATGTTGTTGAGGAATAATCTTTACCTGAGAGCATAGTTAAGGGCAGGCCTGAGGGCTGCGTCCAAGATGTCGGCTGACAGCACTTGGAAGATGGTGGGTCGAGAGGACTTGGAAGGTAGGAAAGATTCCAGGTATGCCTCACCCATGTCGTAGCCGGCATTAATCCAGTGCACGAAGTGCAGGGAGCGATTTAATTAGCTCAAGGGTTTTTTTTGCCATCGATCAGACCGCCACAACACTTATGAGCAGCAGAGTCAAGCCTGTGTTCATCACAATCAAGACTCCCAAGGTTAAATCCGTGTGCCTGTTTTTGACCAACTAGGGTGCAAAAATTGGTTTGAAAAAGTGAGTCGATCAAGTCCTCGGCATGTCCACTCAGGGGACTTTCCAGAGCAGTTCCAAACCTTTTGGACTTTTCTCCAGTGGATCTCCTTGTATCAAGCTTAATAAATCGTACCCTGCTTGTACTATGTGAAACGTCTGCACTCCTGTTGATGCAGCTGACTAAAGAAAGATATGGGCAGGTGATAACAAAGGAGACCTGTACACGGCCAACTCCATAGGTGAGCTGTACATATCAGGACACGGTGGACTAAGTGAAGTTTCTAAAAGCAGGGGTTTAGACGTACATTTTTTGTAACTAAGAATATACTTATGACGTCCCCTAAAAAGTAACTCCATTACCCAATCATTGCATCCAGGATAGAGTGAGATGACATTACTCATTACTTCTGCAAAGCATCAAATTGCACTCAAGGCATTGAAGGCTATTTCAATGCAGGCATTGCGATTCAGTCATGTTGTCACAAAGTGGTCCGTTATCTCTCTTTATTTATAACTGTCATACTATACGTAGTAACATGTTCGTAAAATTCCGCATAATATACGCTTGCAATATCCTTTGTATGTGCATGCACTGTGGGAATACTGATGCCTCACACGCTTCTTCCAGATCTGGCACGTAGTTCATATTCCAATGAAGCATAAACAAGCATCTGTCATGCACAAATCCTGGACTTATATCAACTTCAGAATCTCTATCTCTCACTCCTCCTTCCTTGGTAAAAAAACACCTACAAAAGTATCCATCAGCATCTGAAATGAAAAATTACCTTAAATAGAAGAATGTACCTGGGTCGACATGCTGATGTGTCACTGGTGGTTCCGTTCGGTTTCGTTCTGTCAATTACTGTTAAATATTGATCTTCGCAACTTTCATAGTTTTTTGACGTTATAAGTAGATATGGCCATGTTAAGTTGTCCAATTTGGGTGATGGATTTGTAAATTTGCATTGTAAGCAGTTTCTTCTTCTGTATTTCACTTCTTTGTCAACAATGCGAAAGACGTGATATCATACGATATCTACCTGCGGTTCCTACAGTACTTGAGTTTCAATGCATTCACGTTTCTTGCTCCCTCTTGGCTTTTTCGGCGTAATAATGCGAGAAGTCCACGTACGGCTTGATCCTGCCCTCATCGTTGAGAGGCAACTCTGTCACCGTCTTCACGAACACGTCTGAACTCTCGGTGGTCGTCGTTGACGACTGAGTCGTCGCCTTTCTTCCCGACTGTCTGTTGTGGCTGTTGCTCTCTTTGGCTAAGATGGTCTCGGTGACGGTAGCGTCAGCCTCTGGAGGATTATTGCCGCTGTTGCTCTTACTCTTTCTCCTGGACTGGGCCAGACGAGCGTTGAACTTGCGTACTAATAGCGATATGTCTTCTCGGGATCTATGTGTACATACATGCTGGTGTCGTAACACATGCAGGATGACAACTACAACACCATAAAGAGAGATACCTAAATGCGGCTGGCGAGAGTTCTGCCACTTCGAATTGCTCCCTATGCAGTCGGACAATCTTGTCGACGACGCTCTGGGCCACCCCAGTCACCGTGGTGTTGTCACAGAACTGTTCTAGAGTGATCCGACACAACTCCATCGTCACATCTTCCTCGCACGACGCCACCTTAACGCAGGCAAGAGATCGTCAATGACGCACTTAACGCTCGTGATCATTTATACCTGACTGAGGCAGTCCGTTAGCGAACTGGTGAAGAGGAGAAGGAACATGAAGCTTGGCTCCAGCGAGATCCCTCCGTGGATCTCTGGGTCAGCGATGACAGGCTCGTCTCTAGCATTTTTCAGAGCGTCCTCTTCTTTATAATCACCTTTCACACGATGAAAGCCAAGGCAACGGGTGTAACCAGGAGGAGTCAGCGAGGCCTCAACCTCGGCAGGACTGCTGAACAATAGGTCAGACCCAAAAGTGACAATTTTTTTTAACAGTTATAATGTGCTTACACTAAGCCCAACTGCCTCAGTCGCAGTTCTTCGTCCTCATTACCCAGAACATGATCTACAGAGAGCTTGACAGCCTTGAGTTCTCCGTTAGGAAGCTACAAAGTACAACTTTACACAATTCCATTCGAGTTCATCCAAGGTATGAAGTGTTCTAATTAAGAAAGTGATTTTAGTTTTCATTTCCACCTGAGAGATAAAAAAATCGTCTGCATACCAAGTGTTTTGCGTGGATGGAAAGATGAGAGATCAAAATTTAGTAGAAAAGTGCTGAAAAGCAATTGTAATCTAACTTATTTCGTATTCTTCAAAGTTCTCCGAAAATCGTGCGTTTAAAGCATTGCTGGTCAAATATTATGCACGTTTCAGGACATGGAAGTTCCACCACCTCTTGTTAGCTCTCCAGTTGCTGGGATGAAGCCAACATTCTTGACCTCTCAGGTGCCAATGATTTTAAGAAAGAACACTTTCCGTGGAACCTCTGTGCGAGCTCACTCACCTGCAGACACAGCACTGCACGTGTATCTCCACATCCTGCGACAAAAAGTTTCTTATTGAGTATCACGGCCAGCGCGGCCGAGGCCCCGATAGCGACCTGGGCCTCAAGACGCAGCAACGTCGGGTCGTCCGGCTTCAAATGGGAGTCTTGTTTCAGCACCATCCTGGAATGCATGTGAGATGCAAAGAAAACGGCACTTTCGAATAGACATGACTGGTTTTTTTTTATCATTAAACACTGTGCTAAGCAGTAATGGCAGCATGCACCTGGACATGATTGCCTCCATGATGCTCTCGAAGTACTCTCTGTCGACGTTAAGGAAGGCCTGCCTGAGTGCCTCTTTGACCGTCTCGTCGTCGCTGTTCTGGGACAACTGGCCCAGCAACAACTCAGCTGGAATGCGTTTTTGGGCGAAGTCAGCAACTCCCGAACCGTGAAAGCCGTCGAAAAGTCCGTACAAGCTCAGCTGAAACTCCTCTTGACTGCAAGGATTGGTACGTGGTACCGACGATCTGTCAGGTCCAGTCGGTCCGATACTTGAATCTCTAAGTTACCTGAAGTGGAAGTATCTGTCCTGCATGGCGTGCATCTCGGCCCTCCTGCCGTCCTTACGGTAGATCTCGTTGGTAGCAGTGCCGATACCAGCCTGCTTACAGATTGGGATGTCGTCAGTCCAGGAGGTCAGGCTCTCCATGGTCGGGCGTCCTCGTCTGCGAGACTACTTTGCTTCGCTATATTGTTGACGATCATTGAGTTTGCATTAGTTTTGTTCTGAATCGGACTGATCGCTTTCTCATCAGCTGACGTCAGCTTAGAGCCGTCTGAAGCTGACTAGAGATGGGTTCTGATTCGTCAACAGGATGAGTAAGAAAACATATTTAAAACTGAAAACAGATGCTTTTTTCAACTTAGTTCATAGCTCATGTCCTGGGTCACAGAAATCTTTTTGAAACTACTAATGTTTTGAGGCGGAGATGTTTTTGAAATTAGAAAATAGGTGCAGGGTACTGGGACGCAACGCATCAGTCTGCTTGGAGTGGGCTTGACCTATCTCAATGAGCTGCACTCACGACTTGTTTGCCTTTATTTTCAGCTGTGCGTGCTGGTGTCAGTGCTGACCAAGGTCTGACGGGTGGTGTATACTGACTTGTGCTTTCTAAACCGCCTTGTTTCGGCCTCATCTAGATTGGGTCGGACTCCCCCTCCTTCACCATCTAAGCACCCACCCTCGCGAAGCACAATGATGTCCTCGTCGGTGTTGGCCGATTTGCGCCAGCTGCTGCGACCCTACTTCTTGGTCAACTTGATCCTTGCAGCCTCTTTCGTATTTCTCCGCCTGACGCCGCCGCTCTGCTCGCTCCTGTTCGAGGGTCCCGCGTCCTGCGAGTTGGACATGAGAGAGAACGAGGCGCTTTTCTTTCTCCTCATCGTCGTCATGATCAGGGCCAGGAAGACGGGGTCCATGGGCATGGTAATGGTTACAGTTGTGAGAGCCTTGCCACCAAGCACTCCTCAGCCCCTCTAATTGATGCAGTTCTTCTATACTGAACCTGCACGAATTGACCGACAGCCTGAACACAGTGCTTTTGCAGACATTGCTGGGCACAGAAGGAACCGCATAATTTATGTCACTAAGTGTAGTTATTTTTTAAAAAAGCGTGCCTGCTCATGAGGAGTGGGGACATCTTTAGAAGCACAGGGTGTCTACAAATCTGAGCGAAAAAGTCCACTCCGTATCAAGTGTATTCTGCAACAGAAGGATGGATAAAGCTATCTTGAACACTGTTATGCACAATTGCCCAATAGGTCTCTTACCTGTCGTCGGGCTTCATGTACGCCAAGGCCTGCAATCTGATCCTCTTCTTTCGAGCTGACCCCCGCATGGGCACCATCTACTTGCTGTTGGTCATACTGCAGGTAAGATTTGATATATAAACGCAAGAATACACAATGCTTCCTGGCAACGTAGTTGGTAAGTTCGCAGGAGTATACAAAAGCAACATACTTTTTTTTCTTCCTCCAGGGTGTGCTCTTGCCCGAGCCCACGTACAAGGGTCCCGAACATATCGTGTACTTCCGCGCGGGCGGCCTCTCCGACGAATTACGCCGCGACCCCAGAGTGTCTTGGCTCGTGTGCTTCTACGCCGCTTGGTCGCCGGCATCCATCAACTTCGCGCCGACCTTCGCCAAGCTGTCGGCCAAATACCACCTGCCCAATCTCAAGTTCGGTATGAAAGAAGGTTTCGCAGTAGTATTGGTGGCAGTAGAATCGTGGTGGCGAAATCACGAGTTTCGTTGACTTCGTCAGGGCCACTGAACCTAGTTAAGTCGAAATCGGCTTGACCTCATCAAGAGCAATATGGTCATGTCCATACTGTACTGAGCAACAGCTTTGGCGTGTTTCTCCTGTGACATTTTTTGACATTCACCAGCCAAGCAGATGAAGCAGTGGTTCACGAAGGCACATCCTGACCGTCCAACATTCTTACATACATTCTTGTATCAGTATTCCCAATTTCAGTTTACGTCGTCCATACGACCAGGCAGCCATCAGCTGCCGCCGTCCGGAGAATCTGGAAGAGCAATTTATGATGTCTTCCTTTGTGGCAGTGTAACCATTGGGGAATTTCATCCAAAAATTGAGGAAAAGTAGGAGGAGCAAACTGCAGCACCACAGTTGGCTCCTCAGAATGATGAATCATTGCTGGAGGAAGTCATTTTACTCATTCGTACTTTGATTTTTGACCTTCTTCACTCCTTGCTTCATTGAAGCAAGCTCAGCTCGAAGGACAGCTAGTAAACTAATTCAAAGCTTTACTTCTAGAGATGAAAAATGAGCATTTTTCAAAAACTGTTGCTCAAATCAGCATCATGGGCAAGACTAATAATAAAGTCGGTCATGAAAATGGCAGTTTTTTGCCCCAAGGCTTTGCTAGACTCTGCTCCCCCTCTTACAAGAGTGGAAGTTGTTGAGGTTGTTGATCTTGAAGGACTCGTTCTTATTCTGGCCTTCCACTCTATTTAACTGCCTATGCTGTTTTAGAGGGTTCAGTTTTTGCCCCAAAATGTCTCTTTGGGTCGGGAATTTGAACTCACTCAGGATATCGTTGAGAAATCAATCGAACTTTGAATTTTGTCACCACAGTATGCCTTTGGACCGGGAGGTAGAGGGTTTCCCTGGAGTGGCTGAGGGCTGGCCGCCTATGTACATTATGCATCTGCTGCTATTGGTGTTAACAGGCAAGATCGACGTCGGCCGCTACCCCGAGGTGGGCGAGAAGCACTTCATCAACACGACGGCCCTCACCAGACAGTTGCCCACTCTCATTCTTTTCCAAGATGAACAGGAGGTGAGTGTTCTCTTTTTTTCCTCCCGTTACGTTCTACTGTTGTCTTATCGGCTTCTTCTCGGCTTTCAGATTGGCCGCGTGCCCGCTATCATTGGTGGCAAAGTCCAGAAGTTCCAGTTTAAGGAGGACGACATCGTCAACGTGTTCGACTTAAACAACCTGTACGCGGAGTGCAAGAAGGACAAGAAGTACTCCGCTCAGATCAAGCTGCAAGAACAGGAAGGAGACGACGAGAGCAAAAAGGACAAGTAGTGGACTTCTGCGAGGGAAGGGGGTTAAAAAGCCACTGCGGATATTCTGCAAATCTTCAGTGCGAGGCCCCACGGACCACATTGAAGACATCGCAGTTACAAATGACGTTGGTGCTCACCCCGTGTTTTTATAGAGAGAATGATGTTTGCAGTAGATGCGTCTGTAGTCTGCCACGATCTCAAGTGATGTTGCTGAATCTCACGAATGGAGTCCTCTTGTTTGTGACTGCTCACATGGAACACAGCGGACATACACGGTAATGTAGAAAGACTTTGTTTGCATGACTTCATTTGTCATCAAATAACCTTTCACACTACGTGTACATCAAGGGTTTCTTCATCAGTGAGTACCTCAAGCTCTTGGAAAATCCTAAATCTACTCCAAGTGTTGTGATGATGCCCTTTTTGTCTTTAAGCCTGAAAGGTTGTAGCAAGCAAGCTGTTTAAATGCCATCATTCTAGGTTCTGGTACAAACGTACAGTTAAATTGTACTTCTAAGTACTTCTTAGGACAACTACTGGTTCATCGTGTACATGTTGACACAACGCAATCGCCACACACGACTGTGACGTTCCTGTTGCTGCTGCTGTTGCTGCGGTGCCCAAAGGCCTTGTTGTCAACTACTAAGTGAAATCACTCCCAGCCTTTGTCCTAAGAAGGTCAAGCAAAGTCAGAATCCTGTCTGAAATGACGACTCAAAAAAGAGACGCTCAACTTTTTTCTTTTTTTTTTCGGAAGTCAAACTTGCTCGTGACAGCAACTATTTATGGGCCGCGTTGCACACACGCACAAACGCTAGTTGAATCGTTTCTCTGACTCCTAGAGAGGAAACTCCGCCAGAGATCCTCGAGTGCAACAAGTTACACCATAGGATGCACGTCGAGGCTTGCTGATGGGAGACGTTCCAGTTCCCTTAGACGCACTCCGCTGATGGAGTTCTCGGAACACTCGTGGGTTGACAGCGAATCCCTCCAGACCCATTCCGCTGTACGCAAGCACATTTGTCTGCTTGAGTACGAACAGGACCGCGTGATGGCCCGCCAGTTTCTCTCCACCTCTACTGCGTGTTCGAATTGTTGAGCTTGAGGTCCGGAGTCGTGGTCTCGACCTCCTCTCCGGACATTTGTCATGACTCACACGATGCGGACACCACAGTACACCAGCTCTTCTCGGGAAGAAACTACACTGACTCTGCGACTTAGCCCAGTTCGTCAGGGCTGGGGAGAAAAATTGACTGATGATGTCTGGTGCGCTGCGAATGCTGCAAAAACGGTGCGAATCGTGCGCTGATTTTGTAGTCTTGGAACCCAGCAGGTGACCAAAATCAGCGGTCACAAAGATTGCTGATTGACCAAGGGGTTTGTGAAGCGTCGATCATCCGAGAAAAGTTGACTAGATCAGAGAGGTTCTTGACTAAAACGGAGTTTCACTGTACTCTCTCCTTCCCACCCTTCATCCAGCGTAACTTGTGACACATCGTTCCGAGAACTTCAGAACGTGGTCATACGCATGTTGCCCATGTCAGACAGAAATGTGAAGGCTTCTATGCCTTTGACATGACCCCTGACCAGTTCTACACGGTGGAACAGGGAATTTTTCCTTACGTGCCACTTTCCTACGTCCCTCACCAAACCTTCCCCCCCCCCTCAGCAAGTGATCCCCGTCCATCCCTTGTATGAGGAGTCCGGCCAACTTCAGCCAAGACTGGGTCTTCCCGCCCCTCTGGCAACTCTGATCGCCCTTCCCGAGGGGGTGAAGAAGAATGGTGTCACCACGTTGCCTTACTTCATTACCAAATTCCCTGCCCCCACCCTGTGTTCCGCCCATTTTCCCTCTGGCTCGTAACGGACCCGCGGTGGGTGAGTACTCGTACTATGCCTGTTGTGTGTGCTCTGGGAGTAGCAACGGCCCTAGCACAGCGACCGCGCTAGTACTACGATGCCACTGACTTCAAATTGTATAAAAGGTGCTTTCGGGGAAAGATTGAATCAGTATCAGACCGACTCCTTCCGCGTACAGATAATTTATGAAGGAGCAGAGAAGTTATAGTCGGTATTGAACAAGTCAAACTGAGCAAAGTTGAAAAACAGTCTGATCTTGTTGAAGAATTTGCACCGGGAGAGAAAAAGCTGCTGTATTTTTTACCGTTTCACGTTTACCATGTCTACATTAAGTTTTTAGTAAGTACGAAGTGTCATAAAATATGAATGAAAGAGTACGACGTAAAGCCACCATGTGCTACATCACCACTGCCTAGGCTTGAATTTACATTCATGAATTAGACAAACCTTTTCAGGGGCTACTTGGCACTGAATAAGTGCATGTGAATCATATGAAAAGATTGTGTCAACGCAAAACTGATAAAATTTCAAAAAAAAATGTTTGCAGTTATGAAGTACATGAATCCTTAGCGATGGCAGTTTTGAATCCAATGCCAAAGATGCATGAAAATATCCCTGAATGAGCACAGTCGACAGTGGCGCCAAGTCTTGCTGTTAGTTAGTCTAGGCATTTCTCTCAAAAGGGTCTTCTTGAACTTAAATTTCATTCCTGACAATTGTTATTTGTCACATGACATTTTTTTCGCTATATTATTCAATTTTTGTTCCATCGTTTTCTTTGCTTGCTGAAATTTTTAATATTTTTGTAAACAAAATACAAGAAATCCAATAATTCTCCTGGTGCAAGTTCACACCTTACTCCACTTATGTGTAGTGATCTCCACGTCGAATTTCAAGTGTGTGCAACCTTTTGGTCGAACCAACTCCAATTTCACTCAGTGCTTGGACACCCTGTGCCGAGGAAGACTACGTGACCCACACAGTGCATGTGAGGACTCTCCTTCATCGCCACCCTGTGCAAAAACATTATAGAGTCACCGCCAGCATAAGGAGAAAATAGTCGACCTCAAGCATGTGGGCGAAACGCGAAATCGAACGCGCCAGATCGAGGTCACCGCCGAGTCTCGAGAAGCCTCGCTTAAGCCGTAGCTCACCTGCATGAGTCAAAGGAGGCGGACAAAAACGACCGAGGCGACCTCGCTGCAGCAAGCGTTTTCTCGTGTCACGAGATCAAGATCTGCCAGGACGATGAAGTTTATGGACAGTCTCATCCTACGTGAGTCCCAAATCGTTTACACGGGGATTTAACAAACTACGCTCCACAACGTGGACCCGGCGCAGTCACACGTGCGAGCGAAAAGAGAGGGCTTGGCTGACGAGTTTCGACTCGACTTCAGTGGCTGCTCAATGTGACGGCGCAGAAAAAGCATCGTCATGTCGAGAATTGTCTTTATAGCGAGTGAGAGACAGAACACAAACATCCACTCGGTCAGCAACAGCAAGTGAAGGGCTTACTGACTGTCCAGAAATAGCGTTGTCACCAGGAGCCACGATATCCTCAACACACTGTCTTCTTCTAGGGTCACTGCAGAGCTTGTACAGGGTGCCCCAGACGGAGAGGGGCAAAACATTGTCTTCTCCTTGGGTCACTTAAAGGGTGTCCCAAATGGATCTGGACCCAGTTACTGCTCCTGGGCCAGATTGAGATATTCAAACTGTGGAAACCTAAAACATAGGGGGTCAGTTTGCAGCCCACATAAAAAGGACTTCCAACTTTGGGAGGCCGTGACTCACTGGATCTCGGTTCGGAGGATCTTCCATCCTAGAAGGTGAAAAATCCAAATCCTCACCTTCAAAATAGCCCAATACATCTTCTGGAGCCTGAGCAATGAGCATCCAGACAGGGGGAGTTGCTGTTGCTGGACCTCAATACCCACAAGTTTCAACTGTTAATGCTCTGCCTGTCCCACTTGATCGAGGACGCCTTGTGGCAACCCTACAGTGACCCCATAAAAATACAGCGTTTGGGGGACCTGAAAGAGGAATGAATCTGAACAGGTTTTGCCTGGCCAGACCAAACTTATGCACATGTAATTGTGTGTGCATGCATGAACTCTGACAACCCTTCTTTTTCGGAGGTGGGGCTGAGTTTAAAGTTATATAACTTCGAAATCAACTGTTGACATATCTTTTAAAACCAGTATTTCTTGAACTGGAACTTTTCACAACATCTCGTGCAATTTCCTGAACTTCGTCTGGGCAAACTTTCTCCATTACTATGGAGAGGTTCTACTGTCCAATATAGATTAAATAGTTATTCAGTGGAACCTTTGTTGAAGGCCGTTGATCCTTATAGTTAGGTTATTGTTATGGAGAGGTGGAACACCGTATTTTACAAAGAAAGAGAATGAAGAAAACTTCCAGTTGTAGGGAGGTCATTGTAACGCAAAAGTTCCACCGGACTCTCAAGAAAAAGTTTTATAAAAAATGTAGCTAATTTGTGGCAATTTCCCTTTAATGCAAAACATGATTAAATGTGACGCCTCCTTTCTATTTGCGCAGCTATTTTACTGTGGGCCTCACTTTGTGCCTCCATGGCGGTTCCGTCCTCACTCCAAGAAAATGATAGAGTCGAGGAGGTCAGAAAGAAAAGTTACTACCTCAGCAAGATGCAATCGCCTCTGAAGACCTACTTTTACAGGTAAGAATGGTCATCACGACCCCAACACATCGAAACAAAAATAGAGTGTGTGTTCTAAAGCAAGCTCTCATAGGAGCCTTCGAGATGTTGACCCCCAGGACGAGGAGATGCCGGACCCCGTGCTGTCGGCCTTCAGCACGTTCGAGCTGAAAAGACTCCTCCGGCTGCTGGAACAATTCGAGCAGAAGCCAGACATCCCCATCAACGCAGAGGACGAGCGGACGCTCACGTTCCTGATCGCCGCTTACAATGCCGACAAGGCAACATAGTCTTTGTACTGCTGAATCCTGTCGAGTTCTCTTCTCTGTCTCTGTTGCAAAGCAACGGTCTCATGTGTACTAATACAGAATGGAGCAACACCTTCAACACACTGAACAGACATGTCCTGGGTGGCCACGATGGACGTTATTCTTTCTTCGAGGAAGCCGAGGGTAATGGGGACTTCCAAATATTTTGGGTATCAGCTCCGAAATCCGGCCGGGCTGATAAATATACCGACAGGAGAAAACAAATTGAGGTTACCACGAGAAAAGCAACGACACAACAGACGAAAGGTCCACTTGTACTTGGAACTGAGGATGAGGCTAGCGCAGTTCAGACTGGCGCAGACGAGACTGGAGCATATGTACCGGGAGCTCCGAGCGTGCCAAAGTAGTTGTGTCCGACTTGTCTGGCCCGGCAGTCTGGCAGTGAGCCGGTCTGCATGTCGCTCTATATACAGTATGTCGGGTCTGCCGACCCAGTGACATCAAGTCGACCAAATAACCAAAGTCTCTCCAACACTTCCCGATTATTTGAGTGGGTTTATTCTTCCGTTCTTCGATCTGTCGTTCAATCAACATGACGAATAATATATATTCATACTATGGTGCACGATACCATGCTTCAGTGTGATACTTTCATACACTATGCTGAGACTGACATTTCTAACTCACACCATGCCACCGTGTGACATCAACAGCTGCGTCCCCATCCGCATGTCAGGCCAACACCCTGAACGTCCGCACCTTAGCATCTGTATTCTCGGGGTCTGGTCAAAGAAAGACTCAGTCCTGTGCAGTAGGATGATGAAGAGTAGCTCTCACTCTCTACGAGCAGCCAACGCGATGGTCCTGACGGTGGCCATGTTCACCCCCTACTCCGCCCCCTCCCTACCGCCGCTGTCGCATATTGTGCTGGACTCTACGAAAATGGTGACACCACTGACCAGCATGACCAGATCTTGGAAACAGAGAGACTTCACCCCGGAAAGGACTCATCAGCTGCAGTTCTTGCACGGCCTCCTCGCAGCTGACCACGGGCAAAGCGTACGTTACCGTCACAAAGAAAAAGATGATGACATATTTACACATGCTTGCTCCCGTCATATGCTAATAAAAAAGTTACAGGGAGGATGATGGATTATGGCAGACCGAGAAAATACAATGTACAGTCAATTTTTTATTTAATCATACTTTTTGGCATCAGGGTGGACAGTGTTGGGCGGGCCGGAGTGTGCCGTTCCGGCCGAGTCAGCTCTTCCCGGAAGTGCAGCTCTTGCTCAAGATCGTTGGGGACCTCCTTGGACGCTCTTTTCATCTCAGTCTGCTCCATTCTACTGTTTTCCGGGGTTGCAGTGCACTGTTGCTCTATGACTGGCGATCAGGAAATAAGCAGAAAAAGTATGTTGAGCTGCACTCATGCTGTGCTATCATTTGTGATTGAGAGATCGGGAAAATGTGGACTGCTTATGCCATCCTACTGGTTGCACTGAGTAAAATCCACTGACTTGAATTGATGTAGTCTAAGCAATCTGTGACCAAATGCAAGCTGTTTTTTAAGTGCCATATTGTTCAAGACCATGCATATTAGGCTAGGTCAATCTTTTAATCTCTTGTGGCGTCCTGGATTTGTTGCCAGAATCCACTTGAAGACCTTCTAGTCAAATGGAATGAAAAAGAAGACTTTTTGGGTCCCCTCTCTGCCTTCAAAGTATTTGAGACACAAGGATGTTAGGTCAACATCACAAATTTGATGTGGACCTGCTTAGTTACTTTCTAGATGCCAAAAATGAAGCCCTGTAGTCAAATGCAACTAAGAACAAGGTGCTGACAGCTTTGTCACAGGGCTGTCAAAATCTGAGCAACTTGTTATGCACTGAACTTATGTAGTAAAACCTTTTTGCCATGGAGGGGGGTCAAATTCTTTTTTTTCTTGGAAAACCATTTGACTACATCTTTACCATTTGGCATTAGGTAACAAACCTATGATTCCCTCAGTCAAATTCCAAAATTTTCATTTTTTGACCTAGGCTAATGCTTATGTATTCGGTCTTGATTGGACTTTGGACTTTTCTGAATATCTTGGATTGAGCATGGATGCAACATTGAGTATGGATAGGAGAACGTTTCTGTTCATGTCGCGCATTCCCTCCCGTGCTCACAAAGTACGGTGTATGGTCCTCTTTTTTACTTTCTGACAGGCTGCTACGTGCCTTATTTCTAGGAACTTTGGGAAATTCCCCAAAATTACCAGGTTACCTGAGCATTTTACCAAATTCATTTACATGCACAGCCAAGTTTGAGACTTCAAATGTGACCCCAAAAAGGACCGTTCTCATGACCCTTGGCGAGCCGCAGGCCATTAGTAGAGGTATTGGAAGCCAGAAATGTCAAGCCAAGCAAGCCCAGGTCAGGCTGAAGCTTTTTGCCCGGGCTGATCAGGCCGACTGGGCTTGAATTTCAACACACAACCGAGCCAGTGGTTCCGCGTGTCGTTCCTGTCTTCTTTTTCTTTTCTTTTCTTTTGAAACCAAACCAAACTAAGCTGAGCTGAAAGGCCAGAAAATGGTGGCTGAGAACAGCAATGTCGTCGTTTATGCTGATCAACTCGCATTGTTGAATCGAGCTTCTGCTTCATGAGCTCGTCCATCTTCTCTGACAGAGTCGAGGTCACTTTTCTTAGTGTCACATTCAGCAGTGGGAAAAAGACAGATGCAATCTTGGGCGTGGCCTCACCTTTTCCAGTCATGCTCCAACCAGCTTCAGGCGATCAATCTCAGCCTCGCACGCAGCCTCGCTTTTTTCGCGGTCGCCCTGACGAATTCATGTATTGCACTGGAGGTCTTGAGCTGCAAATTCCCGTAATTTTGCGATGCAGCAAATGGAACAATGTTGGAGAAATGTGCTACTTCGCTTTCTTAGGCGATCAGATGTGGTAGCATTTCAGGTCTTCAAATGAAATACGATGCTTCACAGAGGGAGGAGAGGTTCAAGCTTCAGTTGGACGTACGTGTCTACTGACGTGGTCATATCCTTTGATGTACTTCAATGAGTGCAACACTTCCAGCCAACTCTATAAAAAAAGAGGACATATATGTATGTGGAGTGCGTACTTCACCGTAGTAAAACAATGCAAGAAAAGAGTGTCCCAAGGCTCAGGGAGGCTAGAGAAGGCAAGACCCACGACAAGTATGTGGACGCTCTGGAGTCTGCTCCGTCTGAACGAGTGGGACGGCCATTCCAAGGAGAGCCTGCATGCCACAGTGGCACGGGTGGAAGGACGGCTCCGCGCAGTCTGAATGAACGACGGGAGAAGAAGAAGGCCGGGATCGAAAAGTGTTGAACAGACCTTCAGTAAGATTTAAGGAGTCTATAAAGTTGTAACCGATGAAAGCAAGTCCTCCTTGGTGTTGCACTCTAAGCGACTGAGACGGTGCAGAATGTATTGTACAGAGTCTACGGGAGAAATATGCAACTCAGTTGTTTCTGAGCTACAAATCTTTCTGGTCCACCCTGTACAGCACTTCACGGCAAAAGAAAATGCTACTTATCGTAGGCAAAGACGTCATTTTGCACGCAGAACAATATGGATGACTCGAGAAGTGCACTAATGCCTAAATTTAGGGCCCATCACTCAGGGCCTATTGATTAGTGCCCCTAAATTATACCCTAATCAGAATAACTGTGTAACCGTGTCAAAAAATTGACCAGTTGCAACTTCTTGGGGTCCAAGAGGAGGAAGGATGTCTAGCGACGTCTCAACAACGACTGAATGTGAAAAGGACGCGCCCAAAGACTTTGGTCGGCCCAAAGGTACCCAAAGGACCCCAAATTGGTGGTATCAACGTCCGTGTAACAACTCTTCTGTGCCGTCTTCTTTCCAGCGAGATGGGGCACCAGACACACGGTCACCGTTATGATCTTTCTGGGCATGTCCACGGTCAATGCCTTGAGGGTCAATTTGTCGGTGGCCATCGTGGCTATGGTGAATGCAAGTAAGAATGACGAAACACACCTAACACCGATAATAGAAAACTCTTACTACTAATTTCAAATCGAGTTTCACCTTCTCAGACTGTAATTAACGACTCAACTTTTTTTCCGTTTGAATTCGGGTCGAGCGATTGGAAGTTTTTCTTTCTTTATTGCACTCTCACTACTTTACAGCACTTTGAAACAAAATGAAATGAGCAAAATGGCAATTTGAAGCCGTCATAATGTCAGTAAGTGTTGTGCTCGTAATGAAAGTTTCAGTGTTAATCTCATTCTTAAAATGTAGGGTGTGCAAAAAGGGTTTACGAAGCCTGAAAAAGACTTTAATGCAATTTTTCAAGAGCTATTGTATAAGGTCTGGTCTAAACAAATGTGAAACTTGACGTCTTGATCAAACCTGATTTTGCTTATTCGAGTATTTGGAACTACCATCCGTTGCTGTTAGGTGACAGGCACATAATAATTAGCGGCACTGATGATGACGATTTAACACCTCTGATTACAGCCAGTGATGAAGGCAACTCAGAAATTGGGACAGAGTGTCCTGGAATTGACGACGTGCTCGGAGCTTCCGTGAGTGCTTGAACAAATGGGTCACTGAGAAGTTTTTATGTTGAGTCTTGCCAGGGAGGCTCTGGTGAATTTGAGTGGAATCTCGAGGAACAAGGCATCATTCTAGGTGCTTTTTTCTACGGCTACGTTGTCACCCAGGTGCCAGGCGGAGTCCTGGCTGAGAAGTTCGGGGCCAAGTGGATCTTCGGACTAGGCCTGCTCGCCACTTCTGTCCTCACCCTGCTCACCCCAGTTGCTGCCAGGAGTGGCAAAGGTCTGCTCATTGCGGTCAGAGTGTTGGAGGGGCTGGCATTGGGAGGCGCCTGTCCTTGTACCCAGGCACTTGTATCAAAGTGGACACCCCTTCCGGAGAGAAGTCAGCTAGCATCCTTCATCTGGGCAGGTACGGGAGCTGAACAACTCGAGTGTGAGTCAGGAGAATGTCCCATGGGCAGACGCTTTACTTTGTGGCTTTTGCTTGGCCAAAGTCGCCAAGAGCCACGGTCAAGAGTTCCCAGATGACATAAATGAGGCTGCACTAGGTGAGAAGCAGTGCCAACCTGTGTTCCGCTCGATCACTTCTTCAAAATCTATGATAGAGTGATGCTCATCTCATGTTATTGAGTGCAGTCTGAAAGTACGCAAGTGTGATCAGTCTGCAATGGCAGTGGTGAGCTTGGGCTGCATCCATTGCTTCCTTAAGGTGAAACCTGAGCCAGCTTCCAACTCAAAGCATTTCAGGACTCTGGACTGAATAGGTATGTGGAGGGACAACATCCAGCTTTTTGGTCAAGGTGTTGTACAAGGAAGCCAAGGCTGTGTAGTACTGTGATCACAATGATACTGCTGCAGCATGATGTGCCCTCGAGACTGAGTCTAAATACAAGGGTGATATTTCTCTCCTGGATATATTCGGTTGATATTCACATTTGGTTATGGAAACTCAGACAAACGAAACATTCTTTTTGTGAGGCAGAGTTGACTTTGTCCCCAAGAGAGAACTTTCGTGGCTGGCTTGATTAAAATTAGGTCAACGGAATGTACTCACATTTATGATGAAAAATGCGTGCCACTTTGTTGACAATGAAGCAACACGAATGGAAAACTGAACCTCTTATATAGAAACAATGCTGAATCAACCATCTCCAGTTTTAAGAGCAAGCACACATTAGACTGTCCTTTTTATCCTGAATAAAGTCGGTCGTAAAATTGCACTTCAAATCCCTCCCTAAGCTAAAGACGTCATCTTTAGAGTCACAATTTGGAAACCTTGCCTAAACAGGACATTTTTCTGACTCTGTCCCACATGTCCGAGTTAGCACATGTGTAGATATTCACTGCTGAATCGTGATCGAGATTTCCAGAGTTGGATTGTGGTGTTTAAGGCATGAGCCGCAAATAAAGTGGTCAGGCCGGGGGGGGGGGCGACGTTGGAGGAGGTGGGGAGGGTCGAGATCCCACACAATCCGCCAAGGAATGTTACACAGCAGTTTGGAGGTCTGACCGAAGATGAAAATGGGGAAGTGGGAGCAGGGACGGCCCTTTGCTGTCACCACATTTGCTGGTCTTGGCGCTCTGAGTCATGCTGCTGACATCAACAATGTCAATGGAATTCATGGCATCTGTCAATCGAAAGTGGCAGATCGTTTGGAGAAATATGTCACCTAAAATCTCGAAGTGCATGCACGAAGGTGGTGGAGGGGCGACACTTTCTCTCTATGTGATATTTCCTCACCAACAAATCAAAAGAGCCATTGTGTGTCAAAATGGGCCGGGGATTGGTGGGTAGAATATCAAGTTTTCAGCTAAAGAATAAACAAAAAAATGAACAGTGAACCCTATACAGGTCGAAGTGAGAAACCAAACTAGCAGCTTCATTCATTTCCGTCGAATGGAGTGAAGAAATTTTCACTCTGTTGTCATTTTTTGCTCAAAAGCCATTTTGTGACGCCTTCACTACTTGGCAAAGGTGGCAAACCTAAGATGGAAATTCGGGAGCTGACTGAAGCTGGAATGGGTGGCAACGTGTGATTTTCGCCTGGTTCCGTCCATTTCCCTGCTTTGAAGTTCAACAAGGGAGGTGACACAACAGATGGAGTGGACATCTGAGCGTGCTGTACAGCTGCTATCGAGGTCCACATAAAACAGGGCTGCCAGCGTCATTCTAAAGGATGCCATTGGAAGTACTCCTTGTGCACACCTTCTATCATATTTAGCACCTGATGATGTCTGCATTCGAGGCATCTGTTTTGTCTACAACGTTCTGAGATCCAGAGGTCAAGCTCCTGCTTGTTGTGGGACTTGAGCTGCCACGACAACATTTTGCTTGATGCGGCCTGGCCAAGTCGGCCCTTCGGTCCAAGCTGCCCACCCTACATACAAGCTCCCTCCGTTCACTCTTCTTGCCACCAACTGGCCTAGCTTTCGTGCACCTCTTAACACTTCATCTGTGAGGAAGTCTCTTATCTTCCTCAATGAGGAAATGTCTCACTCTCCGCTGGCAGCATAAGAATTCATCGGATGTGGTTCTTTTCCCATGCTACAACCTAGGTACCCATGCTGGCACTGTCCTTTCCTTGGCCATCAGTGGTGTTCTGGCTGACAAGGTCAATTGGGAGTCCATTTTTTATGTGAGTGGAGGTCTCGGATGCCTCTGGTTCATTTGCTGGGCGTTCTTAGTGTCTGACTCTCCAGACACACATCCAAGAATATCTCAGGTAAAGGTCCGAGACCACCTTGCAGGTTTAGCCTGCAACATCTGTCTGTTCTGCAGGAGGAAAAGGTCTACATCCGGCTGAACATCAAGTCGTCAGAGAGTGGGAAGCAACTGCCGTTTCCTCCCCTGCTCAAGATCCTCACGTCGGTTCCGTTTCTCGCCCTCATGATTGTGCACACAGCCAACAACTGGGGCTACTACACCCTCCTCACGCAGACGCCGACCTACCTCAACAACATCCAGCACTTCCCGCTGACAGCGGTAAGTTGCCAAGTGTCCGGTGTCATCTCCCAACATTAGTCACTTGGCCGCTCCCCAGAATGGCTTCGTATCCGCCCTCCCGTACCTTGCGGGCTGGCTGTTTGCAATGATCCTGGGTCTCATCTCTGACCACCTGGTGAAAAATGGCAAGTTGTCGGAAGAAACTGCAAGGTGAGTATCCCACAAGTTGCTGTCAGGGTTGCCATAAATTGGCTGCTACCCTTCGACAATAAAGATTTCCTGGAAACGGCGCACGCAGGCTGCCTGTGTGTACACAAGCAGGAAAGTTTACAATCCGGAATTTGATACAATTCCTCGGAAGTGTTGACGATATTCACATTTCCTGGAAATGACAAAAAAAACTGGCAACACCGGAAAAATGGTCAGTGAGGGAAAATTCCTCAACACAAGGAATCAAACAAAACCCCTGATCTTTTATTTTTTAACACTTCTTCACACTTTCTGTATTAACCTACCATAGCGGATGATCTTTTTCACCCATTGTTCGGAGACCCACGAAGAAGAGACTTATAAATTTTGCAATTTTAGACAAATTTTGAAAGTTTGTTCTGAACACATAGTTGCGCAGTTTAAACTTGAATGGGGGCCTCAGCTCGTGGCTTCATCTGACCTACAAGGTGGGGTCACGATGAGTCAGATGGAGACAGAAATGACGAGGTCATCTATCAATGGCTAGAATAGTCGGCAGTTCGTAGAAAAATTGCCAAAACTTCCAGTCCCCTATGTTTCATTTCAGTTCCTCACATAATGGGAACAAAGAGTACCAGTTTGTGTCTGTGCACAGTAATATAATATTTGAAAAATGAACCATTTCCTCAATGCTTGTGCAGGAAACTCTTCAACTCAATCGGCCACTATGGAGCAGCGTTGGGATGTATTTGGTTGGCTTTTGTGGAATGCAACCAGGTGCTCTCCATTGTGGCTCTCAGTATTTCAGTGGGACTGAACGGTGGAGTCTATTCAGGCTTTGTGGTGTGTATACACAAAATACATTCTTTAACGCACGATTTCCGGAATATTTTCCCGCTTATTTACTTCTAGCGGGAAATATTCCTGCTCTATATTTCCCTTACTACCATATCCCCCCCCGAGGGACATATTGTGAACCATCACTCTTAGACTCGCCCATGGTGAGGGGGTTCTCCCTCCTGAATCCGATTCTGCTGACTCACATTCAGTAAACTCACATTCAGCTGACACAAGTCGGTGTTTCACCTCTTTGAACTATTTGGGAAGCGTCAAGAAAGCGGGAAAAGATTCCAGAAATTGTGCGTTAAACTATAAATAAACGATGCATAACATGTACTATATTGACCCTCTTTGGACTTGACAGCACTGAGGTCATCTTATATCCCTCATGCAGTCAAGTCCAACTCGGGTTCATGTAGTACTACAATATGCGTCCTTGAAATATAGTTAATGTCATATGCTGGCTGGAGGGGGAGAAACACCTGCCACCATTTTATGTCTTATGTTTAGATTTAAGTTAGCTCAGATTAGAGTCTGATGAGGGTTCATCTTGCAGCAAGTAAATTACACATGTGAAAAAATTCATATGGGCTAATACCACTGACCAGCAGTTGGACAGAAACAAGGATATCAACAAATGCTAGGATGTCATGAAGAGGTGGTTGGGGACCCGGGAAAAGGCAGCAGGGGTGACTCAGTGAGAGAGTAAAGGCAGACCAACTGATGAGGAACCAAGGGGGGTTAGGAGAAAGATTTTATCCACCCGGTATCAGGAGAACCATGGAAATGCCTCTTTCTAGTAAAAGTTGACGTAGTAAAACATGCGATTATGGTTGTAAAGGGTAGTCCTGAACTTCACAACATTGAAGTGGAAGCTCTTCGTGCACCATATTAGGTACTAGCACTTCTGATTGGCAGTTTATGCTTCATTTGCTCCACATGACCGGGGCGTGGCTGAAAGTGCTTGAGTTCCTGGCTGTTGAGAGTGCCAGTGATTTCTTGATAGCTGCAATTTTAGTTTGGGTATTCCTTAGTATCTGTTGCTGCTACCGCTGCACCAGAGATCTTAGGCTGGGACTTGGGTAATGTATGGTAAGACTGTATGTAGAAGGTTAGATTAGGTTAGGTTCTTGCCTTCCCCTAAAAGCGCAATTAAGCCATTTTGTTTGCCTTACCCATGTGTCAACTCTACCCTCAGGTCAATCACGTGGACCTCTCGCCCAACTACGCGGGCACTCTCTTCGGGATCACCAACATGATGGCCAACATTTCCGGATTCTTGACTCCTTATATGACCGGAGCAATTACAACGGGAAATGTAAGTCATGACAAATGCCCCCTAGACATTTTTTTAGCCACGCAGTCTGAATCATAGCCCTGTTTGTTTGTTTGTCCAGCCAACGACTGCCGCGTGGCGAGTCGTCTTCCTCATATCTGCTGGCGTCTTCGCCTTCGGCAACACCGTCTTTGTCATCTTTGGGTCAGGAAAAGTTCAGTCGTGGAACACTTACTGGAAAGTGCCATAGGAGACTCTGGGTGTTCGAAAAGGTCTCAGTGGAGGACACCTCTGATTTGTTCACAACAACGATTTGGTCAATTTCTCGCCTCAGCCTGACAGCAGGACCAAATCAGAGGTTGACAGCTCTTCCATAAATGTACAAAAATAAAGTTCGAGCTCACTTAAAATGTCTTTAGCATGACTCAGTTAATGGATATTATTAGAGTAGTATTCCACTGAGCAAGTTTCGTTGTACCCAGTTGCGTAGTATCTGCGACCCAAGGACGAGTGCGACGTGTGACGATTGGACAGGTCCAGTGTCAGATTGAACAGGAAGTACATAGTCCTTTACTTTTTCCCTTTAACAGTACTTCCACGTGAAAACTCTCAGTACAGTTGCTTTCACTGATGTAAGCAAACAATGAAGCTGATGAAAACTTAACGAGGCAATTGTTTCCAACGGTCGCGGGAAATCATTTTGATCCTTACTGTACTGTAATGAGCATCAAGGACAGCAGGTTTCACGTCCTGCCACGTTTCTGGGGAGAGGTCGGGGTCCGACCAGCAGCGTTGGTATTCGTCAGGTCCTTCTAGATTGAACTCTAGGTGTGATCTAGACAGGGCTCCATTCACGGACATCCCACGTCAGGGGCTGTGAAGGTGAGCAGCTTGGCGTCGGTGCAGAAGGGCTGATCTCTCTGGGTGCCTCTTGTACATCGTTATGTGATGACATAACCACTGCGTTGAATCTACCTCTAACCTCCCTCCCCCTCTTTCGACGCTCCTCTACTATGCCACTGATGCTCTTGATCCCTCGTGACTCCGAATGCTTCACTTGCTCATGTGCTCCACTGATGTTACCGGATCAACCGACAGTGAAGTCAGTGCTGACACTGATGGAGTTCATGGAAACGCTCGCTGGAGATGAGGCAGCTGCAGACGATGCAGGAGACGATGGAGACGGAGGCTGGAGTAACAGCGGGGGCAACAGCAAGACAAACAGCATCGAAGATCCTGTTGTCTCTGTCGCTTTTTTCCCCAGCTGACGACAGGTAAAATTTGAGGTTCGTCCTATGAGTCCAATGAATAGGACTTTGCCTCAATTGGTCACGGCCCCTAGGCTAATCTTATGATTTAATGGACTATATTGATACTCCTTCTATTTGTTAAGTATTCAAAATTGTGGAACGACCAATTCTGGACGTCTTCTGTGGCGATTTTTGGAGGCACTAAGGTATTCGTACAATTAATATTAAGTTCTACGCATTCTTTGTGACACCTGATCGCCACGTCCATTGATTACACAGCGCAGAAAGTTTTTGCATTCTGTGCACATGCTGAAAACAAATGTTTCCTAATATGTGGGTTGTGACCTCATTTGGGGTCATGAGCTTTCCGAGAGAACACAGGTCATGGGAGGGCTGTATTTTAAAAGTGTTCTTTATTTCTGTAACAAGTACAGCATGCGTGATAAGTCTTCTTACACAGAATCTCTTTAACAATTCTGCAAATATGAGTCGCATCAGCTTGAAATTTGATACAGAAACTCTCAAGACTACTGAGAAAAACTTTGATTTTAAACATCTTCACAGTGGCCTCTTTAGTGCTGAATTACTTTATGAAGTCAAGGCTGAACTTGCACAAATGGCACGGATGGTGTCCTCAGAGATGCACTTAGGATCTCATTCCTAGGCTCCATGGTGAAGTTGGAGAAAAACTTATTTCGCCAAAGACTGACGTCTTTGTTGACAGAAGTTGCACACAAAAAACAAAGTATTGTTCAGGACAATTTATTTTTACCCCGTGTAAGAAGACTTATCATGCATGCTGTATTTTACAGCGATGCTTTGACACAACGGATCTCCACAGTGCTGCCTTTCATAACATCATTGTCAAAAACAGTTGTGTCGATACATGATGGGGGTCAAGGACCACCATTCTGTATGTGGACAGCTTGTTACGTGGCTTTGCTACTGCTGCTTTTCCAAATCAATGAGTCTCAGCACCAACGTTTCCTTGGGCATGATCACGATGGATGTCAAGTCCCAGATGGCTCTTCAATGGAAAGTTTTGGAAGAAAGACTTGTGACTTTCACGGTGTGGAGGAGTTAGCTTACCCAGCTGAACCCGAGGTACTGATCTGAGCAAGTCCTTGTTGAATTTCTGGATCAAAGTCCCCCATGATGTCCACCGACTCCTGCTGGCTGCCAAAGTTGACCAGGGTGACGAAGGTGGCGTCGAACTCGCTGATTTTTACTCTACCGATGGCCAAGACGCTGTCGCCATTGTACTCCCTCAGCACAGCTTGTCCAAACTGTTACATGGTGCAGGGTGAGTGAAAAGTCATATGACGCAAAACATACGCGAAATATCGAAGACCTACATCTCTGGTCTGGCTGAGTTTGTCATGGTCTGACCTGTATCGCTAACAGAGGCCGTACCAAGGCTTCACTGGGAGACCACAATGAAGAAATTGAACTCCTGAGAATGGAGAACTGGCAGCCAAATTTGAGGCAAAAGTCTGCAGTGTCAGCAAATTCTTTGCCATCAGCACATGACAGCAGGGTCAAAAATGACTGATCTCGTCCAGACTAAATAGCAGGTCTTTTGCCTAAACTATGCCAGGAATTTGCTTGTCCCTGAGGTGGTGAATCTCTTCAAAAAATAAAAAGCCCTGAAATCTCTGCGTCATTGCTAGAGATGGCCCAAGTATGCGAAAAGAAAAACTATCTTTAGGCCAGATTTGCTTAAAATTCTCCACTTTTGCATCGTGACTTTCTAGACATCCTCTGCAGAGCAACTGGTGTCAACGGCAAGTCCAAAAATGTTAAGAGCTCTTTTTGCGGTCTCTCACCTGAAAAGAGGGCTCGTTGTTTCGCAGGGTCACCATGACTCTGTACAGAGCGATGGAGCTGCCTCCATTGGCATTCTCCGCGTCAACGTTCACATCCACGTAGTTGACGTTGATGGGTAGCCAGGGGGTCACGCCCGGACTGGTGAAGCCGGCATTGATGGCGCTGCTCCATTGCATCGGCGTGCGTTCGGGATCACGAGAGCACAGCTCTTCCAGGTAGCGATCGGGGCCGCAGTTGCAGCCCTGGACGTCGACTGTGTCCTCGTACGAGATGTCCATGTTATTCACCATGCCGATCTCATCCCCCTGGTAGGTGACCGTGATACCCGGAAGGCTAAGAGCGATGATGTTGAAGGCATCAATCAGGTCGAACCCGACCCTGTTGCCCATGCGCCAGTTGTCGTGGTTGCCAAGCTGAAGCCGTACAGGTGGTCCTTCTCATTTTGTCTCTCCATTGAAGAGAAGTGTAAAATAGCGACTGTCTCACCACCCAGTTTGCCTCTCTCCCCTGGGGCAAGTACGTGAGCCAGTCGTTGACCTCTCTGGACACCTTGGAGGCCGTGACCGGCGCGTACATCTCGACGAAGGCGAAGTTGAAAGGGAAATCGCTGCACTCGTAGAGTTCCGCCTGTTCACCTGCGGGCAAGTATGCCTCCAGCATGTTCATTCTAGAAAGTTTGAAGAAGGAACAAGTGAAGCAATAGTTGGACTAATGATAGGTGTGGAACACATACTTGTCGGGGGAGAAGGCCTTGATGGTGTCGTACGTCACTTTCAAGATGTCCCTCGTCTCTGGTAGGTTGTACGTGTAGACGTGGTCCAAATAACCGTAGTCGTTGGGGTCGGTCACGCCGTTGTTGCTAAGAGGCTCGTCCAGGAAGTCTTGATCCTCCCATATCCACAAAATCTGCCAAGATCACTACTTCTTCACTGAAGTTTGCAGCCAATGCAGATGAAGACGTTACTGGCGATCTGACTCACGGCGTCGAATCTGAAGCCGTCGACCCCTTTCTCAAGCCAGTAGATGAGGACGTCGTTCATCTCCTGCTGCACCAGGGGATTGGCGTAGTTAAGGTCCGGCTGCTTGATGGCAAAGTTGTGGTAGTAGAACTGACCTCTCTCTTCAACATATTCCCAGGCTGGTCCACGAAAGATGCTCACCTGAATGTGCAATGTTCTTGAGAGTTCCAATAACAACTTATGATCAGTCAACTACCCAGTTATTCGGCGGCAAGGGTGTTCCATCATCTGCGAACCCTGACGGATCTAGCCAGACATAATAGTCTGTGTAGGGATCGATCCTCTGCACGGAGTTGATAAACCACTGATGCTCATCACTGGAGTGGTTGGGTACAAAGTCCATGATAATTCTCATGCCTACAATGTGGATACATAAACTCATCTGTGAGGAACAGGTGCAGGTACCCCCACCCATTCATGTGCTTGGTGCCAAAAGTAGACTATCGCCAATGTTTTATGACAGAATCACTTCTGGAGTTCAAAGAGTGAGTCTGCCACAATAGACGTACATACAGAGCAGGGTGGCCAAAATTTAGGTCATTTTGGAATATCCATCCACTCTGCTCAGTCACCACTCAGTAGTCATGTACCCTCAATTGCTACACATTGGTGACTGAGCAAAGTCATCACCAAAATTTTGGCGGATTTAAATTCAATAAATTGTCGTAATACAAATCAGGCTGTTGCGACAGCTTTTCTCACCTGTGTTTATATTTTGAAAGTGCATTCAGTATTTCCTTTGGTTTTGTTAAAAGAAAAGTTATTCCTGCTGTCGATAAATGACTCTAAATTTCCTAATACATGAATAGCGATCAGTCCTGTAATAGAGATTTTAGGATGTGTGCACTTTATTATAGAGACACCCAGTGTGTAGAAGGTACATACCTCCAAGATGCGAGATATGAATAGCATAATGCTATTTATCTCCAACACCGCTTGCACACCCATCATAAAAACTTACAAGCATAATGTGCAAAACATTAGGTAGCGTATACCTCTGCCGTGGACATCGGCCACGAGCTCCTCAAAATCTTCCATGGTGCCGAAGAGAGGGTCAATGTCCCTGAAGTCCGAGATGTCGTAGCCGTTGTCAGCCATGGGGCTCTTGTAGATGGGCGACAGCCAAATGGTTTCCACTCCCAGGTCCACAAAATGGTCCAGCCTTGACTGGATTCCTGCATCAAAAGGGTGCCTTTTAACATTACAGTTTTTTGCCCGAGCCGCCAGCAGATGCAGGCCAAAGAATTGCCAAATTTGTTGCTGCGGGACGATGTTAAAAGTTGGCAAAATGTTGGTAAAAACAACAAAATGTATAACTAGCACATCGCACCCGCTTCGCTGGGTGGGAAAAGTGCCCCTGTCCCAGCCCCCCCTCAAAGTTTCATAACATGCACGTACTATATGCAGTAAGTGTAGTGAACATTTCTTTTTTTAGTCTTAACTTTTTAATAGATTGAGCTACAAAAGTGATTTACCCCTCGATGGAAAGCTAAGTAGCTCCTCTAAAACTGAACTTATATGCACTTTCGCTGTAGGACCACTCATTTTCTCCCAATAAGTGATCAAGGTTATATACTGTGACAGGGTTTACTACATAAAAGTTTGACTGCATCGTGAACAAATAAGTGGACTTCGGGCAAAAGTTCACGTCAGTTTAGTTTTCGAGGAGCTTCTCAGCCTTTTATAGAGGAGTAAATCATTTTTTTCTCTTAATCCAGTCAAAAGTTACGGCTGAAAAAAGAAATGTTCGCTACAGTAAATACATAGAGTATGTTATAAAAATTTGAGTTAAAAGTGCAGACAGCACGTGGACCCGATGAGTCTCGACCCAACGCGTCAAGATCGTGAAAGCAGCAGCCCTTTGAAGAAGTCTTAAAGACGACAATTTTAATGTCTGCCTCTGAGGTCGCCGACGCCGTTGTCGTCAGAGTCCTGGAAGGACCTGGGGTAGATCTGGTAGATGACGGTTCCACTCCACCAAGGGTCCTGGCAGAGGGCAGGGATGAAGAAGGAGCCCAGACAGGCGAGAGCCAAAAATTTGGCGCTGAGCATCTTCAGGTATGAAGTCGCACAATGCACTTATGACAACTGCTTATCATGCTCTTTACGATTAATCTGTGTTTTACGGTGAGATTAAGAGTCACACTGAGTTTTGTTTGACAATATGTAGACAGTTATTACGGAAAGTGCACAAATCTGCACTCAAGTTTATGTATTCGAAAAATAAAGCATAGCACAATCAATGCTGGGGAGGCTGTTAACATGTGAAACTACGTAGGTAGAGTAAGTAAATTGTTGTGACTATTACTTGATATACTCCTCCTCTACTTCGGCCAAAGGGCACAATTTCATGTTATGATCCTCTGACCTGGCGATGTTCCTCAGGCACTCGGTCTCCCTGGTCCGGAACTTCTCGTCTACCTTGGCCTCGCACTACAGATTGGCCAAGTGGACTGCAAAATGAAGACAAGGCTGATTATGCGAGCGTATGAGATGAGCAAGGAAAAATAAACCGAACGTGGTTTATCGAGGTTGAGAGAATGCGACTGCTTCTGTTATTCCTCAAAACTAGGCATAGAAAGCGGGCTTCAAAAGAGTCGGGCTCGTCACCCTGACCACAGAGAACTCGCTAGTCAGAGTCGCGGTCTCAGATTCTCGAGCTCGGACTCAGCCCTAGCCAAAACAATCCTCTCCAAGTGAGTCCGCACCTGCGCCTTGGCATCTGCCCTTGTTTTTGTCTGTGCGTTCAAAGCCAAATGTGACATCTACTCGAGGACGTCCTCTTCAGACGGGGACTTGGACTTCGCGATGGCCAAGTTTCGGGACGTGACTGACAAGAACCAGTGGTTCCAAGGGCTGGTAAAAGAATGCTCATCGTACCTCAAGGGTATAGACAGGGAAGGATTCGACGTCTGCGTCCTGCAAGCCTTGGCAAAGCGCGCACTGGAGGACACCCGGAAAGGTCAAGAATTTTTGAAGGTGTGCACAAGAAAGGCAGCAATTTGTTACAGCATACGGAGTGCTTCACCTTCACTTGGTCTTAGGTGTAAACTGTCAACATAACGTTGTTTCAGTTGCACCACAGGTTGGAGTTGTGAAGAACTCCACGGCGGTGGAGTTGCAGAAGTCCTTGAACACGCGGTTTCAATGATATCTGTCATTCTGTCCTGACAGGAATTCTCTCTGAAGTTGTCCACTTGCCGAATACATCGACCGAAGCGTGACGTCACAGATGCGGAGATGGAGAGTGTCAAGTCCGTGGCGACTGTGAACAGGCTGCTGGCCGATTTAATGTGTCCGGACGACATAGACGTCGCCCAGAGGGACGCCGACAATATCACCCATGACGACTTGAGTGGTGTCTGGGGGCGCACCTTGCGCCAAGCAATCAGAGGGCGCCACACGCCGGCGCTCCTCATCAAGCGATGTGGAATCCTGCTTAAGTGCCCTCTGGCCCACATTGACCTTGAACTCATCTACAGGGACCTAAACCTCGTACATCAGTGGCTGGAACACTTACACGAGGAGAAGCACCATAACTTCTGGTACCTCATGACTCTGACAGAGATTAAGTTGAAGCAGTATGAGAGCGCAAACACATCGTTGACACAAGCAAAAATGGCCTTGGACTACAGTGATCTCGCTCCAGAGACAAAGAAGACAAGAAGGATGAAATTGGCCCGAGGCGAGGTCAGTATCATGAATGGAGGGGGCAAAAATCTGGAGAAGCCAGAACCTCCTGGAAGGCCACCCGAGGTTCCCAAATTGGCAGGTGGTCCTTCAGACACTATTCCTAGGGTCTCCTCTAAACTGGGACTGAGGAAGGGCTCTCTTGTGGCTCAAGGGGAAATCAAAGTTGGTGATGCGTTAATGGTGGAGGCACCCACATTCACCGCCCCCTGTCCATTAGTAGCAAAGGGCTCTGTCTACCAATGTAGTCACTGTCTGGTGCCCACCAATCATGTTCTGCCCTGTCCAGACTGCTGCTATGCCATGTTCTGCTCAGTAGAATGCAAGTCAGAGGCCCTGAAGGGCTACCATGGACGTGGGGAGTGCAGTTTAGGAATCCTGGGACTCATGATGAACAAGGAGGACAAATCAGCAGTGGTCAGCATGGTTCTGTCTCTTCGACAACTGTTCAGCAAGTAAGTTTTCACATGTATGGTGTGGATGACAAAAGAACGACAATAAGTTGATGCTCCTACTAAGTTTGTACCTAAGCCTCTTGGGGTCATGATAAGCTGAGCTGTCTTTGGTTCTCTGTCCCATCTTCCCTTTACTGCACCATTTGACTGAAGTTTACTTCCTGACAGACTTGCTCCGGGTGTGTTGACAACTGTACATGATAACAAGAGGCTGACTGGATACCGTGCATTCCAGAGTAGCTGATTTGGTGTGCTAGTAGACCATCTGGGGCACCCCATCCTCCATCTTGACTGTGGTAATCATGCATCCCCAAAACTGGTGGGGACAAAAAATCATGTGGTGAACATGGAATGGATCGTAAGTTGGTCAGGGACATGGGGGAAGGCAGGAGGGGTGACATGAGCAGAGTAAAAGAGGAACCAGGACAAACCAGAGGGAATGAAGTAATCGAGAGGGCATCACACGAGACTTTTACTTACGTCGTCTCCTAAAGACCAGAGGAAAATCCTCCAGAAGAATTACGTCTACCAGCTCTCGAAAGAGAGACGAAGAACCCCCATTTTATGACCAACTGACCTTTGGAATTTGTAATGCATGTACGTATATCTCTATCGCAGGCCCCTGAGCGAGTTCCTCAAGAACAAGGAGCACAACACAACTGACGTTTACGGCAAAGAGCTGCAGGAATGGGAAATACGTGAAACGATCAGTAATCCTACGCTCTGTGGGACCATTGCAGTGGCAGTGGAAATGTTAATGATGGTGCTGCGCAGCTGTGAGTACTGGAGCGCCGAGGTCATGTTCTTCACGTTCTAAGCACTCAAGTATCCGTTATAGCGACCAGTTCCGACAGTACCCCCATTAAACTATCGCCGAGATAGGGTGGGTGGGTTTTACCGACCAGGTGAGCAGTGATCCTGCTCTCTGTACACCGTTGCTTCACGTTCATGCTCAACGCAACGTAGATTATGAAGTTCAGATATCTTGAGTTACGCGTCAAATATCTGGTTGGCAGGACAATGAAGATTGTTAGAAAGCAGCCAGTCGAATGGGTACGTCTAGACGAGTGCTTAGAACTTTCGAGACCCTCAAGGAATACTGCCACAACGACTTGGTTAATGTACTGTGGAAGCTCATGTCATCCTCGCTAATCAACGCGCCACTTGTGAAATACCCGCTGGAAATGGCTGAGCAGAAGATGGCAACACGGCCGCATCTGATGGACTTTGGACAGCCTGTGGCGTTCGGTCTGGCGCACTTCAAGGTGAGATCATCAGTGTTAACCATACATGGACATGCAGTTTGTGTTCCACATGCCTGAGGGGTGCGAAGTAATGCAAGCTGGCATTGCCGCCTCATACCAAGGTGTCTTTTCAGGGCTCCTCACTGCTTTCCAGAGCATCCCACCCTAATTGCGTGTTGGTGTTCAGCGGCCCCAAGATTGTCCTCGTCTGCTTTCGCCCAATGCGCAATGGCGACTTCATCACCATCCACTTGCGCTTTTCAGAAGCCATTGATATACCACCGTTTTTCATGGACACGCTCGCTGTAAATGCGCAAATGAAAGAGGTGAGTACATTTCCAGACTCCTGTGGGTTCTCTCGCATGACTTGTTATTGCAGCTGTCGCTGATGCTGCTATTGGTCATCCCAACTCTTGATGTGTTCAGCCATAGGTTTGAGAGCCTCTCCTGGATGGACTGAATGGTTAATGCATTTCACTTGCAGAGATGGAAAAACCTCGTTGCCAAGGCGGACCAAGACACCCATCGTACCGGAATGTTGGCCACCTTGGCCAGCTTAGATGACTACTTAGTCTACGCTGCACGCGTTGACCCCGGATCGCTCAGTCGGGGCTGTGATGTGACACTGGCCCGGATCGCCGTTGCGCGCGTCGTCTTTCTCAAGATGTTCAACCAGAGCATCATTCTCCATCCTTGATTACTGGGTGCGCCAGGGACAGCTTTCTCAAAACCAAACACTAATCTCACATCTTATTTAATAATTTTATTTTTATCATAACAGTAATTCAGTGTCTTTTGTTAGTCAACACCAGTTTGCATAGACATGTTCCATTGAGGTGTGCAAACGATGTATTTAGGTGTGTCTAGTTTGTACGTAGATGTGCACCAAGTTTCAGGGGGTTTCAATGTATTTCAGAACACACTTTTTGGAGGCTAAACATATATTCCAGTTTTCCACTGAAATGCAACTTTCTGCCAAAACATGTTGCAATCCCGTAGAGACGTAGCCAGACCCGCGAAGACAGTCACCAGTCATGACTCGAGCTGGTGGCCGAAAGAGACGTGACCCGAGGTCACTCGAGCTGGTGGCTGAAAGGCCGCTGAAGGAGACCTGTCATTACGAAGGACGGCCGTTACTACCCACGTAAGACGATCTGAAACTTCAGTAACGTTTAGTTCTGATTTAAAATAATGGGTAAGGCCACTGGGCTCGAGATGAAGAGGGCGGACCCCGGCCAGCATCTGGAAGCTGAAAGCGTTAGCTACGGCTGGAGCTAGAGCTTATGAATTATGGCTTAAGGACTAATGTAGACCAGGTCCCAGAGGAACTAGAGCTGAAAGGGGTTAGAACGTTGCTTATTGTATTCGTAATCCTACACAATATCACGTACGAATGCTTAGAACAGTATAACTGACACGGACATGGATCAAGACACGGTCAAGAGGTACGTTAAGTCGACTGCTCGTGCGACACCCGTCTGGTACACTTGTAACCTTCATGGCACTCAGACCGTTCATAAAGAGTAGTCCGTGTAGGAGGAAAGGGGCGTGGTCGTAGACGAAGTCGCGTCGCGAGGTCGGGTCAATGGCGTCCGTTCTTCTCAAGTGTTCGTAAGCAACAGAACCAGTCCACACTCACGCCCTTACTCATTCACTCAAGTACTCGCTTCCTCAACAGTACACGATCGTCTTGTACACACAGCCGTTTTCGTCATGACAAGGCCTTTAAGCGAGTGCTTCTCAGGATCACTCTGGGTTCTCAGCGTGCTGCAAATCGCAGGATGTAAGATGCATCTACCACGGTTTAGTTTGAAAATGCAGGAAATACAGCGTTCATAACCCACCAAAATAAAAAAATTGTCACCCGTGGTGGGAACGACTACAGAATAAGATGGAAAAGGCAGCCCATGAGGAAACAAGCTGCATTTTTGTTAGTTTTAGTAGCAGGGATTGTTGTTCGTATAAATAGCTGCAATGATGCTCTAGAACGCATCTAAACTTCACCATCCTCAATTGTGCTTGCTTTTTCAGTACTGAGGATCAAACACTTGCAAGGAAAAATTCGTCCTGACCCTAATTGATCCGTGTAAGCGTGTTCTACTGCAGTGGGATGGTCATGCCGGGTGATGCCAAGACTGCGACTTTCTACGCCAGCAAAATCCATGTTTATGGCATCGCAGTAAAGAAACACTTTATTGCGCAAAGTTTTTAATGCAACTCTTCGTGGCTCTTGACCGAACCAAGAGCTTTTTCTGAATTTGCCCACGTTGCACATATTTGGAGAAAGCAAATTCCAAGTTTTGTGAAACTGCACTTGCCATTTCAAATGTTGGGGAATCGGTCACTTTCTTTACCTCACCACGAGGGGCAGACGCCCGATCCCAGTGTCAACGAGAAAAAGAGCGATGGCCAAGGCCATCGCGGTTAATCTGGCGAGCAGAAACAGCACCACGGGGTCGCTCAAGAAGGTGAGCAGCTACAGCTTCAGCAGCCCCTCAGAATTGACCATGAATACTGGCAACCTACGACATTAATCTAGATGAAGAAGTGATCCATTGGATGCTATAAAGCAAAAAGATCCCTTCCAAGAAATCGACTCACAGGTCCAGTGTACAAAATAAGGTCGTCGTGGTTGAGCTTTTAACCTGCAAATGTGGTTGGTTGTCTGCGTCCGCCGTCTTTTGTGTCTCCTCTGTCTTTCTGTCCTTTTCTGTGTCCTGCCTGTGTCTTTTGTTGTTCCTTTATGAGTCTTTGTTGTAAAGGGAAACATGTACATCAGAGGCGCAAGGAGGCCTAAAGCTGTTCTGCAGTAAGAATGAAAAAGAAGGACGTGAGGAAGGGAAGGCAACTTAAGCTACATGCGGGTCAGCCTGGCTGGTCACATCCTCTATTTAGTAAAAATGAAGTATTGTAAGGGGAGAATTTTGCCCCCATCCCTCACTCATCCACTTAAGCTTGGAAGGGCAACTCCCTTTAGCTTGCTGTTGGCTCTTCTACTCCAGACCTCTGCCCAAGGACCCATCTTTGCCCCAGGCTCTGCCACTGATCAGCTTCTGGATCATGGTAAAGGCTTGCCCGACGCTTCTTCTGGCTCTCTTTCCTATTTCAACCTCTTTCTTCCTACCCTGACTGGTTGAGTTGGGAGAATCTACTCCCTTTCAGTTGCACTTTGTTGGTTCCAACTGCTAACTGACTGATAACTCGTGTGTGTCCCCTCCGAGGAGAAGAATAAAGTATCCGAGTTGAACTAAAGCCTCAGTGTTGGTCTCAAGTCATTGAGTAGTCTTAAAAGAACTCCAGTCAGACCCTCTCAGCCATCTTGAACCTGGTCTTTGTCTGAGGCAAAGTCACCATGGTTAAAGTGTTATTCTTGTGCACAGTCTGCTGAGTCCTCTCACACACAGTCATATTTATGTAAACGGGGAGGAAAGTTTGTTGCAGTCACTTCTATGACTCAGAGTGGACTGAGAAAGTACTTACTGATGACGTGTGTGGTGTGTGGGTGTGTGTCTGTCCAGCATACGATGGCAGCACTGAAGTACACACCGGGACAACAGTTATTTCTACAAAGACAATCATGACTTTTCAGATAGAAAATATATTTCTGTTTTTTGTTCTCTGTTCTAGAACGTGAACTGCAGCTATGAAGAAAAGTTTCACACACCTGAAGGCATGATTAAGGTTTGCAAAAAAACCTGCCAAGTTCATGAGTTGATAAAGAAGGGTCGCAAAATAAAGGTATCTCAGATGTCTTTTCTCTTAAGAGACGATGGTCTCACACTTTCCCATGGCTCTTAGGTTGCCTCATCCACACGGAGCAAAAACCCCGGGGACAGCCGAGGACCACTGCTCTCCGTCTAGTGTCAAATGGCTGTGGCGAGGACCGTCTGAGGACTGCAAAGTCCCTGGGCTTCAAGGCTCGACAGACGAATTGACAGATCGAGTCCTCGCACACGCAGAGCAGGAACGTCTGCATAGAACGGAGTGAGCGATTGAGTGCAGTGAACGACGAAATTAGTGGTGCAGAAGGACTTCTCGTCATTTTCTTTTCGAGCGACTGCGCTTTATGATGTGCTAATGTCTCTTCCTCCTGCACGCCCGCGCGCACGCACGCGCGCACGCACGCGCGCACGCACCCACGCACGCACGCACCCACGCACGCACCCACGCACGCACCCACGCACGCACCCACGCACGCACACGCGTTCTGTCTCCAAGCATCTCACTCATCCGCTGACACCGGCAAAACAAGGAAATGGTGGGGAACGACTGAAAGACGGATTGCTTAAGAGCCAGCATTTTTGGTGCTTTCTCTTCTCGCCTCATCAGAATATTCATCATTGATTTTAGTGCCAATGAAGGACTTGGCAGTTCGACAGCAGTCTGATAACCTGCTACCAAAATTTGACTACTCTTCAACGACAGCTACACCTGTGTCAGGCGATGCACAGTGTGTTTGAAAAAGAGCCTCCTCCATGGCCGATACTCGGAATTCACCGATGCTGGACACATCTGGAGGCAGATGTTGCGTCCAAGCAGCGCCAGCTGTGGATCCTGTCCTTGATCAGGTGAAAGTCGATCGTCCCCAATTGCCAGAGTCAAACTTAGTGAAATGAAATGATGCGCATTTGCCGTGGAGCAGCCAGATACAGTGGATCATGGAAGGTGCTGCAACGGTCCAGAGGACTTTGTCACGTCGCCGAGACACAAAATAAAAAATAAAAGAAGCTTTCCACAGTGGAACGCGCTTGATCGTGCATCTCACTCATCAGACAGTGCGAAACCCACCTCTCCAATCGTGCAATTTCGGCACCGGACAGAGCCGGACTGTTAGATTTTGGTCCTTGCATGTCAACAGGTCTCAACTTCGGAAAGAATTCTTTCATCGTTGCATAAAAAAGTGTTGGAACCTACCGGAGGGGAAAAACGCCTCTTGTCGTGCTTTCGGGCAGAATGCTGGACGATCTTTTGGTCGTCCAGACAAGGACCGTGGCAGTGATGCCACGGTCCTTGTACTCATTTCCGGCCTAGAAGACAGTCAGCACATATTTCGCTATGGCGTTGGCAACGGCCACCTTGTTCTCCCCAGCCTCAATGTATACGATGATAACCTTTTAGAGCTTATATTTGGGACCACGTTTCTCTGCTCGTCTTCATCATAGAAAGCATGAAAGGGTGCAAATGGAAGCTGAGACTGCCACAAAAAAAACTATCAATTTCACTGCTCTCCCCCTTCATGGACTTGCTGACAGGTAAGGTAAACCTATACTGACACATGACGCACCCAGCACATCATATGCATGTACCTTGATATTACAGCTCCTACTGCCAATATTTCCCCACTGGGCTGGAAAAAAGTGGTCGCACACTGTAGGAGCTCAACATCCCCTATGGTAGCTTGCATCAATACGAATGCACATCGCACTTTGAGGGGACAGATTGCAACAGCAGTGGTGAAATAGTGGAAAACTTCATGAACTGACAGTTGAGAAAGTGGGACACGATCGCACCTTCGCCACTAGGGTGGCACAAACACGCACAGATACAGTGGAACACGCAACTAACAATCACTGGATGTTACAATCAGACGCTTGTAGCGATCAAAACTCCCAAAACTGATTCAAATTGGCATTTTACGATATAAAATCTGACAGATGTAACGATCACTCAAAGTAGCTCCTACGAATGTGACGATCACTCAAAGCACCTCCTACAGACGTAACAATCAAAAATTGGCCAATCATGCAGCGCAAACGGGGACATAATATTGCTTCTTGCCACCAAATCAAGTAAAATACTTTCCAGCGTGGCACCGCCAACCACGGATAGGTGAGGAGGAGCCCCGGCTGCAGTCCATTAAGGAGGCCAGGTCGGCAATGAATGGGTGTGGAATACACTTTTGAACCACAGGTTTTCTCCCCATTCTCTTTTGACAGAATTTCTGATGCTGCTAAGGCTACACTCAGCCAGAATTTACCCAGACCCCCTCAATCATTTCTCTTTTGAAGGATAAGAATCTGATTGCTGCCTGTGTTTTCTCCTTTAGGGGGCTTTTTAGGTACCTGGCAGATGTATTGGTCAGATGAATATAGCAATCATAATCCCCAATCAAAATCCCCAGGACCAATGTGATCATTACACAAGTGTGTTCCACTGTTCCACTTTATCTTTAATTATCCATGTGGGTCTGCTGCAGGGATGGCAGGTGAGCCAAGACGCCACCTTCTCTAACCACAGGAGATTCGAATTCACCCATCACAGTGATGCACCACCCTGAAGACACCCTTTAGGAACCTGCGCTAGGCCAACTGGGATGTTTTCAAGGGAATGGGTTAGGACTGAACATCCACCACCTGCATGTATCACTACACACCACATTGACTCAACGGCCGTTTTGTTTAAGGACATTAGCAAAGCCCTCTTAGCTGCATGTCCTTACAGGAAGGCCAAACTGACTCTTAAATGGCCCTTTTACTGGGACAAATGCGTGGAGGATCTTTGCAAATAGTCCCACAAGGCCTAGAGAACTTCTTATGGAGAACAGACTGACCCATTTTGGCTCATTTATTGAAAATGGAAACACTCCTTGAGAAACGGATTGGGCTGCGCAAAAAAAGCCTCTCGGAAACTGTTCACTCACAATAAGTCACTGCAGTGCCGGCAGCGATAAGGCAGCACAGCCAGATGGCATCAAACTGATTATTCGTAAGAACCTACTAGAAACTGCACTGGAAAGACTGAAAGTGACATTAATTTGCTGGTTTTGTTCTAGATGTGTTCCTATATCATGGAAAGTATCTCAGTCGATTTTTGTACGTCAACCAAGATTACACAAAGGCTAAAACCCTTTGAGCGTATCACTCTAACTACCTTTGTTTTTAGAACACTGGAGAGAATGATGTTAAATCATTGGGGAGGGCCCCTACGGCTGCACGCTAAAAAAGGGCCTCTGACAATCTATCAGTGGCAGGTAGTATCATGGTGATAAGAAACAAAGGCCTCCATCACCCCATAATTAGATGGTATTTACGCTATCTCAGTCACTGGTCTATTACAGCCCAGACAAGGGGTATAGCCACTAGGTAGAGTCTTGCCCGTGGCACTCCCCAGGGGGAGCAGTCCCCACTCATTGCGAACCTGGCCTTGACAATCTGTTTGACAGATTTGACAAAGGCCTAGTCAAGGCAAAAGGCTTTGCTGATGATGCCGCCCTACTGCGTACGTATAGAAGTTGCCAATGTTCAGAAAACAATAATTAGTTTGAGTCAGACTATTTATCAACACAGACGATTTCATTCATACTCACTAAATAGTCCTGACATTGCAATTCATTTTCCCTCTGAGGCAGCAAAGGAGAAGTGGGTGCACCTGGGCAAAGCAGCTGCTGAGGCTCATGAGGACTGGGACTCTGCCAAATCTTCTGGACTCACCCCTCCACACTTTCTTGAGACTCCCTGTTATGAGGATAATCCACAGCTAATTTACGCACACTCTTTATGGCGTAGTAATCACTGACAAGGTCACTGCACAGACTCTGCTCAGTGCAATCCATGTTTTCTTTGCACCAGCTCATTTTAGACCGAGACAACAGCCCCCCACGGGGATCTCGCACAAAGGAGACCACTGCAAGTTGCTTTGAATGAAGGAGCAAGGGCCTGGTTAAGTCTGTGACCATTCTCACGATCTTCATGACTTGGAAGGGGTAGATGGAGCACACCTTGGTCAGGAGGTTTCTGTCTGTACAGTAACCTCTTCTTTTAGGGCTATTACAGAGCCTTGTGAGAAAGAAATTGGGCGATGTTGTATATTGCTCAAACGATATCATGAAGTCGGCCGAAACGTCATTGTACTGGCACCTTGTCAAGTTCTCCAAGCTCTTGACAGCAGGGGCAGATTCCACTCCCTCAGTCCCAGTAATGTTTCTCATGTAAATGAAGGGCTCAAAGTGATAAAAGGGTGCTGGATGAACTTGCAAAAACTTTCTCGTGAACGTGGGCCCGCTGCGCCAATAGGTTATGAGCAGAGCAACAATTGGATTTCCTCCATGCTCAGGTAACAGGCGTTTATATGCAGAATAGTTGGAAATCTTTCCAGCAATTTCTGCTCTGGCTTCCTGCAAAACTTGTTGTTTATCTTCAGTGGTTGTTGATAGGATTTTGAACAATCTTCTGCGACTTTATGTCCACATCTGAGGTCACGCCAATAGAAACATTGCCACTCATCTTCATGAAGCTTGAGATCAAATATTAACATAAGGCAGTCGACAGCAAGGTTACAGCAGCATGGTTTTCATCCATGATTTGAGTTGACTTTGTGTCAGTTCTGTAGCCCAGGATATCACTGACGCGTTTGAAGATTCTGTGGCAGATGTGCCGAATGTTGGTCCTTCGTTTCTCTAGAAGTCTGTGATGTGGCCCCACAAAATGCACATGTTTCCCTTCGTTCTGACACCGTCACACTGCAATTCATTGATGTACAGGGTGACCTGATCATTTTGGGAGACTTTGTAACTGCCTCACTTTCCCAATACTGCAACAGAACGACCGGGATAGCACCCAGAATATGAGGATATCAAGAACTTGACCGAGAACAAGCTGGAAAAGGCAATGGAAAACATCCAGATAGCACAGGAAGATCATCTTGGCCAGGATGCTGGTGAAGAATGCCAGCCCGAAGTCACTGGCCTCCATCACCTCACCATCAATGTCCTTTGCTGGTAGGGAGATGTTCGATTCTATACTGACTTATTGTATGTAGGTGAATATGAACAGATAACATTGGCAATTCCCAAGGGACTAGGGCAATAGGAGCATAGGTGGCGTAGGAAGGACGTTGGAGGGGGATCCAACATAGAGATGGTTCATACCTTACATCATCACATAAAAGGGAACAAGAGGGTGAAGCAGTGCAAGGCAAGTGGACAGGTTTAGATCGGACTAGAGCTTAAGTGCTCCCTACTTTGTTGGATAGGAAAAAATATTAAGCGCCTGTGTGCTCGAAAGCTGGAAAACGGCTGCGGGCGGACACACGAACAACCTAACCAAATCTAACCTCCCCCCCCCCTCCAGCACTGTGCAAAAGCCGGAAATCAGCCTCAAAGATCAGCCGGGCAAAATCATTTACAGAGAGGGAGAGAGAGAGATTTGCCCTTTGTGGAGTGTTGGCAACCAACTCACAGAATGCCCTGTAACTTGTTATGAGGCTCTTGGGCTCTGCCTGTCAAACAAGGCTCATGCTGGCCACATACAGTGTGAAGACTCGTGAAAAAGTCATGAGAACAATCCATTTTATCGTATTTTTTAAGGTACTGAGGCAACTTTGAACAAACTCTTCTCATGAAGGTGATGGCAAACACATTGATACTTCAGTCTTCAATGTGTCAACCTTCTGCAGTGGCAACAGCCTTGAGGCGGCTCGTGAACTTTGAGCATGTCTTGATGGACTCTTTGGACATCTCGTCTCAGCACTCGTCAACCGAGGTGACCAGAGAGTCCACACTCATGTGATGCTGTGCGCATGCCTTCCGCTTCAGTACCCCCCATATCCAGGGGATTGCAATCAAGGGATTGTGGGGGCCAGAAGGCTGGACTCCAGTGAGCTGCAAGATTGCGTGTAAGTGATGTCTGAGTCATCTTTGCCTTGTGAGCGAGAGCAGAATCTTGTTGCAACACTTAATTGCCCTCTGGATATTCAGCGTCCAGCCCAGGCTTCACAACTTTCTTCGGCAGCTTAACATAATCTTTGGCACCAATCTTCTGCACTTGTGGGAACCAGATAGACAGCTTCTCCCCGTCAGATGTCACAATTCCTAGCTGTATTCTCAATGCTGCACACTTGGACTTAAGAACAGGGGACTCATCCTCAGGAGAGAAGACCAGAACTCTGTCAAATCGAGAGTTCTGCACTTGATCAACATTCCAGAGTTTTTCATTAGAGAAGATTCGGACTGCTCTTGGGGGGAGCATGCTTGAGCCAGTGGAATAATTTTTTTGCCTTGGTTGCCCTATTTGCCTTTCGAGTCACTGTCAGAAGGTGACGAACTCACTGCACATAAGAGGTTAGGCCCTTCTTGGCCATAGCATTCCGGATTGTCTTTTCATCTACACCAGCCTCTCCTGCAAGTGCTCTCATAGACTTGCCTGGATCTTCTCTGATTTCGATGGCCAAGACATCCGAGAAGTCATCAATGATGACTCAATTGCACAGACAGGATTCTTGATGATGACTCATCAAGAATCCTGTCTGTGCCATTGAGTGCTCCTTCCCGTGGGTGCCTCTGCCCTCCCTCACAACCTTTTTCTGGTTGTAGACAGTCTGTTCTGAGACCCCACCAATCTTTGCAATTTCCTTTGGACTGTGACCGGTGTGGAGCAATACACAGATTTCAATATGATGACCGAGCTCCATATTATTGTAAGTAAAATATTTCAAAAAAGTGTTGCTTTATCTGTCAGCTGCATGCATCCCACATGGTGGCAAATTTAAGCCGCCAATGTCAAAAGTTTATGATAAAAGTTTCCCGTTAAATATGTATTTCTTTTCTAGGAGTGTCCACTCCCCGCCAGCATTTCCCTCTGTCTGGTGGTAATGCTGCCCTCTGTCCTGGGTGTGACACGAAATTTTACAATGCAGTTTTTGATATCATAAATCCAGATAATCATATTTCCCAGTCAAACTTTTTGGACTTCTGGCATTGTTGTAGTAGAATCTAGTAATTGACAACTGCAATGCCAGATATAGTGCCAAAACTTTAATAATGGCTCTGTGCCTGTATTTCCCATCTCGTCTTCTGTATTGTTGTCACACAAGTCCATCATCGGCCCCTATTCTCTCAACTGTGCAGCTTGGATCATGAGTACTCATCATGGTGGGAGTGATTTTCGGCTTCCCCTTACAACTCA
>JAAUXU010031324.1_pt1 | contig 60945 bp, 45 predicted proteins | sample 7278151 | NCBI WGS metagenome assembly JAAUXU01 (sample SAMN14350113, study PRJNA611818) | marine sediment metagenome | isolation source: surface marine sediment (1.8m) | place: French Polynesia: Moorea | collected 2018-08
GGTAGTTGTTGCAGTTCCAGCGGTAGTTGTTGCAGTTCCAGCGGTAGTTGTTGCAGTTCCAGCGGTAGTTGTTGCAGTTCCAGCGGTAGTTGTGCCAGTGGTATCAGTTGTGTCCTCTCCGTAGTAGTCGCCCCAATAATAGTCATGAAAGTTCGAGTAGTCGTAATATCCACCCCCGTAGTAGTAATTGTAGCCGCCATAGAAGCCGTCTATGGATTCGTTCGCCGTTATGGACTGAGGGGTGTCATCGGAATCGTCACTGATGACACGTCCAAAAAAAAAAAATGTGTTCTTAGCCCAGTACATTCTACGTAGAGCATAAGTAGGTGAAACCAAGGTTCATGATCGAGTTTGCAAGCTGCCCAGGAAAACTTGCAATTTTTGACAGGCACGAATCACCATCTTAACTCACAAGGGGAAACAAACAAACTTTAATTTACTGAATCCTGCCAAAAAGACCTCCAAGGACCCAACAGTCGATCTTCACCTGTGCATCCCTTGAGCCTTGTGCGCTCATCATGCGAGTGACACGCAGCTACTGCATGTACGTAAACAATTCTTGTTTCAATTTGATTCAAACAAATCTAGATTTCGGAGGATGAGCACGATCACCTGCTGAATGCTAAAACGGTCTTCAGTCGCAGTCCACAAATTATCAAACAAATCCGACTAGGGAGCTTTCCAGCTGATTTCAGAACTGTTTGGAGTGCAAAATTGATGCTGGAAGGAGGTTATTCATATTGTCAAAATTTCAAGTCCTTCATACAACGATAGAAAGTTGTATTAGAGGCATTTTTTACTAAAATAATTTCTCGAGATGCCCAACATAATGTAATCCTGATAGTCTTTCTCCGGATGCCGTACAGAGTGCGAAATCAATTGGCAAAAAAATTTACAAGGCCTAACTCAAAAATGCAATTGGTTTCAGGCCATTTTTTCTGCCGATAGTGTTTTTCCTGGCGTTCTCGACAGTGCAATTCCAGGCAAATTTCAAGGCCTTCTACTCTTCCGACATCACTTGACTGCAACACCCTTGACTATCCTATATCGGGCATTGTGGAAAGAAAAGCCTGCCTGCCCCTCATAGCAATGTGGATGCCCTGAAGTCCTTCGCCGAGCAGGCCTAGGCTGACATGTCTGAGGACTTCGTGAACAAGTCATGCTGTGCATTCAGGCCAAGGATCAAAGAATTGCTGGTAAGAGGGACTCTTCGACGTTTAAATGGTAAGACCATGCTTAACAAGGGGACAATATGTTGAAAGGTTACCCCCCTTATTGATTTTGCTACAGGAGAACCCGTTGCAGGCATGCAATTTTCTACACTTTGCTTTCGCACGCTGTTGACGCAACTGTGAACCAGTTTTTTACCAAGTTTGAAATGTTGCAACTGTTTGTACATAGACATTGCCGATGTCAATTCTGGCTGGCCAGAGGGTCATCGACCATTTGAAGTAGACAGTGGTGAACGGTGATTGAAGGATGTTAGAAAATGTACGAGTACCAGCTTACATTTGTTTCTGCTCGTACAGAATTAAGATACGGTTTTTAGATGAGTTACATACATTTCCCGCCCTTATTTGATTACTCCACCTCATTCAAGAACAATCAGATTGCAACCGTAGCGCTCTTGCCAGCTGTTGGTAGTGACCGCATAACGAAAGGAAGAAGTTCTTTTTCATTATGGTGACCACTGACCTGCATATGCTGGATAGAGGAAGCGTCAATGTTCTCATGGCATGTTGCCTGTTCCCTGGCAGTGATCCCGATGCAGTGACTCATTTTTATGTGTAACACACTGCATGGGACCCTGAAAAATGTGTGAAACCTTTTTTTTATCTCTATTCTTCTCCAATGACTGTTGTTTGCTTGGGCACAATGCTAGGTCCAGCAACAGTTGCTCCTATGCGTGCCTTTCCTCTATCCAGTGTGTACAGATCAGTGGTAGTGACCATGTGACAATTTTTAACTGACTGCAGATAGAAATGAGGTGGCGGACGAAATTTTACTTACAGTCTTTAAGAACACGGATCACGTCACTCTACACAGTACTTACGGAGCCAATGGCACGTACTCACAATTGTTCGGCAAGCTTGATGGCATTGAAGGAGCAGCAGAAGCCGCTGTCGGTCCGGCTGACTTCAAACATTTTCATGCAGTCCTCCTGTTCCCCCTGCCACATGCAGTTCAGCAAAATGTCTGAACATTTGTGCTTCACCTTAGGGGAAAGAGAATCATTAACAATGAGTATGACAAACCTAACACTTTTAAAAGCAAGTGATAGTCTACTCGTCAGTATTCCTCAGAATTATCCCTCACGAGGCAAACTTCAGCCGAGTTTTTTGTGTACAAAACAAGTGAATACGCACTCTCCCTCAAATGCCAAATCAGATCAGTCGCATAATCAGCTGTTGGTGGGGACCCTCAATGGGTTCACCACCAACAGCCACTACTCAGCCTCAAGAACACAGCAGAGTCCGAAATATTATGGCGTAATCCGTGGTAGATGACTTGATACCTACCTGACGCATGAGAGTAGAAATGTTTTTCTTGTGCTTCTGAACAAAGGCCTCCTTGTCTTGATCGATGTCGCTGAAGAGCTCCTGGCCGACCAGAGTGAAGTAGATATACTTTTTAAGGACATCTTTCGTTAGGATTTTGTACTCGCCGTAGGACATTCCAAGTTCGTTTTGGTGACTCTTCCACCTATACAAGATTAAAGGCGTATGAAAGGCTTATGCGCAGTGAAATCATTTGTGTCAAAACTCACGGTTCCTTTTTGAGCTGATAATCGAGTTGCACGTCATTGACCATGATGTTGGAACAAATGGTGACAGCCGGAAAGTTGATCTTCCACACAGGGTAATTCGTAGAATCGACAGAGGTGTAGGTGGGCGTGCTGCGCCACTTGGTATAGATGGGCACAAAAAGGAACACGCACAGTCCAGCGCTCACGAGCCAAAGAATGAACCACAAAATGCTGTGGGTAAACGGCACACATGTACAAGTACAACATGATGCACCTCATTGTTAACATGTCATCCCGACTTAATGGTGTAACTGCATTGCTTGAAATCAAATGAATCCCCCTTCGCCAATTTTACTGATATTGGTCAAAACCAAGTAAGCGCCCCAGGACATTAGCAAGAATAAAAACGTGAATTAAGCGACATATTTGCACTTACTTCTTCGGGCGAACAAACCTCTCTCTTGGGAGTTACATAAGCCTGGGAGGAAATCAGTACAAAAACGTGTGCTGAGTAGCTGACCTTACTTTCGTATCTTACAACCTTTCCCTCTCACACCTCTTGCACCGGTGAGTGAATGCTGACTTGTTTTCGTTTTTAGCTTCCTAAGTTACGACAACATACTTTTTTTACTCGAATTATGAGTCATACACCTTGGCCGCAACAGAATTCCCTGCACATCTATTCCAATATCGCTGTATACCACACTCAACAGTTGCGCTGCGCTGCACTACTCAGCACATGCCTTGCTCAACCGGCACGTCAACACTGGGACCCAGTGGGAAAGAGTCCAACAAACTTGTGAGACACCTGGCCAGTCGTCTGAGTGGACCTGCTTCAATTGGACATGTTAATCACACACTTCCAAGACCTTTGGCACTCCGGCTTGGTCAAAAACAGATTGAGTGGTCCACACAGGGTTGCCTTGGCGAATCGTGACGATGCTAAACATGGACTTAGCTGCAATAAGTGGGCTAGTTTCTTCGCTGATGGTGTTGAGAGAGATTTGGCTGAGTCATGCACCGTTTTAATGTGGACTCGGAGCCCAGCTAAATCAATCATCAAGTTAGACCAAGGTATACCTTTCAGTATTAGGCCTCCCATCCTCTGCAATGTAGGTAAGACCATGTATGGTGGACGCCCCTGCATAAGCTTTGGCCTGTCTCTTGAGCAAGTAGTCTTTCTTCTCGTTTTCCTCCAACATCCACATGTTGGTAGTGCTGGGTGGGCGCTCGGGCTTGCTACTCAGGTCCTCGCCCAAGTGCCGCGTCCGCACATAAGGCAACTCAGAGTCTATAGATTTCATGTGACGTGAGGTCTTGCTCCCAAACGAATGCCATTGACTTGTGCAGGTCGCAAATACTAGCATTGTTTCGACTGGTCAGACGTCCAAAAAGTGAAAGCCCAGGCATAACAACTTAATAAATATTCAATGACTATAACATTGATTGCAAGGGGGTGGGAGTGGGGGACACCAAGACGTCATTTTTGCTTGCATTCATCCGAAAAGCTAAACTTAACCCCTACCTTCTATTTTCTCTCATCCACATGTTGATTAGGTATTTTTTCCTAGTTTTCTTGCAAGTTCCTACACTCATTTCCCCCCTCAATTGTCCAAGTTGAGCATGACCTTCACTACTGATACGTGTATTACTAATGCATTCTTATTGTGTTTACAGACGGGATTAAGCCGTTATTAAGCGAGAGGCCTAAGTATAATTTTACGAGAGGCATGAATAGAGAAATCGTGAATGATTGATGTTGTCACAGCCGTATATTGTGCATAGGGACGTATAATTGTAACATGCTCGTACATTATGGGGAGGGATCAGACATGAGCACAGCACAGAAATGACACAACTCTGAACTGTTTCCACTTCTGTAGGTGCAAATTATATTTCATTATGTTAAAAACCTTTCTCAATACTAGTGACATTTAAAGGTGGACCCTCACGAACTTCCTGATTTTAAAAATGAGAGCGCTTTTGTGTAATAACGTTAAATATCTCAGTGCAGTGGACAGGGAAGGCTGTACCTACCCCCCTAAAAAAGGGGCATTTGAGAGTGGGGCTGTGCTCATGTCTGGGAGTGATTGACTTGTGTTGAAATCTTACGTCAATTGCATGTCAAGGTTTTCTTGAACTTTTACAAATGCAACTACATAAAAAGTGTAATACAAATCCTTCTTGACTGCTACGTCTGAGCCTTCCTCTCCACAGGAGAGTTAATTCTTTCACTTAAGACACTCCATTTTGCATTCATTTTGTTCATACTGAGAAGTGTTGAAGAAGAACAACCTCTTTTCCACCCTCTTTATGTGCTGAGAGCGTGAGGTAAAGTGAACGTAAGGATTCCAAGGCAGTAGAAAATACGGCCGCATGTATGCCCTGTATGAGACCTGGCAGCTACAAGGTGGCCTCTTTAAGATTGTATGTGTCAATGAATGCAAAATGGACAATCTCATGTGCAGTTTCGGGCTGCAGAGACCTCGTGTTCGTAAAAAGCTACTCTGCCAAATGCACGTAATGTTCCGTTACTTCACCCAAGATATAGGGACGTAGCGTTTGTCACACCAGGTAGAAAAGTCCTTCTCAAAAAAAAAATGAGTACTGACGGAGGTGCCCGGCGTTGCTCGGGTTGTGAAAGGAGTCGCTGCAATCCCGCCCACCAGCGGACTCGACCCTTGCTCAACATGCGGTCCGCGCTCAACACGAAGCTGGACTGGCTTGACCTATACCATCAGGGAAATAAAGAATGCATAGTGTTTCTCAAAGTATGTAACCACGTCTACGTGCTTGTCACGCACATACGTAAGTCCTTATAACAGTGGATCTAATACACTATGGAATGCAGTTTGGCCATGCAAACTGTGCTTCTGGGCCATGCTATTCCCAGAAAGGATTTTCATTAGGCTCTTTGACATGTCTAGAAAGCTGCGGGTAACAATGAAACAGTGTTTCATTGTTAGGCCTATTTGAGCATCACACATGGCTATAGAAGTGTTCTATCTTCATGAGGCTGTAGCATGAGTTTTGGCAGGTGCACAGAGAAAAAAAGTGGTACATTGAACTAAGAGCATCTAGCCTCAGTCAAAATTGACTGGGGTGGGGGGCATATTTAGAGAGGATTGCATTCTGCTCGCCCTAGGATACGTATTTCGTATGAATCCTGCAGAGCAAAATGTGTAGGTATGTGAAATGCTTTCGTGGGTGAACTCAGTCATGCTGCTTATTCGGATGTCACTGCAAGTGGTGCTTTCTATTGGCCTGCTCTCAGCGTTGCCCCATCATCATGCTGCAAGGCGGCAAGAAGCAAACGATTGTACGCAGCAGGGCTACGTTTCTGGTCGAGTCACACAGGATGAGTCATAGCAGCCTCACAGGAATCGGGAGCAAAGTCCTCAGCGCAATGGGGGTGTGGCGGATGGGGGTGTGGTCTCGCTGGCCTTGACTAGTCTGGGGGGGGGTTCCTCTAGAACAAGGCCATTAGTGGCACTGACACACTTTCTAGAAATTGACACATGCTCAGTTTAAGCTATCACTCCACAGTGTTTTGTCGGCATCGTCTCATGTAACACGCGTGAAGCGCGGAGGAAGTGTTTAGGGCCGGGAGGCGGAGACGTTGCACGCGTACGAATACCTCGCCGCACACCTCTCCTGATGCTCTTCTGCCGCTACCCCTGGGACTGAGGGAGGAGGGACGAGGGAGGGAGGAACGGAGGGTGATGAAAGCAAGGCCTATATACACAAATGGACGCTTCGTGACCAGAGAGAGATACACTTGCCCCTCTGTGTACGTACCTACGACTCGTACGCCTCCCCGAACGAAAATAGTCCAGTATTTAAGGCGTGGGGCAGGACGGAGCTCGGCATCTGTCGGGAAGAAGTGCGTGAAAGGTGCACAGTGTGTGTGTGTGGGTGCGTGTTTCATGATTCCGTGTCTGGGAGTGTGAGGAGACACTTGAGAACAACATGAGGCCCTATCGATTAGTGGCCATCCTCGTGGTGGTGGCCACGGGGAGCTTCGGTAAAGCTCAATTTCGCACTCGTTCAATTATGCATGCAACCGATGTCATTTTCCGACCAGTGAACTCACACGCATTGTTCAGGTCTGTAAGGATTAGGCCGGCCCAAAACAAAAATGTCCATTGAGCCATGCCCGACTACTGTCCTGGTCAAAAGCCTTGTTCGTTTAGTCTCTACTCCTAGTAATGATTTATCATGTCGCGTTCAAAGATTGATTCGGTGGAATGGAGTAAAACTTGACAAAAGTACATACTGCTAGTGTTATTGTATTCATCCTCGGACTGGATTCATAGTTATAGTGTTTATAGTGAATAAGACTTTCATTCCCTGACGGGCAATACTTTTGACCGTTGCTTCAAGTACGACGGTGGTTTTGATTTTTGATCATGCATTTTAGCGTCTCCTACGCCTCAGGAGAACTCCGCCGATCTCAGTCGCGATGACGCCAACTCCAAGTCGGCCGCCCCAGCCGCTGGATCACCTACCTCAGTAGCAGCAGCCTGGCCATACGGCGGCAACCCTAGTGGATACGGCCAATCAGGAGGACCGTCAGTGGATCCCTACTACGCCCCGCGTGGCGGGTACGGCGCTGCAGTCGATCCCGCGTACTGGCGGGGTCCCGCTGATCCCTCCTATCCCGGTGGATTCGGGAATGGCTATCAAAATGACTGGTACCCGAGGCCAAACTACCATCAGCCTCAGCCTCAGCTGCAAGCGCAGCCTCAACCATATCCCAATGACCAACCATTTGGCAACTACGGGTCGCTAGGTCAATCTCCTTCTGGAGTCCAGGAGCTGGCAACTTCTCCCAATACGAGAGCGTGGAACGGCAACGTGAACAATAACCCGTACTACGGTGGCGGAGCATATTACCCGTACTCGTACTACCCTGGACAGCAGACCAATGGCTGGGGTTACAACCCTGGCTATAGTTACGGATGGCCGCAGCAGCAGCCTCAGCAGCAACCGTACGTTTGGCCTCAGCAGCCTGTGTGGGCACAACCAACCCCTTCTCAGTGGACATATCCTAGGGACGCCAAGGAGGACGCCAATGACGACGACCAACCTGTCAAGGAGGTGGTGAGCAACGCGCTCAACAGCTGGACGAGCGGCGAACCGACGTGGCGACGTTCCTACACTCCACTGCCCGGTCAGAGCGGGTGCTACAACCGTTGTCGGCCGCGCTGCGGCTTCCAGTCGAACGGACCACCGACCTTCGGCTGCAAGCCCACATGCTCGGCCGCGTGCGGACTTCGCCCCTCCTGCGGACGCTTTGGCAGTGTCGGATGGGCAGGCAACACCATGGTCTGCGGCAGGCCCAACTACAGCAACAATTGGAACGCTGGTGCATGGAACGGCGGCTGGAACAGCGGCGCCGCGTACCAGCAGCCTTTACTCGTGACCCAGCAGCAACAACAGATGATGTCTGACCAACAAAGGGCCGCAGAAGAAGACTCAGATGCAGAGGCGTAGGAAAAGGTCATAACAATGTAAAAACTTCTTATGCAACCAATTTTTGTGCGTACTACTATCGTACTACTACTGGCAAATTGCATGGGCAAGCAGGCATAATTTGTGGTTACTGTTACTTGTATGTACATGTCTTACGGTATTCCGATCAGCCAGAGTTTACATAAGCGTGTTTTGCAGAAATACTCGTATGAGTACAGTACAGTCAAAAGACTGCTCGACACTGCTCTTTTTTGATTGTGTTCTTTGGACAACCTGTGTTATGTATGTGCTATACGACAATACAACCCTTCAAAAACTATTGTGTCTAAAGGGAGCGATTTATTTAAATTCAATTTGTTTATCAGCCATAAATTGGTCAAACAGCAACCAAATCCACATTTAACTTTTGCATGAGATAGCTAGAACCTTTCTGACTAGCTTCAGGAAAGAAAATAGTCAAGCTTTTGCTGGCAAGTCCAAGTTCATTATCATCGTCAAACCTGTTTGCATGGCTCGACCTGTTTTTGTTCTGGTCAGTGTCGGAGGGGGCTGTGAAAAGGGTGTTCAACATGTTCGACTGAAGCAGGTCCGCTCAGCAGACTCGCCAGATCTCTCTCAAACATTTGAGACTCTTCTCCAGTGGGTCTCCTTGTGTGTCCGACTGCCGAAGCTAAATAAAGTGCACCTTTTAGAGCATACAGGACTTGATGATTCGGTGTCGTTACTCAGAAGTGACAAGTTCGACGCTTTTGTTTGTGCTTTTTTTTCCCAGGAAGAATGAATAAGAGTGGAACAACGTATTGCACGCAAAACAGTGGCAGACTTATGAATGTTTATGTTGTAAATAGAGTGCGCAAACATTCGATTCACTGCGACATTCCTGGTGGCACATTAACGATAGCGTCATGATAATCACTCGGATGATTCACCTCAACAATATTTGAAGCAGATGTTATATAATAGATATGGCCGATATATCCTATATCTCGGTGCAATCCCAGCATGCCTCAGTCTGTATCCATGATGACTACTATAGTAGGTCCTTCAGGGTTGATTTATTTGTATTAATTCTTACAATGTCATGGCGTGCAGAGATCATTACCCGTGCCGCGGCCGAGTATCTACATTTTATGCGGTTAGGAGTCAAATCTGTCCTTCATATGGAGGCTCTTATCAGCTCTCTTCGGCGAGATAAAGAGAGGCCAGCATCAATACCATCGTGCTCTTATCTTGAGAAAATTGAGGTTAACACCTGAAGTTTAAGCTGCAATTAGCGAACTTTTCATTGGTCTAAATGAGAGAGTCTATATCATACGTTGTACTTGTACTTGCATGTATATATATTTTTTGAAGTAGCCTCTTATTGTTCAGCACAATTTTTGTCGAAATTACTTAGCCTCAGAAAACTTCACACGTTGTATGAGTCAACGCCAAACAGAAACATTGCATGTGCAGCACTTAAGTGAGAAACTGACACATTTATCATTGGTAAACTAAGAGGGCTAAAGTGTTAATCTCACCTACACATGCACAACTTCCGCCAGTGGTGGTTCTTTTTGTCTCTGATGCACCTACGTCTTTCACTATTTTCTTCCTTCAGAAGTTGTACGCAAAGCCTTTTGCACTAAAATACTAAATAGTAAAGCGTGGAGAATCAAGAAATGTATTGTTGACATCATGTGGTGCTTCAAATACTGTCACTTCAATCATTGTCAGCACTGTCATTTGTCATTTTTCTTCTGCTGTCCGTCACGGAAATTCAGTGAGGTCGTTTGCGACCTCTTTTATACACGTAGAGATCAGGATTGGCATCTAATGATGGCACCTACTGGCAACTTTGCTCCTGAAAGGTTCGTCGGACTTCACTTGACCAAGGCAAAGACCAAGGCAAGTGAATACCCTTATTGTTTAACGGTTGACCAGGGTAATGCAAAAAGAACCGCTCAGGCAAAATTCTCGTCCACATATCCACGTCTTGTACTTTTTCGTAGATTGCTTTATTACTAACACTACTTTTTGCTGTGCTCATCCATGTGGAGTGTGGTACCAATCAAGAAATGCAGCAAAGAAGGGCTGGGTCAGAAAACTTTGCACTGGAATTGACAGGAAAGAACCCCCGCAATGCACTAGCTTTTGTATCAGGCTGCACATGCAATTGTTTGCTTAAAGACAACGTTTACCAGTTGGCAAGTCCAAAGTACCGTCTTAGCATTTGAAAAATGTCACGAGCAGCGTCTTTGACATTCATGTGCTCTTTTGGATTAAACAGTGGCAGTGTGCATACAAAAGTCGCTTGCAAAAAAAGTGCAAAGTATTTTGACACACCCTTCGCAGTATCTTGAGCATCGAGAACTCGTACTTATCATTGCATGCATTCACACTGACAAAGGGTAAGGCGTCGGGGCCTCCCCAACTGGGGGCCCTGGATTCACGGTGGCAAGCAGACGCGGCGCACTCTTTGCCCTTATCTCCAGAAATTTTTATCTCAGACAAACATTTTGGATTGCTACGCAGGCAGATGTAAGCCTCGAGGCTGGAGTGAGGCCAGTGGGAAATTGAACATAACCAGAGGAGCAGGTTGCGAATGGGGGGCCGCAGAAAGCGTCGTTAACTGTCAAACATGGCACTGAACAACTGCAACACTGCCTTCATCATCGTCCTCGTCTACGCCATCATCGTCACCCTGATTGGTCTGGGAATCGGCATTTACTTCCTCACCAGAAGGGTGAGTTGCACATCGATTCGCATTTCACTGGCGCTTCAGTACAGAGGGGGGGAGGGCGACTCCTTCAGCCACACTGATTTATTTTGGCAATAAGTCGGTCAATCAGCACCCGAATCCTCATTTAAACATTGAATGAGCTTGTCGGAATCTCTCTGAAGAGCAGCTCAATAGAAAATAGTCAACGTGCTCCTGCCCAGTCCATGTTTGTCAGCATTGAAACTCCCGAGGTGCTCCATTTGGCCCGTTTTTTATCCAAGCCAGAGCCCGACGTGACTTGAAAAAGCATGTTCAACGTGTGTCAATGCAGCAGGTCCATTCAGGGACTAGGCAGAGCACTCAAACATCTTCTGCCGTTGGTCCCATTGAAAACGAAATAAATCGTTCCCTGCATACGCGCCACATATGGGGGCATGTGTGCAATATCAGTTAACAGCATACAAGATACCCAATCGTATTTTGTCATGTTATGCATAAATTTACCGACATGCATGTGATGATCGACGCGGTTATGGTGAATGGCATTCACAGTTACGACGCCTGCGTCACATCTGACAATATGATGCAAGAATATTGAGTTGCTTCAAGGATCGCATCTACGTATTAGACATTTTCGATGACTCACACTATGCGTTGCAGTCGACGTCTCTCGACTCATAAGGATGAAATGTCGACACCTGTACTACTTACGTAAACATGCGTACACTCTACCAATTTATCTTTCTTAGTTCTGCTGTCCGAAGAAGCCCCAGGAAGCTGCGCCGGCGCCAGCGCCAGCGCATCCTTCCCAAAGACATCAGGGTCGCTCAAACCGTGGCTATGTCTCCAATGATGTGGAGGCGCAGATGGAACGAGGCGTTGACGTGGGAGAGACCCGACGGGCACCCCGATCACAGGAACGCCGTCAGCAGCGCCAGCACCAATCGGGTAGCAGCGCCGAAGTTCTAAGAAAGGCAGACGGATATCTGGACCTTACAATAGATCCTACACCTCAGGTTGGTGATTCTGGTTCACTACGCAGTATTATGTGGATATTTTTGCTGCATGCGTAGTACAGAAGCAGATCTTACTTTTCAGTAAAAGTTTTTATTGTACGTATGCAGGTCACTGTGAGCTGTTTACTGCGTGTGCAGTAGTTTTCTGTTTACAGTTTACAGTGCTGCATGCTACCGTATGCTAAGTGGCTGCTTGTAAAATGCAATCTCGAAAGATAATTTGGGCCATTGGTGATGAACAGTCGACCTTCAGAATAACGAATTCCTTGGCTAGCAGACAAAATGCTGTCGTTATTAGGAAGATGATTTATTGTACTGAAGGCCATGCTCAAGATGGTGTCTGCACCGGTTGGCACCCTAATGAACGTTATTCTGTAGGTATTTGTTGTATTCAAGTTTGTTTCACCGAAGGTTCACTGTACTTTTAATCAGCCATGCAATTTTTAGAAGGATTACTCAACAAGCAACAGTTCCTTGACCAGTTACGACGACGCAAACGAGGTTACCCCCAGACCACAGGTATGAAGAATGATGTGATAGATTTATACCTTCTTAAACGTCGGGTTGCTAAAGACACCTTTTCGATTAGAAGCGCAAGACTGCTCCACGGTATAGCGAGTCTTCTGTACGAAGTGCAGAGTTCTTTGATGCCCAGAGCGTGGAAGAAGAAGGGCACTATGTCAACGTGGGAGAGAACATCTACGCTGCCATCAGTGATCAGCCTCCAGAACCTCCCAAGAGAAGGCACTCGGCATCATCGACATCCTCCTCCTCCTCCTCCTCTTCCGGCGGAAATCACGTCTTGGTGGTGCCACCATTGCCTGTGAGGAAGTCGTCATCCTCGTCGTCCTCAAGCAAGGAGAGTGAGAAGCACTATGCCCAACTGACCAGAAACACAGCCAATAAGTACCGAGAGGCTCCAGTATTAAACCTTGGTTTGGCTGGCAAGGAGATGACCCTGGTTGAACAAAAGCCCTCTTCCTCGTCAGCTTCCTCGTCCTCCTCCGAAGTGAGCATTGCTCTTGCGAAGCCAATCCCGGTACGGCAGCAAAAGTCAGCTTCTTCTTCATCTGATTCGTCAGATTCGTCTGACAGCGAGAAGGAGAGGAAGACCAAGGTGCTCGTGGCCAATGTTGACCACTTGACAAGAAAGAATTCGTCTTCGTCGGATTCGTCAGATTCGTCTAACAGTGAGAAGGAGAGGAAGACCAAGATACTCGTGGCCAACATTGATCACTTGACAAGGAAGACTTCCTCTTCGTCAGAATCGACCGTGCTGCTAGAGCAGCCTGCAAAGGCCGTGCTCAAAAGACTGCCTCAGCAACAGTTAGAGACTGCAGAACGCAAGACATCTTCTTCGTCATCATCGTCATCTTCTTCCTTTGAGGCAGAAGTACAGTTCACAGCTGCTACGGTTCCAGTTGAACGAAAGTCGTCAACGTCGTCTTTCTCCAGCTCTGATGAGGAAGGAAAGATTGGTGCAGGTTTGGCCAAGGCCACCTTAATAACAGTTCCAGAACTGTCAAGGAAGGACTCTTCTCTATCATCCTCAGATCACGAAGTAGAGGATAAAAGAACCGTTGGAGGAAGGTTGAAGGACAAATTAGCCGCCATTACCGCCAGAAGCAAAGATTCTTCTTCTGAGGACGACGAAAGAGCTAGGAAGCGTGACCAAATAAAGGCTGGATTTGCCTCAATGAGGGAAAGGATGAGGAAGCCGTCGACTACATCAGAGGAGTCAGATATTTCCATCAAACAGGCCATTCCAGTGAGGCCAACCAGCTCTTCATCCTCGTCATCTGCCTCAGAATCCGACAAGGACCATAGAGTGTCCATCGCCACCGAGAACCTGCTGCAGAGGAGAGCGTCCACCACGTCCGAATCAGACGTTCCTGTCAAAGAAATCATCCCAGTCGTGGCGAGGAAGTCATCCTCAAGCTCCTCTTCCTCATCGTCGGATGAGGCTGACGCACAACCACAAATTGCTGTTCCAACGCCGATTATTGCTACCATCAAGGAGCAGGTTGAAGATTCGACTTCTTCAAGTAGCTCTTCTTCCTCTTCAGACAATGAGCAAAAAGAAGAGACTGTTGGCATGCGCATCCAAGCAGGTTTGCAGAGCATGAGAAAGGATTCGACCACATCTGCAGAGTCTGAGATATCAATCAAGCAGGCTATTCCGGTGGCTGTGACCACCACCACCTCCTCTTCTTCTTCATCTGATGAAGAACCCAAGGTAGTCGTCGTCCAAAAACCGTCCATTGCTCCTGCTCAGGTGCTCAAGCCAGCAAAAACATCTTCTTCTTCTTCTAGTTCCGATACAGAAGTGGATCAGCCCGTGATCATTGAAACGGTTCAGACCATGCGAAAGAGGTCTTCTTCTTCTTCCTCTTCTTCCTCTTCTTCTTCCACTTCCTCTTCTTCCTCTAATGAAAGCATTAAGAAGATTGAGCCAACGAAAGTAATCTTCCCCGTTGTAGACAGAGAGTCTTCTACCAGCAGCAGTTCTAGCGACAACGACGAGACACTGATTAAAGTGCATATTCCAACAATTAAGGAAAAACTCGTGCAGAGAAAAGCTTCCTCGTCCTCGTCCAGCAGTTCAGATGAGGAATCTGTGAAACCAGTCCTTGTCCCTGTAGTGGACCGAGCAGCCACTTCATCAAGCAGTTCAGATGAAGAATCTGTGAAACCAATCCTTGTCCCTGTAGTGGACCGAGCAGCCACTTCATCAAGCAGCTCGTCTGACGAGGAGGAAAGGGTCAAGCGTAACATTGCGGTCCTGGTGCAGACACAAACCATCAAGAAGGATAAATCATCTTCGTCTTCCTCCTCCTCTTCTTCTTCCTCAAGCTCTGAGGAAGAAGAGCAGACTGCTACAAAGGGGATAAGCCTTCACTTTGAAAGAAAGCTGTCTGATGCCTCGTCGAACTCCGAAATCGCCCCAGTGGCCAGGCACAAGTTGGGCCAGACGTCGCCTATATTTTTCAGAGAGTCCGCCTCCTCCGCCGAAGATGAGAAGCTGGTCACTCTGACTCAGACCGTTGGCAGTCTGGAGAAAGCAGCTGTTGTGAAAAAAGACGACTCAAGCGACGATTCTTCCGTCTCCGGAGCATCGTCACTGGTAGACCGCATCAAGAAGCATGTGGGCTGGCAGCGACATCGATCACAGCATAGCATCGACTCTTCTTCCTCCAGCGATGAGTCCAGGAGGCACAAGGCCAGCTTCGACATCGAGATGCGCAGGCGCGACAGCTCCACTTCCACGTCGTCTTCGGAGGTGCCCAACTACAAGGAGGTGACGAATGCTGCTCTGGGCCTGAGACAACCGGTCGTCTTCAGCAGCAAGATCGACGATAGCACAAGCTCAGAGGAGGACGTGAGGCTAAACAGTCTTTCCCTGCAACAGCAAAGACGTGATTCTTCCTCCTCGTCCTCCTCGTCCAGCACTCTTGCTGGGGAGGACGTGACGATTGTGGCCAGGGACGTCTCAATCAAGGCGGTGACGGATAGAATCAGGGATGGCACCTCCTCATCTTCGAGCTCCGGCGATGAGGGCACCAAGACACCCATTGCTGTTCCTCAGAACATCTTCATGAAGGGAGTTACGACTACCAGCAGCTCGTCCGATGAGGATCCAAAAGGGAGGTCAGTTGTCATGGAATTCTCTATGATAAAGGAGGCGTCACTTAAAAGAAGGTCAAGTTCTTCGAGTTCCTCGGACCAGGAAATCAAAACACCAATCATTGTGGAAATGCCAAGAGTAGCGAGAAAGCTTTCTTCTTCTTCGTCTTCTTCAAACGAGCTGAAGCTTGACAGATCCCCGGTCATTGTAAGGCAGGCGGCTACTAGGGAGACTAGCTACGAAAACATCCAACCGATGGTGTTCACGAGGGCCAAGAAGTCCAGCAGCTCCTCCAGCAGCTCCGAGAGCGACAGCGCTCCTGTGCTTACCTACAGGACAAATGTCACAGAGAGGGAGGCAGCACCTTCGCTCCCAGTGCAGGCGTCTTTCCTCGGCAGGTACGATTCATCTTCGTCCAGCTCTGACTATGAGGTCCAGCGTAGGACAGTGGTAGTTGAGAGACGAGCTGCTTCGCCACCTCCACCTATCGAGTCTTCCATGCTCATGAGGAAGTTTTCCTCGTCGAGTTCTTCGAGTTCTTCCACCGACAACGATGATAAGAAGCTAAAGGCGACTAGAAAGCCCTCGTTGCTAGATACATTGGCATATAAGGTCAATGACCTCATGAAGGGAGACATCCCGATACTTGACAGAGAAGCGATAACTTTAGTTGAGCGCAAAGATGAACGTGAGACAGCAGCAATGCAGTTCAGTCGGTCGAGATCGCTTTCAACAGGCAGCAGCGGCATCCACCAGCACCCGCCAAGGATGGAGCTTCACAGCAAGACCGTCCAGGACTTGCGCAAGTCTAGCTCGAGTTCCTCGTCAGCATCTTCGTCGGAGGATGAGCCCATTCCCGTCGAGGACGGCACGGTGGCCAAAATCATCCGGAAGTTTGAGAGCCTTCCAGACTTGTCCAGTACCTCCGACAGAGAGGAAGAAGGCTACGAGGTTCAGAGATCCAGCACTTTTGACACAGCTCCCCTAGAATTAGCCAGAGAGAGAAAATCATCTTCCTCTTCCTCTTCCTCGTCCTCGTCCTTGTCCTCCGATCATGAGCAACCTCAGCATCATCACTTCCGATTCAGCGTGGACAGTAACAGAAGCTCCTATCAACCAGTTCTTCCCCGAAAAACTGCCAGCTCCTTTAACTATGTTCGGATGACCTCAATTCCTTTGACTTCATCAGAAGTATATTCACGGAAGGCTTCAGAGGATGTCAAGAATGTCGTCAGATATGATGACGAGCAGGTTGACATTGTCATGAAATCCAGGAGCACTGAGAGTATGCATTCCAACAAGAGATCCGTTTCCCTGGAGTCCTTGAGCACTTCTTCTTCTTCATCGTCGTCGTCCTCCTCGTCCTCTAAAAGAAAAAACGCTGCCAAGCGCCGTTCCAAGAGCGCAACGACGACGACTAGGATTCAAAAGCAATCATCATCGTCTGAGAGTCTTCGGCGAGTGTCCAAGGAGTCGAGCAAGGTGCACAAGCATGGTGTGACCCGGAAAAGGAGCAAGTCATTATCCTCCTCGGACGAGGAGGCCAAGAGGAATCAGAAAGAAGGGATCATGGCCAAGATCAAGGAGTTGCAAGCCCACGGGGTCACCGCTGTTTCAATCCACAAAGGTGGAAAGGCGTGAGGAGGCCCGAATACAGGTGGTTTCATCGTATGTACTATGTATATTTTTCCGTTAAGTACCACTGGAGTATGTCATGATGAGTATCGATAAAGTGTGAATATCGATAATGGACCCCATATAAGCGCCCATGGAGCAACATTCGTGTACATTCGCAAATAATTCACGAAATACACAAGACACGTAAGACTGTACACACACATTACTACTCAGAAAGGTTTCCTTTTGTCATCTTGCGCTTGCTTCTTTGTTTACTGCGTCCTCCTGGATGGAAATAAGATATTTTTCTACCTGTCCAGGATCGGCCATTTCATCAAGAGACAGTTGCCGTAGTGAATAGCAGTTCTTCGTATATAAATAGCACACATTATTGCATAACTTCGTTTAGATTCACTCTCTCTCACTTTTTCTCCGCCTTTCTACTTTATCGTAACTGCATCAAGACATTGCTGCCGACAAACGCTGCCGCCGCCGCCTCGCATGAGGCATTCGAGGCAGCCGCTGGTGACTTCAAACTTTTTGCTCCCTTTGACCATGTTTCTCCTCCTCGCCGGAAAGCTCATGGTGAGCGACCTTTCGAGTTCGATACCGTTGTCGTCGAGGCGGCGCAGACTCACCATGGGCGAGCGGGCCAGGCTCGCCGGGGACACCCACACCAGAGGCGCAGGGAGGCCTCTGCCGGGCGAACGCAGCTGCACGGGCAACCTCAAGTCGTCCTGGTCCTCCTTTGGGCGGGTGACCGCGATCGCCGCGTCTAGCTTCCGCGGGGTCGCCGCGGGGCGGATTGAGTCAAAGAGCCGACGAGAACTACCCGCTGTCTTGATGCGCACCACAGGAGAGTTGGGGAATGAGCGCAACTGCTCTGACGTCATCACCTAGGGGGAAGAAATCAGTGCAAGGAGCAAAGCTGTATCAATGAGCCTAGGAATCCGCTGAAATACATCTCGGGCTGTGCACCACAATCATGCTGCGAAGCAGACCCACAGATGTGACTGGTGACTGGTCCTTCAGCCACTTGTAACATCTCCAAAAAACTTCCGCCGGTCACCGAGAAAAAGGTTGACTTTTTTTCGCTGTCATCATTTGCTGACGAGACCTCCGCAGCCACATTCACGAGTTTTGCTTCTTCAAAAGCCCTCATGACATGACAATGATCCCTTTGCAGCGGAGGTCGTCAATTCACCAAAATCACTGCAGTCCACGTCTAGACCCACTTGTTACGTAAAAGGGCTTAATTGATGCATTGTTGGAGAGGGGCAGTTAAATTAATTTTGATACTGATATTGTGAGGCAAAATGAGTGCACTCATGCACTTTCTCGTTGTGGCTTTGTTCTTCACTCACAGAATATTTTATTAGACAGCGGTCGCACTAATGGCTTTTTTTCTGAGCAAAATGAGCTCATAGTAAAAATACTATCCAAATACCTGTCCGACAAACTGCACGGGGCTGACGGCGGAGGGAGGAGGCAGGAGTGCGAGTGCAGGCTGCTCAGGATCCTTGTGGAACCTGGCAACGCTGTCGGAGGCCTCCTTCGGCGGAAGCAGCTGGAGCTTGTTGTCAGCAGAGGCTATGACGTCGTCGTCGTTGATGGAGTTGCGATCTTCTTCTTGCGGCAGTTCAGGAAGGCCTAGGAGAGGACCGATGTCGTCGCTGCCACTGTTTTCCATCAAGTCCATTTTCTCATCTTCGTCGTGATCGCCATCTTCTGGTAGCTTCTTCTTGGGAGAAGAAGAGGCCGCCACAATCCTGGCAAACTGCGCCACGTCGTGCTTCCGTTTCCGCTCGAAAAGCGGAGCGAAGTTTAGACGCCCGTTGATGCTTCCCTTGATGACGCTCGGGGGCTTGATACGGATGATGCTGGACGTCTGGAGGCGAGGGCGCTTTTGCAGTTCGGATTGACCTGAGATGAGGGGAATTCAATCGGTATAAACGCCGTCTCAAGTGTGCTTTGTGGACAGGCCAGGATTAGAGAGCTCACTGAAGCAGGAGACAACCTTTGTCCAACGTAACTGCCCATTTCAAGGAAAAACAAGGCCTCTAAAGAAAGTGTGCCTACCTTTCCTCCTGAGCCTAGCGTCTTTGGTGGCCTTGAGCGAGGCCTCATAGAGAACGATGTTGCGGTGAAAGAAGTCCGAGGCCTCAGCACACTGGACCTTGCGAGAATGATCGCAAACCAGAGACCGTTGGTTGAACTTGGTGCCTTCGGGGCAGAGGAAGGCCTGGCGTCCGCCCCTCTCGGTACACATGTAGTATACCTGTTGGACAAAAAGTTCGCTTGATCATATCTAAAACTGCAGCGTGGGGACCCGAATCGGCCACACTCTTCACGTGTACTTTATCGCGAACACGCGCACAGAACATCGGATATACTTTACAGAGAGACTTTTATTGCAGTTGAATCCTCAAGCGCAATATTGTGAAGCTTTGGGCTCGAAATGGTCGCTGTTGGCAGTCAACATGGTCTTGAGGAAGCTGACACCGGTCAGGATAGGGTGGGATTGCACTTCTCCTGCTCTGGATCTGGACGCACATAGAAGATCCAGAAGGAGTCTTTTGCTTCTGTTTCGAAATTAAGGAAGGCAACAAACCAGTTGCAGCAAAATCTGGTGCCGCCATGAAAAAGAAGAGTTCAAATGTGCAATCAGAATTGCTTAAAGGTCACTTAAAAAAGTGCAATCGAGTTGGGTACTCACACCATGCATGTCACATACGGAGATGGCATTTCAAAGTTGTGCCCCTCTACGGGACACTTCTACAATGTCATTCATATGCAGGATAGACGGTGCTCCAAGAGCCGTTATCGAAGGAAGTAAAACGAGTGGTGAATTATCGTGTCAGAACATCAATGAAGAGTCATAGCAATGAATCATAAATGAAGGAAATTATAAGTCATGCAGTCAAAAATGCAGCATTATTAGCTGCACTCTGCATTAGCCGCAGACATGTAAACCACGACAGTTAGCTGAAATCCCTGGCCAACATTTGATGAATAGCTGAGGAGTCATTTTGCTAGACGCAATGTGAGTCAGTTGCCACAGGGGGCAATTAAATGTTAATTCTTTGCCTCTGCCGATGAAGCAACGAACGCTGTGACAATAAAAGCCAATATAAATGTACGGCCGCATATTACGGATAAACAAACACACACTATTTGCTCAAAAATTTTTTGCGGCCGTGATATCTGCAGGAGGCAGTTGTCGCTAAAAAGGTGTCAGATACGTAGTCGCATAAACAGAGGTGTCCCTAAGTAGTGGATGATGCATTTTAAAAGATGAGTCGTCAGGCAAGTTGGAGGGACTAATGAAGAGGACCATTGTGCAAGCTTACCATATCCACGACTGCCCCGTGTCACTGAGATCGTCCTCCCCCACTTTATACGGTCTCGTCATCATTGATATTTTTGGTCATGTTCTCCATCGTGCGGGTTCTGATCATTATTGCAGCTTTGTTTGTTCAGTCGAAAGACTCGACGTAAAGGGTTAACATCGACCTTTTCAAAGTTGATCACGAAACCGTGCTCATGGGCACAACATGGAAACAACTTAGTCACCACTTTTGGACACCTCTGTGTAAGCACTATCCTGTAGCATTAACTATTACATAAGGTCATAACGGTAGGCGCAAAGTGCCGCAAATCCACGCCTCATTGTACTACGGCACATCGTAGTCGTAGAAGTACCGTGCGTACTGGCACATGCACTGTCTACATGGCGTCAGAAGCTAATGCGCAGTTTAAAAATCTGAATCAATGAGTAGTAGCAATAAAGACAAGGTCAAAGACGTTGTTTTATCGCTGTATTTGCATAGTCAATCATATCACCGTCTTATCGAAGCGGTGCTTTAACGCCATACCTTGGCCCCATTTCGCTGAATTCGATGACGCGTACGAACCGCAATAATTTTCTGGGCAGGTCGAAAGTAATAAATATGCATTGATCTTTTCGCTGAGAAACGATGTGGGCAAATTTGAAAATAACAGTGCAGTACTGACGCACTGACTCAGTGACAGATGCAATCGTTCCTATGTTCTTTTACTAGCGTTTGTTCTACACGTAAACATTGTTGCCTTCTTCGGCCCTTTCTTCGCGTCTGTTCTGCCTGCCAAAAGCTGTGTTTCGTAGTCGCTTGAGCATGACTTAAAGAAATCTTTTCCAGGAAGACACTGCAGGGTAAGCCAATAACTGCCATGAATGTGAACGACCTGCACATAAAGGAGGCTGAGAATAAAAAAAATCCTACGCCTCGAGCTAACCGTTCCCAAAGAAGTTACCCGGGCACGATGCGAATTTATTTAGTCCATTCGACCATTGACTGATGTGCAAACATACGTACGGTCACTACGTGCAAGGGGACCCGACCCTCCGGAGGAGAGTCACAAACGTTGAGTCCTGGAGAGGCCCGAACAAGACCTGCTCTAGTTGGACAGATAAAACTCACTCTTTGTTTTTCAAGCAGCATCGGGCTGTGCAATCATGCTTGGACACTTTGTTTTGAAAACAGATAAAAATATGAAAAATGCGTGATGTCTCAGCTTTAATTTGTGGGGCAGAGCATGCAGCTGCGATGAGAGACAAAAAAAATATTGTGAAATGACCGAAAAAAATCATCGCACACATTCTGTAGTGTCCGCAGAAGAAACTGGGCTCCGCTGGGTTTGGGTTGACACAGAAGTGGCTCCCAATTCCTGCGACCTGAACCCACTGGACTACCCAGGTCCTCACAGATCCCACTCAATCAGACTGACATTGGTCCACAGCCTTGTGGCTGAAAACCTGTTGGATCTTATAAAAAAGTATGCTAAAGTTAAATTTGTGAAACAAGTGCTTTAGTACTTTTTTGACCAGAAGGATCACATTTTATAACCAAATTTTCATATATTGACAATAGCATTGACCCATGTCCCTCAGGAAGGTCCCCTGCTCCAACACCTTGTCAGCCTTGGAGCACCTTTTTGTGTGGACCAATGGCAGTCTGATCGGGTGGGATCTGACTTTCTACATCAGTCGCAACTGCTGATAAGTGTGCATTTTGAAAAAAAAAAATTCGGCTCAGGAGGCCCACCCTAGTCTGCAGCCACTCTGACGAAGGCCTGTCCGCAGTCGCGGTGCCGTGTGGAGGCCGATGAAGGAGGAAGTTTTGAGACCAACTAAATATAGTACGGAAATATGAAGTTTTTTCACTAAAAGTATTTTTTTCGTAAATTTTGTGGTATTTATCTCTATGTTCAATTAGAGCCCTTTTCAAGGAAATGTCCGAGGATTTACAAAAAAGCTTGACTGCGAAAGTCGAAAAAAGTCGACTGCGAAGCTTCAGAACACTTCTTTGTAGTCTTCAGCATTTCCGTCCTGATGGCAGAACATCTTGAGAGTTTCCCCTCGTATGCTATGAATCAATCTTCCATTACATAGAGAGAGCTGGAAATATCACTGACCCATTGACTTTGCACATTGGCGCTATCTTTAGTGTCATCGGCGCCGGCGAAGTCAACGAACTACGTGCGTACGTACGTAGGGACGTCTCCCAGGAAGTGCCTCGTGCTAAAGGTCAGATGCCTCTCCAAGAGAACCTGCAGTACCTACCTAGATGTACGTTCGAACGTATGCACGTACTTGGCTTAATCATGCATCTACTGTAAGGAGTCGCCGATGCAATATCAGGTGTGTGGATGGGGTTATTTCGTTACCTGGCAGTCAGCCATCATGTCGGCGTAGTAGCCCGGTGCTCTGCTCCTGCAGCTGAATCCCGTGCGAGGGATCCGGAAGGGAAAAGGGTTCACCGAGATGCTCATGAAGCCGCTGTTGTTCTTTCTCTTGTTGGTGGTGATCTTCTTGGGTCGGCGGCGAGTCTGGAAGCGTTGTTGTTGCAGTTGTTGCTGTTGTTGCTCCTGCTGCTGCTGCTTCTCCCGCACACTGTCGACATCGCCCTCTTCGTCATCCTCATCGGTCTCAGCGTTCATTTCCTCAGTCATGTTTTCTTCTTCGGGGTGGTGCTCGTGATGTGCGTGTTCACCATGCTCGTGATTGTCGTGTTCTTCTTCGTCATGATGATGGTCGTCATGATGGTGATGATGGTGGTGGTGATGCCCAGACGCCAGCCTGGGATCTCCTGGCAGGAGGTTGGCTTCTGTCGCTGTCGAAAGTAGGAGAGTCTGAAATGTGTACAGTAAAAAAAATGTTAATAGAATAATTAAATTTCTCCACCTGCCTGCCTATGTACAGTCGTCTATCGTAGCTACTACCTAGGTAACAAGGCCTGTCTGTGGGAATTTGTCGACGTCGAGACTGCGTGTAGTGAGTAAAAACAGACAAAAGGAACCTCAATCTACTGAGTTTCTACTTGAGCAACTGTAGAGAGTCGATTCTTCAAAGGCGAGGAGGTATTTGTCACTACATTAAGCTATATCATCCTAGTTCTCATTGTAGAAGAACCGATGTCCTATTGCCTAATGCTGAACAGCACAAAAGTAACAGAGTGGACTTGTAGAATGTCTGTTCTCCCCTAGCGCTCGTGCCTCAAAACGAAGTACCCATCTTGGTGGTCGAGGCGGCGGTGATGCATTTCATCCTGAGGGCGATCGTTTTGGGCTCCGATCAAGTCCCAGAACTTAGGTAACTTTTCTCCCCAGTGCACACTAATAAGTATGCCTGCAGACTGACTACCGCTAGCCGGCAGAAGGTCTGGTAGGCCTCGTGCGGTCAAAAGATAGCATCTAATTGAGTAGGCACATCCCGGGTCGATTCCCTTGTACTCTTGCTTAATTCTAAGAGGAGAAACTACCAGGCCTAGACAATGGCAGCGTTGTTGAAGACGCTGGGTCCTCTAATCGATGGTGGATTCGAAGTCAGCGCTGGACTTGTCCCCCCCCCCCCCCCCAAAAAAAAAAAACCATTGCAATTTGGCTTCCCCGCATTGGTTTTTCCGAAAGTTTGGCAAAAGAAAGAGTGGGTCAAGCTACTTTACACCTAAACCGCACCATCCATGTTCTTTTTGACACCGGCGGCCACGAGCCTCGACAAGATCCAGAAGGCCGCCGGAGCTTTTGGAATTGGATGCTGTCACGAAAAGTCATTAGTACAAGTCAAAGAAGTGGCAAAAGATGCGCATGCAATTGTCTGCTTGAAGAGAGACTCCATCCACTCTATGCGCAGTCAGCGTAACTCAAAGTAACGTCACGGTAATCCAAAGAGCGCTAGAAACTGTGCTGACACTTGTCTTCATCAAAATTTAAGCGCCAGTCTAGAATTGCACAGACGTGTCGAGTGTACAGAAGTTGCTTGCAAGAAACGTGCAAAGTGCCTTTTATATCATGCATTGGTGTGCACTAACCACAAGCTCAACAGCGAAAAAGTGTAGCAGGTTCAGCAATGACAGCTGGTGCCATACACTAGTACGTGCGGATTTTGACGCGTGTTTATGGCGCTTGTACCGTATTCCACAGCATCCAAGTACAAAAAAAAGAAGGGCCTCGCTTAGTTGGCTTCCTTGTGTGCATATAACGATCTGCCCCAAGGATTGTTTGCGCCGGACAATCGCATACGAGGAGTTGGAGTCGGGGGGGGGGCGGCACTGCCTTCGGGTGGCCTAAACGGGTCTACACAAATGCCGCATTCATATGCAGGCACCAAAAGATATGAAATGGGAGGGGTGAGTGTGCACGATGTGGGATATATTCATGCACCTCATCTGCCCGTAAGGTTCTGCTGCATGGTGGGTCTGGAGACGGATGCATTGGCGGCGCGAATCAAAAGGACCATTGACAATTGCTAATTGTAGGAAGACGTTGCTAAGAGGTCTCAGTTCGTCAGTGGCTTGTTTGGGAGCTGGGTGATGTTGGCGAGCACAGATTTAGTGAAACTTAATTTTGACCCTAAGGTTTTTGGTTTTTTTGTGGGGTGGGTGGGTTAGTATGCCCCGGAGGACTTTTATAGCGAGCCCAGGCCGGGGGGTTCAGGTCCACGGCGCAAATTCCTCGGGTTGAGGGCAGATAAATAAAGGAATTAGCCGAGGTGACGCCTTAATTACAATCTTCTCCCCCTCGTCTGCCGCCCCAAAACGTCTGCTCATGGTTTAGGGCATGATGAATTTATGGGCCAGCCTGCCTGTTGTGTCCCCCCACAACCGCTGTTGTTATTGTTGCTGCAATTCTTGAACCCTTGCAACAAAGCAAAACCAAGCTGTGCGGAGCTGAGGAACTGTTTGAAGCGCTTTCCAGACCGAAACTGATCAGCAGCCCGAGCTCATCGATAACATCCTTTTTTCTCTTGTATTGCGACCTTCTTGGTGAATTCGGAGAGAGAACTAAATGCTTCGGGTAATCCTTCCCATCGATATCAATCACGAGTTCATGGAAGTGGCCGAGGAAGATTTTTTTAAGCGATATCATTCAAATTTGAAAGAAAGGAAACCGGTGCTTTTGCATTTATGTCTTTGGATTTGATTTTGACAAAACTGGTTTTTAACTGTCGCTCTAAAGGCCAAACGTCTCGCAGTTTTGGATATATTCTTCTTGGAAAATATTAAAACAGCCAACCTGGTGAAGCTTAGATCAGCGCACGTGCCTGTCAAAACAAACATCCATGAAATTGATGAACGGAAGAGAATTGAGCAATAGAACTGCGCCTGTGCATGACCGTATTAAATTAGTTTGTCTGTCCTTTTGCAGGCTTGATACTCACAAAATAAAATTGCCAATGTGCTGAAACGAGAGCAGAAAGTTTAATTTGAAAGCAATCCTTGTAGCTGTAAACTTCGCATTCGACTGTTCATAGTAGGCGACCGAAATTCCAAGCTTTGGAAGCCCCCAAAAAAAGTTATATCAAGATAAAGAAAAAGGTGGTTGAGCGTTTGTTCGACCCAAGTTCATGCTCAGGTACACAAGGGATGGAAAGAGCAGTTGCACAAGCGAGTAGGTAGATGAAAGAATCAAAAACCTCGGGCGCAAATTGCCTGCAACTCATATACAATAACAGTTTATAACAGACGAGGAATTTTGGCGAACTGCGGGCTTTTAAAAAGCCCGGCCAGCCGGGCAGGTAGGCAGCCCGGAGGGTAGCGGCCACCCATAAATGCACTGTCCATCCGTAAAGTAGGATCGATGTTTAAGGAAGAAGAAGATTTGAGGGGCTCCAGACCTGTTTCTGTGACCAAACAAAAGAACCGTGCAAGATGACTACGCATGCAAATATTTGATATCGTTTGTCTCTTCATCTTCTTGCTCGCTTGATCCTTCAGACCAGACTCCTGAAGAGAGTAAAGTCGTCACTCCAAATTGCACGCGCGTGATAATTTTCTCATCGGACGTTGAAAGTGATTGTCGCGAATTTATGTCTCTCTTTTTCTCTCAGGAGGCCCAAATTGCTTGCGTGCTTCCAATTTCCACTTTCTACAGGGTGACTCCGAACACGCTCCACGCTCTCAAGGGGCTCCGTAAGCAGTGCCAAGGGCATTCGGAGCCACCCTGTACTACCAGACCGGCGAGACAAATGGCTCGACAAAAAGGCACCATCACCTCCCAACGGGCCGACAAATTGGGCGCACAGAAGTTGGCAAAATTAAGGCTTTGCAATTTTTGCCTTGGCAATTTTTTTTTCGAGTGTCGTCCTCGACCAGTGTTTGGCGCGTTCGCCGCCCGTTCAACTCCAAGTACATCAGGATGGCCGTCATTGCATCTTCATCATCATCGTCGCCGCCGTCATCATCGGCGGGATTTTGATGAGGTGAGCGAAGAGGGCGGCCGCGGTCGTAGCGTCGTCGTCGTCGTCGACCTCCGAGGAGAAGAGCGCGGAAATGCGATCGCCTGGATGTTCGTTATTGTGAGCATGCGCACGCGCAGAATTCAAAGGAGGCCTCCTACACCCTTTCATTTGGAAGGGTCGCTGTCTACTCTATCAGTGTGAGTATTATAGTTCACATAGGGTAAGATGAGATAGAAAAGGAGGGAACAAAACGAAACAAAACAAAAATACATCCGTTTAGGATCAGCGGGGGTTAAAAGTCACGAAATGTGAAGCTCCTAATGCATTCTCACACCCACTTGTATTACCCTGTATTAAATATGATGTAGCGGTGTGCAGAGCTGTACTATTAGATTGGTGCATAAGAATGTGCGACCTTTTTCGCGTCGCCTCAATATAATTTACTGACCAGGAAACTCTTCAAAGTTGAATGGACAGGGAGAAAAAAGGCGTGCACGTGCACAAAACAGTGCCAGACCAAGGAGAGGAAGAGTTTCGAGCTTCTCCGCAAAGTGAGTGAAAAAAAACAACAACAACTCGAGCTCTACTTCAGTAGCTGCCATTCAGAGTAGCTGTTGGCACCTCTTGCAATTGCTGAGTACGAGCAAAGTTCAACACTTTGTCGCAACCCACGAGGTTATGGCAGCCCCTCTGCGGTCTCCAGTGCCTTTTACTACTTCCTCATCTCGGAGGACTTGACATTCCGGAGCCATAGAGATCGACCAAGCAGATTGGGCGATGTCACACACAAGAAAAGAGATATTTGATGGTCAGTTTGATACATATGTATCTCTGGCCTGACACCTCGTGCGTGCCCAAAGAAAATGGTCAATCATATAGACAGATGTCATCTCGCACGTGACACTTCACTAACCAAAACTAGTGGTGCAAGGACTGTGGATTTAAAAAGAAAATGGGAAATCGAATCCGAAGAAAGAACCGCTCCTCTTCCAGTCGAAGTTTTTGCCTGCACTTTCAGTATGGTGACAAAATTTTGCAACTTTTGGCTGGAAAAAGTGTGAAGTCACAATAGAAGAGTTTCTGCTGAAACTCCAATGCCAGTAGTTTTTGGAAAGTTGCTCGAATTTTCCGAAATTAAACAAAAAAATGGGCCCATGAAGCGATGTTGAGAGAAAATTACTATCGATATCCAGAGGGTTCCGGAATAAAGGTGGGCTTAAAACGCATTTCTTTTTAACTCGTATTAAAATCCCTAATACGCAGCGTCCTGCAATGGAACACCCGTGATCGTTGCTGTAACACGTGCTACTCCGCAAACCAGGTTTGCTACAGGCCTAGGCCGGTAACGTCTGTCGAAAGGCATGTCTCAGGCCCAGACCTAGCTAGGCCTGCGACGTCTCTCTGGAAGAGATGAAGAATACGTTGCATTTGACACACCGGAAGAATCCATTTCATCCATTCTTCGTGCGCGGCATGCACAACATAAAGTCTGGATTATTCTATCGAACTTAACTAACAACAGCCCCAGTCTTGTTCAGGGGTGCTGACCCGCAGATATGCGGACCCGAGCGTGTCTATTTATTTAGTCAGCGACTATAAATCCCGACGTTATCAATGATGACGAAGCAAAGGTCTTCGTCTCTTCAAAAGATGCTTGAAGTGAGTTTTTTTTCTAAGTCAACTTAGTTAAACCGTTGGAAAAAGGCAAACCCGTTGATTTTTTTTTTTTTTTTTTGCATTCTGGAAAAATCCATTCGTGCTCCCTGTCAACTCCGCTCCGCCTGAGCAATTTCGGTCCTGATCGTCCCAGAGTCCAAGGCGGAAGTTGGACAGTGACACAGATCTTTCTTTGAGAATCGGCAACATCATTGTGGGTTGCCCATTTTCTTTGGCGCCCACAATGAGCGTCCATGTTAATTTGACTACTGAGAAGAGAGAGAAAAAAATCGATGCCGAATCATAATTGCAGCCATCGAGATCGCTCGGTGAGATAATTGTGGCGAGATCGCAGATTTATCTCTGTCTGGGGGACGACGTTTGAAAAGAAAAAAAAATCCAGCTTGGTAGTCCGACTTGGTGGGTCAGACACTTGCGTAAATCAATCTCATGCACATTTTCCCCACTTTATTACTCGCAGAAAAAGAACTCGTCGATGGCATCTGCTGATAGCGCGACAGCGTCAAGAACGCCTCCTCCAGCAGCCAACGGGGCAAAGATGGCACCGGCAAGGATGCCAAATACTTCTTCTCCACGTTTTTGTCTCCGCACAGGCGAAACTTGATATCAACTAGTACAGGTGTGCCTTGTGCGTGCACAAGCTGGTTTGCTTATACGACGTCATAAAACTTATGAATTAGAAGATGATGTGTGCAGTCTTGCTGATTTTTTTGTTGCCCTGCCCTGAGAAGGATTAGGCTCCTTCGTGAGTTCTGATTGCAGTTGATGTGAAGAGCATGAGAAGCCCAGAGCTGAATTCGTTCCCCTCTATTTTTTTTTTTTTTTTGCAAACCGGGGATGACGCGAAAATTGATGGATTGATCCCTCCTGAGCCCCTTCACCCGCAGGCGATAAAGCCACCGTGCAAGGGGCTCGAAAATCGTCGAATTCGTGATGTGCATATCTGAGTGGTACGCAAGTGTATCTCTTTTTTTTCCCCACAGCTTTTCTTGCTGAGGTAGCGCGTTGGGCCTACTCTTAGGCCCAGCATTAGCATGCGCCAATTCATATCACGGGAAGATGCATGGCGGTCATCTCTCATGCAGGAATGTTGGCGAATTAAGGACTCGTACTCCACTGAGCTATTATTTTCTCATTGCTGTTGGCTCAGGCCAAGTAATTAGTCCGGCACGCGCTCCCTGGCCTCCGCCGCATCCAGTCCGTACCTGACCTCTCCGTCCGGCCTCGGGGTGGGACCGGGAGCGATGTCATGAGTCAAAGACGCGAGGTCAAGCTTGCACTGTCCAGGGACGGTGGGACCGACACAGAGGTCATGAGTCAACAATTGGCAGTCGAGACTGTTTCCCAGTGGCCGAAGTCACTCGAGCAACCCAGAGACGACGCCAGCTTCAGTTTATCAAGAAGTCCATTGAGAGCGCCTTCATCGCCCCCTTCCTCTTCTCGTGTACGTGTCCATTCCCGCACCAGTGACATTCACAGGGTGTTCCAAAAAAGCCACCCCACCGTGGCAAAGAGCAACTGGAGTGAAACGCCAGACAAAAGGGAAGAAGTATGCTTGTTCAGCACCTAGCGGTGCACGGACTAATCAGTTTTGTCATCTCCCAAAGGCAGCAGAATGCAGGTTTATTATTCTTTTGCCAGCCAGCTCGCGCATGCTGCAGACTCGCATACGCCAGCCCCATCCATAAGACGGGGATCGTCATCCCAGAACGGTTCTTGTGGGGAATTCACGCCGTCGTCGATGCGCATCTTGCTGCAGGAAGGCCAGGAATGAGGCCCTCATACCGGGTGAGGAGGAAGACGAAGAAGAAGAAAATGGTGTTGACAGCAATACAGAGCGAAGCTTGTGTGTACCAAAGGAAGAAGAAAGAGCTAAAGCAAAGCCTGAAAACTGACGTGCTTTTTTTCTTTAAAGGCAATGACGACAGACAGGTAGAGGCAGCTTCCATCAGAACGTGCATTGTTTGTTTATTTTGCTTTCCTGGCAGGCCTCAACCTCGCTAGGCATGATGAAAATTAGAACTGTCAGACGTACAGGGTGTCTGCTGTAACTAGTGCACCTAAAGACTCTGCTGCTGGATGTAATTGCACTTCTGTGAGGGCTGATTATAATAATCATGACAATTTCATGTTCTACAGTTCTCAGTCAAAGTGGCCGCCTCTAAAGGAAAGACAAAGGCAAGACTAAATCTGTTCTCCCGCTGTAGCACAGAAGAGCCTGATTTGATTGCATCAATTGTTAAGGTGTTGGCCGAATAATTTCATCCAGCGCCAGCGTTTGCCTGAGGCCAAGATTAGCGAGCCCCAGTCGCATTTAGAGATTTGGCCCACTCCATTACATTATTACTGAGACACCTCGTACGTGGTGGTGGCCGCGCAGCCAAGTTCGTTCACTAAATAGGTCGGGCTCTTGAAAGCCACAAGGCGGAGTCGTCACCTCGTAGAGTGACGCACTTGTGCAGCTCTTCCCTAAAAATGTCGGACTATCATTATCAAATCCACACCGTTAACATCCGGTGGAAGAGGAAAGACGCGTGTGAGTTTTTCGCACATTTGGAAAGTGAGGCTCTTCAAAGTGGAGATCGTTGCTGGCGCAGCAGAATGTTCGTCCAAGTCCACATTAAGAAATTAACCAAGTTGCAGTTATTGTTATTAGGTGTCATCAAGGCGTTTGCCAGGAGGAAACAGAAAAGTGGCCACAATCAAAAGAGGGAAGCTTATGTGAGAAAAACTGCTGAGATTTAGTGAATGAGAGTGAGGAAGAGGAAAGGAGGACAATTTTGCCGACATGTGCGCTTCTTCTCCCCTTGATTTCCCACTCCACTGATTGCAGCCTACTCCCATTGATGTTAACAAAGCAACAAGTAAAAGTGGTAACACGCGGCATAAACACACACAGCTTGGCACACAGACAGGGTTTCACAGACGCACAGGGGTTCTCACACACCATGAGAAGAAGAAAGGGCGCATGTTACACGCGTCCAACCCGTCAAATTGAAGAAAAGAGACTCGACCAAAACCAGGTTGACTTGAGCTTACTGGAAATGAAGAAGAGCTGGTGGCAAAGCAACCACAGGACGTCCAGACAGTTCCTTCACCCTCACAAATTTCAGTGCATGCATTTTTGCTTTTCTACTTCTGACAAGCAGACAGAAACTAGAGCTGTTGCTCACGTTCCTTCTAAAATGATTCTTCTGAAGCAAGTTGTACTGTACATCTGAGGGAATAAGAGTGTCAGCCTTAAAAGGCCTCCCTCACACTGTCTGGCGGAGTCTCACGACCTGGAATCCTGCTTCAAATTTCCGCCAAAAAGTTCGGCAAGCACATTTTTCTTCCCTGTGAGAAAATCGCACTTGCTCCCCTTTTCGTCACCAGTAGGCCTCCCAACTCAGCTAGGCCTCCTTTCAGGCCACGGCGGGCCGTCAAGTGCTCGATAACTTCGACGAGAAAAGGGACAAACAGGATTAAAACGGCTCCTCCATATGACAAGAGCTTGCTCATGATGCCTACGTATAGAATAGGCCTGCAAGCAGGCATGAAAGAATGCCTCTCCTTCTTTCCTCCAACATTGCTGTGCACGGACGAATTTCTTTCTGGCCACGGAGAATCTGGGAGAAGGAAGAAAAGAATTGGACTGCTCGGATTTTTCGGGCCAACTTTTGGACATGAGCGAACTTTAAACATGAGAGCGAAGTTTTTCTTTTTCTCTCTCCACCCGGGATGGATGATTCGTAGTTTCAGCCCCCTTGGTTACGGTACCCGTAACTGTACGTACGTGTACGCGGTGAGCATAGTGGTGGGAGACGTTCTCTTCTCCCCCTGCGGTAAGAAGTTCGTCAAATGTCATGATGTCAGCCCACGCAAGGAGAGGGATGGACACGCTGCTGTTCCCTTTGAGTCAACTCGCCCTAGATCGGGCAAATTCGAGCAAGCCTCTCCTTGTGTGTGTCACAGGACCTAGTTCTTCTGGAACTGGCCCTCGTGCATCCCGTACGTGCAGTCTCGTCCACACCAATGTCCAGGCCCACACACTTGTCCAGGCGTCGAGAGGTGCCTACGTGTACACGGCTCAAGGATCAGTGCTGGAGATCTACCGTGTTCTCCAGCACTGCCATCTGCCCTCAGTTGATGATGTCGTCAGGGTGGGAGTCCTGCAGGACGCGGCAGGGACGCACTCGTGCCTGTCCAGACAGCATTTCTGTTACGACGTTTGGCGGAGAAGACGGACTAGCCCACCCTGATCGCGTCACTCGTGACAATGCTATGGACCTGGGGACGACTCGTTCATCGGCGGCGAATATCAACACGATAGCGAGCAGAGCAATGATCAGGGACGCGAAATTGCCCTCTCACGTTTGCGTGCTGCCTCCGAATAATCTTCAGAGCTGGCGAAACCGTTGCTTTTCGGGCCATCTCTCCTTTGTCTGGGCAGAGGTTTTTTCCTGCTACGAGATTCTCACGCACATTTCTCACCGATTTGGCATGCTCCGGAAGAAAAATTCCGACGAGAAAATGGCACACCGGACGGACCGACAAATCTCCAGAGGCTATTTTTTGACCAGGGCTTCATGAGAAGTGCGCGTTCTTACAACAAATTTTTGGCTGCGCTGTGCAGACGTACGTGGACAGACGAGGACGGACGGACGGACGGATGGACGGACGTACTGACAGACAGACAGACGGACGTAATGTGCCTTTCAGCACGGGCAGAAGCAGCTGCATGACGACCAGGGTGGGCACAGACACTAAGACACTCATTTAATGATGATTAAGAATTCCAGAAACTGTTTGGTATGTGAAAAAGTGCCTTGTGTCGTGAAGGTTGACAATGACATACCATAGAATTTCATCCAATAAATAAAAAAAAGGGTTGACACATTGCCAGGATTTTCTGATTTATGAGCAGGTTATGGAAGACTTTTAGTGTTTGGCAGGGAGAAGACAGGTATCGTAGCATAAGTGTCGACAATAACACATTACCTAATTTTGCCCAATAAATAAAAAGACCAGGGTTGTCACATTGCCATGATGCTCAGGCAGGGTTCTAGTCCGTGTGTGTCCGCAGCACAATGTGCATGTTACACGCTGACTGCAAGAATGACGAGAGATAAGCCACAAATGTTCAGCTTGTTTCGCCGAAAATTGCCGGCATTTCATATCAGAACATCGGCGAGTACAAGTAGAAAGTTGGTCGTCGTTGCTCCGTCAATATGCGGTTGCAGCCACCAAACCGCAAAACAGTGGATGTAGCAAGTGCCATCGATGATTACGATGCCTGCGTGCAATCCATTGAGCGATCTCTCTCTCTGGTCTTTTCACTTTTTTGGCCGGAATAATCCTTTCTCGTCATGCTGCTGTGCACCGACTGCACTGTCCGTCACTGCACCAACCTGATGTTGCTGCTCTTGACACTTTCGACTGGCTCAGGAAGTCGACGGAGATTTCGACGGTGGCATCGACCTCTCTCTCTCTCTCTCTCTCTCTCTCTCTCCACTCAATGCACCCGGACTCGCTGCAGGGCAAGGAGATGAGGAGCTTGGACAAAATCGTTTTACGAGAAATTAGCCAAAAACTTGATGGCCGCTGGTGCTGGCGCCAATACGGACTTCGTCGGCAGAAGAAAAAATTCGCAACAAGGCCCGAGGCAATGCTGGAAATTGGCAAATGTGTCTGCAATTTGCAATCTGGAGGGAGGGGGAGGGGAACCCGGCTTGGCTTCATTATTTGAGAAACGATTTTTTTCCCATTTTTATGCACTGCAACGTTTGGGAGGAAGGCTGCGACAGCAGTAAATCATCCGAGGTGAAAATGAAGCATGACAAAGGGAAAAAGAGAGTGTGCACACTTCTCTCCTGATACAGTGTGAGTCACGAAGAAGAACTGAGCTGACTCTGCTGGGGCTGCCTACGACGAGTTGACAAACGTCCCCGAACGAACCCATTTATTGGACTCGAGTCCAAAAGTGCTCAATACAAAAGAAGACAAGTTAAATTTGTTTACGAATGAGCACGTCAAGAAAAATGAACAATACAAGCCAGAGTCAGAGCGAAGCTTTCGAAATTTTGGGTCGAGTCAGCTCCAGGACTCGAGTTCAATCGAATTAGGCGATTCCGGTGCCCACATTGGTGACTTGCATCCGGCGCACCGGCCGAAGACCGAGCAGGCCCGCGTCGTGGTGGGAGTTCTTCAAGACTATTCTCCCCACTGCATTCAAGCTGACCGCTGAGCGCACTTGCATAGCTCACTTGTTTATGTCTGTTGGGTAATTTATGGGCGAACCCTTTTATAAGGAAGAGAGACCTTATTTGGTGGCGTTTACTGCTTCGGACTTGACGACTACAGCTTGAAAGATGGTGTTTGAAATACTTCTTTGTCAGTTATCTAAGCCATGCACACACACGCACACTACTGACTCTACCGCTAGACGCATGCATTTGAAAAGACGTATTCATGATGATTCCCCTAGAGGATCTGACAAATACTCTGATGAGGTGAAAGGCATATAAAAGTCCAGAATCCTCATCCCTCATAGACTCTGGATTATCATTGTTTCCTCCCTCTTGTCGTTTTCATCTCTTACAATTCAAGCTGCAAACTCATCAGAAGAAGTTTTGCCCGGCAAGGGAGATTTGCATGAGTAACACAACCACTTTGAGGTCTTTTAGACGAGAGAAAGTTCTTGTCAGATTCGATCAGAGGTGTTGTCGAGTACCACAAACAATCTCCTTGATTGCAGCTTCCTCTTTTATGGGAGAAAGATTAAGTGACCATTTCACTTGAGCTCAGTCTCTACAAAACAGGGGTCGCACACGGTTAAGAGCAGAGTTGCGATTAATTTATGCAGTCATATTTTTTGCCCCCGCAAACTTCCCCCTCCCGTCCTCTTAAAACCGAGTTTACGCTTTTACGGTCGCATCATCTGCAGCACCAAGCATGCGAGCAGAGGGGGAAAATGCACCCATCCCCCCCCCCTTCATTATCTTTGTTCTAGTTTTTTGTAGCAAGAGGCACGTGTCTACCTGGGGACCAGTAGTTACGAGCCAGAGAGGCAGAAAATCAGCGTTTCCGCCTAATTTCTTTCAGTTTCATTAGTTAGTGTTGGTGACGCACAAGAAGGGGCACGAAAAGGAGCGGTTGCAAGTGGCAATTGTTCGTTCCGGTTCTCGCGTGCTGGACGAAAAGTTGAACTTCTTTTTTTTTGCTTGCTCCTCTTCTTCCTTGACACCTGCCTAAGGCAGGCCAATTACTACGTGCCTTAGTTTACGCTTGGTCATACACACTAATTCTCTTGGCGTCTGGGGTTTTTTTTAGCCAGTTTTGGCTAACCTGTGTGCGCGCAAACGCAGCTATTATTTATACAGGGTGGTGCGTTCAAATGTTCTGCAATTAGTAATTATGAGTTAAGAGCAGACGTCTTTTTTTGGCAAACTTTATTGACAATTAATTTTCAGTAGGAATCGTGGAAAATGTCCCATCTGGGCCTTAGTAACGGCCTTCAATCGTCGTCAAACATCCTCCACCTTTGTCTGAATCATGACTTGAATGTTTGCAGCACGGTTTTTTTTGTTCATAAACGTAGGTCCAGCCGGTTGAGGCACAGCTTCAAGAATTAAACCTGACACACCCCGTTCATGGACATAAGTCTTCAAAGATAGTTCTCAGCTGAGCACCCTGTTGCATGTCACCGTGTTGGGCACCCTGCGCACGTGCCAGAGTGATGACTATTTTGTGCTGGCAAACGCTTGAACAGCTTGGAGGAAGAATTCCTTCGTCAGCCCTAGTTTTGTGCTGTTTCTCTCGTCAGGATCGTCTCAGCAGCCGCAAAATTGACACAAAAGTCACAAATGAAGGAGGCCACCTCCCCCCCCCCCCCCAAAAAATAAGGGGCCCTTTGTGTCCGCCTCAAATTTCTTTTTTCTTTCTCTCCCCTAGTGTTGTTTGTGGCAATCTCACCACTCCACTGTTATTGTTCTTCACAGAGTCATTGGCCTCTCATCTTCTACCAACAATAGTGTGTGTGCGTGTGTGTGCGCGTGTCGTGGCCCTTCATACTGCATGTGGTGCTTTGGAAGGCCTTCTACGTACAGGTTACGTGACACCAAATCCACCTCTCTCTCACCTGCTGTACGTAGTACGCTTGGGTGAGAAACACAGCAGCGGAAGAGAGATAAAGCGCCGAGAAAAGACGAGAAAATTTGCACGGGGTTACTGACTTTCAGTCCCTTCGTACTCGCCGACAGCCAGAACGCCGGCGACATAACGGACGTTGGCAGAGTCTTTACGGGCAGCCGCAGCTCCTCATTCATAGTCAGCCACCAGGTGAGAAGGCAGGGCGGCGACTAGGCTTTTTTCTTGGTCCGGAAGACTAGGGAAACAAGGGCGTCATGACATCACATGTACGCACGTCCTGATTGTGTATGGATGTGTTACGAGTCATCACCTTCTTCGGATGGGGGTCCTGGCCTTTTCTTGTCACACAAAGCGTGCACAAGTAATGAAATCTATTAAGCGGCGGCAAAAAAAGTGATAGAGAAAAACCTCCTCAAAAAATCTGATGATGACCTGAAAATTTGAAGCATTCGTGACAAAGAGGCGTGAGTGGGCCTCTTTTTGTGGGCCTTTTTTCGGGGTAGGGCGTAGACGCCATCGCTTTACGACGTTATGGGCACGAAACATGATGGAAAAAGCCGTGAGAGAGTCGGAGAAAAGAGAAATCGACATTTCCCCCCCCCCCCTTCTTCCTTCTCCCCTTTTTCGCAAAAAAGTCTCCTCTTGAACGTCCTTGACTCAGTTGGACAGGCTGACGTCGATCTTCTACTGGCCGCTAATGATTCAGCCGCAGGTTACGGACATCTCTTAAAAGAGAGGTGAAAATCTTCGTCCAAAAGGGCAATAATCTTACAGCCCTTTGCCTGCTCAGCTCTTGCTGACTTTGTTTGGAATCACACACATACAGGATGTGTTCGCTACACCCGTTAATTGACTTTGCTCAGACGTGTCTTCTTCTTGTTCTACGTCTCGAATTTCGCGGATTTTCCCCTCGGGGCTGAGTAGGAAAAGGGGGGGGGGGAAAGAGTGGTGAAGCCGTCCTTCCTCCTCCACCACCCCACGTTGGTGCCCCCATCAATATCCCATCATCACGAGTGCATCGAACTCTGTTGTTGCCCATAGCAGTTGGAAAGAAACAAAAATCATCCCCCCTCGTTCTCTCTCTCAGTTCATAGTTCATGATGCAAATTGATGTGTGAGCGAGCGCAAGTTTATTCCACCGGAGGCACTTGTTTAGGCTTCTCTCGGGAGGCAAAAGGTAACCGAGGTTGTCTGTTTATTCGGAGAAATTTTTCCTTCTTTGCCCGCGTCTTCTGTTGGAAATCTTGAGTGAGAGTAAACAGAGGAAACTTCCTTGACTCCTCCGTTGATCGTCACGTCTGCTTTGGGCGAGCAACAAGAAATTCCTGTTAACAAATCGCGTTTTTCCTCCGCATTCTTCCGCTTGCAGTCGGCAACGTTCCGCAGGCCATCCCCTCCTCCTTCCCCCCCTCCACCCATCCCTACTACATATGTTTATACATACATGTGTGTGACTTTTTCGGAAGAGAAATCGTAAACCTAGAGAGACTTTCTGAACTGTTTCTTCAATCAGTCTGGTTCGAAAGATTATGGGCGGTCATCAGTGTATCCATGAGCTAAAATTTCGGCCTTCTTCCTCTGTGTCATGCATGGATTAATTTGTGCTACTGCCTGGGGATGCGCATCAGCTGATAAGAACGAGTGGAACCTCGCAATGCCCCAACTAATCTCAAGCTGTTCGCGCTGAAGGAGCAAAAGATGACTTATTGACTTATGGACTTATCTCAGTGGCTCTTGTGCGTATGTTCTGGACTGCACGATGTTGTTTGGCTTAGCTCACAGGGTGGCCCAAACTGCTGTTACACCGGTCGAAATGGCCGCAGCCACCAGATCTTAATGTCATGGTCTACTCCATTCTTGAGGCTTGTGCGAAGTCGCACCGCAGGTTGGGGGCCTTGAAGCCCTCCGTGATGAGCGAGTGGAAGGGCCATCTACTTAGATTTTTTTCCTGTGCAACGGCTACAGAATGAGTAATGCTAATATTGAATGAAAATTTCGTTAAAATCGAACGAGCCACAAAACACATCGGCCACCTTGCTCGGTCGACTAAGAAACTAGCACGAACGCATCCAGGTGATTTCTTTGTGCTGCAAGGAGGAAATCATCGCTCGCTTGAGTCAACTTTGCATGCAAAAACAATGTTTAGAAGAGAAGCAGAGAGCAGGCAGAGGTTGGCAGACTTTGCTGCTTCCTTGGCAAACATGTTCGTACGTTAGGCGCGGACGTACGCACGCACTCACACACCCATGCGCACGCGCACACGCATCCGGACATTTGGTACGAACATTCTCACGACGACGAGAGCGACAAGCAACGACCCGACAACTTCCCATTGTCACACATCGGCCCAGTAAGTGGCATTAGGCCTGAGTAGGCCTTACTCCCAGAGAGAGAGAAAAAAAAACAGGGGATCCTTATACTTCTTCTTTTTCTTCCTCCTTCTCCTTATATATGTTGCACGGAGAGAGGGCGGAGATGCCAGCAATTAAAATTTTTCGTGTGCCGAAGATAAATAACCGGTGGCGCCTGCACCAACGTCGTTTCTGGCTGCGAAATAGTTGCTTCTCAGGACGCACGTGCGCACATACAGGGTGGCCAATGAGTTCTGTGCCAATTGGTTTTGCTTGACGACGCCATTTAGCAAATGTTCAGTGATGACCGTGGACGTCATACGAAAGCCAGCCAGCCAGGCAGGCAGACTCATTCAGAGTGACTTCAATGACACGCCAGAAATGCCCATAGAAGAAGGCCTTGCAGGAGTCGAGTGACCTCCAACTGCATCGCCACGGAGGACGTCACGACCTCCAAGATGGGAGCCGGAATGAGCCGTGTCAGTGTCGAATATTTGGTTCAAACGGGACTGGTCGGACGTGTGACAGGACTTGTTGGCCACCCTGTGCGTGAACGAAGCACAGCCAGTGCGCAAACAGTGAGGACATTAAGCATCTCATATAGACTCACGCGGAGTAATCATTCACACCACTAATTGCAAACAAGTATATGAAGAAGAGGGGGGAGGGGGTCCAGGAAGTGTGATGATGATCGCCGGGCTTTCATGTCGCACGTCACATAAGTCAAACGGAATAGATTTATTACGCGGCGCTGGTGTTGTCTGTTGCATATCATTATTACCACTGTGAGTACATTTAGACCAGACAAAAAAAGGGTGACGGGAGATGAATAATAGGCTTTTGGGATCTGCTGAGGGGTACTTAACAGCATTAGTGGAGGACACCTGTTCAGGCAGACAATTATATCAAGTTAGCCCTGTATATAAAGTCAACATTTGGTTGCTCACCTGACTTGACTGTGTAAATAGCCATCATTTACTGGCGACAAAGGTCTAGAATTTTTTTTCTTTGCAAACCTGACCTTATCAGGTTGACTTCGCTCATCTGGCTTCAAGCGAGCTCTGTACATTGCTGAGAAATGAACTAGAGTCAAGTGCATCGTGGTTGGCTACTCCTCTTTTCATCAATAATGCGTCGAACGCTTCGGTTGTGACTGGTGTTGTAGGACGAAAGTAGGAAATTTGGCGTCTGCTGAATTCGTTTTCATCGAAAAAACGACCCTGTGGCAACAGTAATGAAGAACCGTATTTTGTTTTTCTATAACTAACGCGCATTCCTCCAGAAAATCACAACGGAAGTGTCAGTTTTGGTAGAATAGTATGTTTTTACGTCAGCAAAAGTAGTAGTATTGTCTCATTATTTCCCCATCCGACGTGAAAAGAATTGTTTAACGAGAAGGGATCTGTTACTGTGGATCACACGCCCATCGCCGGGTAGCAACTGTGCAGAGTGTGCCTAACTACTTGCTTACTTAATATATCAGTATTAGAATGCAGGCAAGAAAGAGTTATGTAGCTGTAGTGTGGGTGCAGTGAGTCACTGTAGTTCACTCAGGGCTGCAACAAGATACAAAATGAATAAACGTAAATAATAATAATGATAATAATAATAATAATAAAAGACAGACATTCATAGTTCGACACGCTTTGCCTTCTGGCGAAAATGTTCTGGGTGAGTGAGCGTGTTAACATCTCTCATGAGCTCGTCCGAGGCATCGTTCTCCCCAGCCTTTGTCTCGTCCTCATAAAGGCCGCGGCCATTGCGGCCTTTGTCGTCTTCCATGGACGCAGGGGCCGTGAGGACAAAGTTGCCATAGCCGATGTCTGAAATTTTCAAGTTTCATTAGCCGACTGCTCTCTTTATCTCTTTAAGTATTTCTTGGTCGTACCTATAGGCCCATTGACTTGTGGTCTCATTTTCATGACCGTCTTCTTGAGTGAGTAGTTATACCCCGTCCAGGTGTACCAGTTGATGCCGTCTGCGAAGCTCCTGTGCTGGCCTCCGAGAGACCAGCCGTTGAGGTTGCTATCGTGGCAGTTGCCGTACCACCAGCCTCCCTGCATCAACGAGTCCACACTGACTGTTCCGCACAATGACTCGTCCATGACTGACCTTGTAGAGGCGGGCGCAGCTGCGCTCGGTAAAGTCTCCCTCCCTCTGATCGTTGTCGACGTCGAAGGTGGAGAAGGGCAAGCCGTTGTGGCTGTACAAAGAGTCGCCCGCATTCCCGTAGAAGAGATTTTGATGGTACAGCCTAAACCCATTCGTCTCGTCACTTAAACGGAAGGAGCGATAGCGTGCGAATCGCCGATTTCCTGACCAGTCCTCCAGATCTATGGACAGTTCGTACTTGGTCGAGTTGTCCGCGTTCGACACCGCCCAGATCAAGATGTTGCCTGGATACGTCGATCCTCAATTAGGTATTCAAGTAATATGTTCGTTTCCACTCGCTGCTCAGAAATTACTGGATCGGTTGCGACCAAAGTTGACAAAAATGTGTGTAATTAGTCATAGATACGAGAAGAAAAGGAGCATCAAGTCCGGAAGTGTCACAGACCAGTATGAATGCAAAATTCGACCTCATGGTGTGGACGAAAAAAAATGTGACCCTATCACTTTTTTAAAAGATGTGTATTTGAATATTTTATGTATGTGTTTTGTGTATTATGAATATTTGTGGGAAATGTGCCACAAAACCTTTCCATTTTGGAGGGTGGATTGGCGAGGCCCTGACCAGTGGAACAATGGGGCACAGTCCAAACTTTTGTGAAAGCTTTTGGAGGAAGCCAACAGTGATGATACTATTTTAGACAGCATTGCACACCATGTTAGACTGGATATACCATCATGTGTCAGCCACGATGTTGGATCTCCTACGTTTGGTTACTTAAGAGATTCTGTTGCAGATGGGACAAAAGTTTTTGCCCGCAGTCACTCGCTTCAGTTGTCTGCCGAGGCTTGCAAAACCACCCTCCAAGATTGAGAAATGCTGCACATTTCCTACAAATGTTCATAAAATAGCATTCACAAAAATGGCAGCACATCTCATATCATCATCATGACCTCGAAAGCTGCGTTCACTCTGAGCCGTGATATTTTGGAACTTGATGTTGCAACTTGTGTAGTCAGTCTAGATATCTTGGGAGTGTTCTCATCTGCTTCTGCTTTATGTATACAAGAAGGGAGCAGCAATCAAGCTTATGAGTGCAAAATGCAGATGCATCTCAGTGCCAAAAGGTACCAAAAGCCTGTAATTTCGGGGTCATTTCTGAATTTCTGGCTTGAGACGCAACAACGTCTTGCTGAAACCAAAGTTCCAGCTTGGTGCCCTTTGGGATTTGGTCAGAGAGAGTTTCACTTTCGTCCAAATTGCTTCAACGGGAATGGCCACCGGTGCAAAAACATGGCCCAAACGCCAGAAATGGACAGAAGCCAATTTGTTCCTCACATTTGCAGCTTTTCCTGTAATGACATTTTGCGCGAAGCCACGCGAACACCTATCTATCTATGGCATGTCCATTTTCCTAAACACTAGTAACGAGGTGTATGCCAGCTACAGACCATTTGGCCGTCGGCTAAGTGGTCAGGTGGGCCCTCCAAAGAAGTCATTTTTTTCCCCACTATAGTGAACTACTCTTCTCGGAAAGGAAGGGGGAATCCCCCTGAAGGGCCAGGGGGACCCCGATGGTCAGATCCAAGTCTTCCGCAGGAACTAGTACGCGTGAAAAGTCGGTTACCTAGCCAGAATTCCCTGTCAAAATCGCCAAATCCTACTTTGTAGTCCTCCCAGCCGCGCATAAAGTTCTCTCTGGGCTCCACCTCGTCCCGCACCTACAAGTACACGTGGACACTGTCAACCTTTTCATGTCTCAGGACAAGTGTTGCTTCACCTGAAAGACCATCCAACCTCCACCCTCAGTCTCCAGATCACAGAAGACCCTCCAGGGGCCTTGAGCAAGGTTGGGTGGGTGGATGAGATAGACGCCGCTCTTGGAGGCGCCCTGCGTAGCTTGGATGTCGTGACAGCTAAGACCCACATGATAAGATCCTAAAGTATTAGTCGGTAACTGGCTCATGCATGCGTGATTTACTTGGCGTTTGTGTTGACATGCAACTTACTCGTGAAGTCGTACGTCTTCCTCGTCTTATGTCCGGTGGGTTCGTGCATTGGCAGCTCCTGACCGTCGGCGTCGACGCCGATGGCCGCACTGCGGAATCCGTTGTCCCCGGCGCCAAGCATGGAGGAGGCGGCAGCTGCGCGTGGCTGGCGCACCCTGGTCAGGTTGAACTCCGCCAAGGCTTCGCGCAAGGCCGACCTCACCTGGTGCAGCAGATTGGGCGTCTCACCGCCACCGCTCATGCCGGTGACCGTCGCCTGATCCGACTGCCCCGAGGACATGGATGAGGGCGGTTGATTAGGTGAAGGAGGAGGAGAGGCGTGCTGCAACACAAGGGGTTACAACAGGCAGTCATGCAAAGTTGGTTAGTGAGTGTGAGTGATAGTTTTCAAAAGTCGTTAGTTTTCACATCATTAGTAGAGATAGAAAAAATGTAAGGTTTGTCCCTCGAGGTAACTTGTTTCTATGCTATCAATCTGTCGTATGGTCTTTGTTGGAGCCCAGAAGAGTCGTTACCACATTTGGAGAATTTTTTTGCTCTCATCCTTAATTTCTCAAGGATGTTCATGCTGCTGTGTTGTCTCTGGCATGTTGGCTGACAAGCTTATTGAAGCGTTGCCACCATGAGTGTGTGCTGACGTCCTACAGACTTGCTTCTTCATAGCTACTCGTCAGCTGAGACGTTTTCCATGAAATTGCACCAGCGCTTAGTGAAAACCAACACACACGCGCACAAAGAAACACATAAGCAGTAACCAATCACAAATGACAAGACAGCACCTGAGCAAAGACTTTTTGCTTCACGCAAATACCGAGACCAACTTGAGCTGCATCTACATTTCCCATGGCCGAGTGCAAAGTAAGCGAAAAAATTCTTCGGTGGGATTACATATTATGTGCGTATGAATACACGCGTGGCTATAAATCGCACTAGTACGTGACGCGCGATCAGGTTGAAACAGCCCAGTGTTTGCAGACCCTCAGGAACTGCTCTGTAAAGGTCTTTACGCCAGAGTTTAGTCTTTACGCCATTTCTCCTTGTTCCTATTTTGAAGGCCCCTCACATTATTTTTGTTGCTTCCGTACAAATCGAACTGCAAGTCCTACGAGTCTCCCGTGAATATTTCACCGCCCGCAATCAGTACATAAGGTAGGCTGTAAAGTCTTTATGGTCGAAACTTTGGATTGTTTATACTATACATTTTGTGTTTTCTGTAATTCACACTCAGTCAACTGCTGTGTAGACGAAATTTGGTGCCATTAGTTTTTGAGGTTTTGTACCTGACCCACTGCATTTTCCCATTTCCTGCCTTTCCCTGTGGTCGAACTAGTACAAGCGATACTCAACAACGTCAAAGTCATTAGTGGCATTATTACCCATTTACAAGCATTTGAAGTGGGGTGTTATGCGCGTGATGACCAGAGACAGCACTAGCTTTTTGTCATCCAGTGGATGAGAAATTTTGAGCATTCGATGGATAATCACTTTAATAGCCCCTCATACTGCATTGCATACTGAAAATTTTCCATGCACGAGATCAATAAAGCAGCCTCTACCTGTGGGAAATATTGTCAACCTTGAGGCTACTTTCCATTTATGAACAATACCCTGTACATCTTGAACATGTCCTTTGCAGATGACAACACAAGGACTTGAATACCCTTTTTCGGGAACTAAGACATGTAGGCGTCGACGGTCACAGTCAGGTGATCCAAGAAGAGCCATTGCCAAAGGATGATGATGGAAGATGACATGGGAGGCGCCTATCTAAAGCAGACTAAGTTACACAAGCTCCCAACAAAGTTCCATACACATCCATTACCCCCCCCTTAACATGCCACAGAACACATTGCTCACTTCTGTCTTAAAGAAGCAACATGTGGCAAGAAAGTTAACGGCCGGCACTGACTGCAGTGCTTGTCCAGAGCCCGCTGCCGCTGCTACAAGGACAACAACGCCAACAGGAAGCTTCCTCCTGTCTCGAGAGAGTTTTCTTGTCGGCGTTGACCAACTTCACTCCCTTCTTGGCCCCCAAGCGACAGGCGACAGATGAGCTGGAGGGCTACAAGTCCACGGTCCCCTCGTCCCAAAAAAAGAGAAAAGTTTTGTAATAGCCGCAAAGTTGAAATTATTGTTTCTCCTCCATCGTCGTCATTTACGTTCTTTCTGGAGGGCTTTTTTAAGGAGTGGAGGAAACACACACGGGTATTTTCTGGCCTCTTTCTCGGCACGACCGGCAGCGTCTCCTCTCCCGTGAAAATTGCGTCTTTTTCTCCGGGGCGCTAAGAATGGATGGCCCGCCATTATTCAGACTCATTTGGACGACCTTTCTCCTACTATCATCGAGCTGATATCATTATAATCGATTCTCTTGGCTTCTCTGTATCAAGAGTGCAGGAACATTAACTTGTCTGGAAGCCAGCCATTATAGAATTTAACAGTAGGTTGGGTACCTAGGAGTTACCACTTCAAGCATTCTGAAGTGTGTCTCAGTCAACCATAGCACTAGAAGTTATTCGAATCTTCTTTTTTTAGGGGGGCTCACTTCTGTTTCTTAATGCGGCACGCACAACTGAGATGAATCCCTTGGATCAGATCACAGCTGGTGACTTGGACGGTTACTTTGATTCGAGTTGTGTTACTCGGATAAGTCGAGCCAAGTCAGTGTTTACCACACTACTTCAGACTAACTATCTGACCAACATAAACAATGATGCGGCGTTCGCAGGCTGAACAACTTTGCTCTTAGTTTGACCGCTGGTTTCTCTTTCTTCTCTGTTATCTTGGCACCACCAAAGCCTCCCAACCAGGGCCTCCCAGGGCCTCCCAGGGCCGTCCCAGCTGACCCACAATGAAGCAAACTAGGGGTCATCTCAGGTCGATCGCAAACACAGCAGTGATGCATGTTAGGAGGGCCTTCGATAATAGGTATGCACGTCGGTGAGAAACATAAGTCGTACAGATCTCATACATGTGAGAAAGAGGCTGGTCGGAAAATTAATGAACCGGCGATGGCAGCAGAGCTCTATGTACTGCAGGTAATTCTTATGCGCACTCCCCTTTAATTAGCCATCATTTACTACTGGAGCAGTGGAGACGACGAGGAGTGTGTGAGAGAGACGGTGGAGGGAGAAAAAAAGCACTTGCTAATTTCAGTCATTTCTATTTTAGACTCTGCTCCCTCCACGACAGAGGTGTTGAGGCCGGAGTGGACCTGTTATACTTATCAGAGGCTCACCTGCCTCTTACACTTATGGTTTAGCGGGTGCCTGGCAAAATTGGCTGAAGCTGCGTGGCTGAATAAAGCGTGACGTTTATACTCATTTGTCGTGAGAATAAAAGAGTTGTCGATGGAGCAAGTGTGGCCAGCTGGCGATGCCTTCCACCAGTCCTGGATACTCCTCCTGAGGAGCCTCGTGAGTCCTACCAGCTTGAGCCGTTCGGAGAAGACAAATGCTTACAGAGTACAGTCGCCATGTTATCTATAGTTGTTGTAACTATCCCTGAGTCAGTGAACGTTGGGACACTTCGCCTACGTTACTTTTTTCTACCTACAGCAAAACTTTGAGCATGCCAAGTCACTTTTTTTTTCTTTTTTGCTAAGTGAGCATAGCTAAGCCGACATGAGGCTGAAGTCAGCACATTTCTTCCAGCTTGTGCACGCCCACTATTGTGTACAGCGTGTTGACAGCGTTAACTAACGCCAATGTTGTTAACAGCCACAGGTGTTGCTTTAAACCTTTTTATTCGAGTTGATGTGTTGCGAATAAGTGGCAGAAGAAGACAGACCAGGCTAATTTTACGGGTGTCAGCGCTGTCGTGGGAGAGCCGCTTACATCTCTTCTTTGCGAGTAGGAAAGAAAAGAAGCCGCAAGACACGCAGTCTTTTTTACCATCTCGCAGAATTGAATGATACGGCCGTTTCCTCGCTCTTTGCATTCACGGTTTCTGATATGTCCGTACATGTGTGTACACGGCAGCATATAAAGTATACCTTTGGAGCATATCTGGTGTATGAGCTACAACGGTATGACAGAAGGCAATCTGAGAAATTCCTGCCGCAACGTGGCCTTACGTAAGAATTCCTCTTGGGCAGGGGGACTATCGAGAAGGGGGGGGGAAATGCTGTTTGTTGCCTGAGAAAGAATCTCTCTCGTTCTCTGTTACGAGTCGGTACCAATACAGTGAGGTGACTTTGTTCGACACCAACGACTTGGCCGCGGTTCAGGTCAGTCAGCACTGACTGAGTCGATGCAAATAATGCGCGCTGTTTCTTTCTCTTACCGCCAATAGCAGAGGAAGGAGGAGCAGGAGGCTGCAGTGGCAAGCAGTTCCACTCTTTCTGGGAAAGAGCAAGAAATCCATCGTCTTTTTCATGAGTGGAGTCCAGATTGATTCTTTTTTCACCGCACGTTTTGATTTTTTAAGTCTCGTGGACTCTGGGAATAAATGTCTGACAGGCTGTGGAAAAAAAGTAAACCAAGCCCACGTACTCTGTTCTTATCTCTCTCCTTTTCTTAAGTCTCTGGTTTTTGCACCAATTTTCTCTCTAGAATGATGAGAACATTCCAGACAGACGCACTGGGGATGGGGGAAATATTTCAGGCTAAAGTAGTCGATTTGAGACAGGCAGAAAGACCGTCTGTCAGAATAGATCACGCAGGCAACAATAAAAAGAGCAGCGTCTTCTTCTATTCAACACTGTGTGTATGCCAGGAGGTCTCGCCTCCACGAGAACCGATAAGAGACTGAAGAAGAAGTAAAACCAACGCGAGCGCGCTTCCTTCTCTCTCTCTGTCGACAGTTGTTGCCACTCTGTAACGTCATGAAGAAGAGGGCGCAGTTTGCGAAAAGATGTTACGCATAAATGTTTGCCTTGCAATGTCACAGCGCAAACTTTGTGCACTTGAAAGTGGCGAGGAGTATTTGGACAGGCAGCTCTTACCTCTAGCATGTCGATCGCACCAAGTGCTCAGAGCAACAAAGTTGTTTGCACGATGTAAATTTGTAAACTGTCTCTGCTAAAGTGCGCTACTACTTGGTGACTTCAACGCGCGTCCTTACAAGAACGTACTACAGAGGGTACCATAAGTAGCGTATGCGTACTACGCCAAGTACTTACTACAGTGACTCACAGGTCCGCGGACACACACGATGTGTCCACAACCTGTCACAAGTGCTAGAGGGTGAGGAGCAAGCCTCGTTGATGTAATCGAAGGGAATCTTCGTACCGGGCCTCGTTTAGCTTCTTCACCAGAGCTGCAGCGCATGCCGTACTCGTCCTCGGGAATGCTTGCTTAGATATGATGGTTGTTCTGTCGCAGTCTGTAGAAGAAATACATGTTTGTCGTCAGATATAAGAGCTTTCATCTTTGAAAACACTCTATCACCATGCTTGGATCACTACGGATGTGCGACTCAAGATACCCAACCCTCTGCACATAATATGTGCTTAAGTATAGTGCTCACTCGATGCGTGCAAACAGAACAGTATATTGTGGTGCAAATCGTTTGATCGAAGAATGAGATCAAGTTCTGCCATTTTTATCCGTCACTGTATGGTAGTGATACTGTATACATCCAAAGACATGACCTCTTAACAGCGAAGAGATCGTCAGGAAATTCTCGCAGGTCTTCAGAGTGAGCATATAAAAACCTTCGCTGTTGACAGACTCTTCACTGGTCTAAATCATCATTCAGGTTCATATGTTCGTCACGAATGCAACCTCTTCACACGCACGCGTACGTACAGGTAACTTACAACTCCATCACCTGACCGCATTTTCGGCAACCACAAGGAGGGAAAGCGAACGGTTGTTCCCCCCTTCCCCTACTCCTCCAAACCCAATTTCGACGATCACGTTTCCTTCGTTTTTGCACCTCTCTCTCCAGTCAAGTGAATCAATTGACTGGCTGACAGTTCTGATTGTCATCGTCGCTCTTGGCAACGGGGCCGACCAAAGGAGCATCGACGTCGGGTTCGAGCGGGACTGCGACTAATGTGCAAGCGAGAGGTCACCGACTCTGACCTCTGGCTCTGCTATTTTAACAGCGATGAAAGCTTGGCGAACATGTTGATCGGGAGTATGTGCAGAGTGAGACGAAAGTAAGCAGACACGACATGCAGCTTTGCGGCTCAGGCTGCATAGAGCGTGCCGATGCAGAGCGGGGCTCATTAGGGAGAGGAGATTAAATAATCAGTTGCAGGGAAGAATTTTCGGACAGTCAGGCCAGAATCAATGCAGTTCTGGCCTAAGTAAATTGAGTCTCAATCTACATTCTGTGTGTCTGCTGACTTTTTTAAAGTCCCGCCCGCCGAAAACATTGGTGTTCGACTTTAGGACTATTGACCTTTGTGTCATTTCTGCTCTGAGTTAAAAAACGCACTTGTCAAATGAAAATTTGGTCTCTTGTCCCCAAAATGAGCTTTTGTTGAGCATACGCAAGCATAGCTATAAGCCTCTAGTTGGAGTGATAATAAAATCTAGAGCCCGTCTCACTTTTTTTAAATGCTAATCCAAGTGTCATTCAAAATTTCTGTCCGAAGGGACATTTTGCACTGACAGGAAACTATCTGAAACATGCATAAGTAGTCTGATTTACCAAAAGTCAACACTTGTAAACCAGTACGACACCAATAAGGTGATGAACCTCAACGACCTCCATGAGGCATCTCTGGATCTGAGAATCAGGGGCAAAAACTGGCTTTATCATGACCAACGTTATCGAGGTCCTCCGTATTACGGACCTTCTGCTTTTTGTTCTTCCTGCGCTTGATGAGGATGAGCGTGTTTCTACTTGACCAGGTCCAATTTCCGTGTTCATGTCAATCGGACCGCACCAATGTAGAAAAACTACTTTTGGTCCACTATGGCCCAACTTTGAGATCGAATCGTCGACGTTGCCCCCTTTGAGAATTGAGGCGGAGCTCGTCCCTGGATCACACAAAGCCTGGGCTTTCAGCCCAAACAATAACCTCACCAATGACGTCGATGACACCTTGACTGACGCTTTATGCGAAGCAATGACTGATGGCCAAAGTGAAAGCTGGACAATGCTCTCCACGCTTTTCGTACGCGATTTAAACAATGTTTTACGTCAGTAACAGCCACAGTCTTCTCTCCGACAGTCGTCTGACGTCGAGTTCCATAGAATTTCGTGATTTTGCGTCATCTATGTACATGCGCACCATTCCCACAGCCACCGCCTCAGGTAACTGACACTATGTGTAAGTTTTTTTCCCGTCCTGTGTTACACCTGCAAGTACAGCAGCCCCCCCAAAAAGAAACTGTAAAGGCTCGTATACGTTAGCAAAACTGTTTCGTTTTCGTGCCCATTTATGTACGATATGCGTAATTCGTAGTTGGCAGTTCATATAGACAAAAGTTTCCTCACACCATACGCAGACGTTTCTCTGCGTGCATACAAATATGCTGTGTATGAGGAGCTGACTGACTATTCTTGGTATGAGTTTTTTAAGCACTTCATGCCAGGGGTAAGACGACGTGTACGATGAATGAACTCAGTCTTCTTCCCTCGTTTTCACTCATACGCAGGTGAAGAAGCTTTTTTACCCCCTTTCACGATAGCAATGTCATGTCATTTCCTCGCAGTTGAACGTCCAGAGGAGGGGTGAAAAGGGGCCATTGGAACCCTCCTAGGGGTCGATCGCATTCGCCCCCACTTTTTTACCTCTGCCTGGGAGGTCGAAAACTCACACACACGTACGTGAGCTTATAAGGCAAGCGTGTGGAAAACCCCAGGGGTGTGTTGGTTTGCTCCATGTTCATACAGTGTAGCCAAAAAGTTCTGTTACGGGTTCAATTGGTTTTGTATGGTTTTAACGAAATTGACGTTGCTCCGGTCCAGGCCATCAGAAATTTCCGCGGGCGAAAATTGCCCACATGCTCAAAAGTGAAGAGTTTTGAGACTGGATTTCAACGCGAAAACCGTCTGGGAGGCAAAAGATTAGGGTTTTTCAACTGCACATTTTGATGTTAGAGCGCCCAAAGTGTAGCCACCTTCTGAGGGTTCCACGCAAAAATGCCCAGTTTCACACCTGTTTCGGTGGTTTATCTATTTTCTTATCGAAATCGGCTAAAATTCTCCTCCGCTCCACCATGGACAACTTTCCCTTCCCCGGGCGCCAAGCCTTGATTCGGGCACGAGACCACTGGAATCGCTGAGTTGTGTGAGACAAGCATAAAAAAACACACTGTTTACTAAGCTAGCGATCTATTGCGCCATCGTACGTAGCGTAATCGATGGATGGACCAGAAGGTGAGGTTTGCGTGAGTAACGCACTTGGAGGAGCAGCAGCATCACCACCTTGCTCACGGCCCTGGATGTCGACTCCGTGGCCTCCGTCACCACGCAGGACTTGGGGATCTCCGAGCTGTGTTGCGCCGTTGTGCCTCTCGCCCCTCGAGGACTGATCTCACGGAATAGTCCATTGCGTCCAGATCTTGCACCTCGACCTATGGCAGCAATTTCCAATCATGCAAGGGTACTCATTGTCGGCGTCCACGTCCATGCGTGTATCACGTGCGGTGCAAAGTGGCGGGATAGCTGTTTTGCAAGGATTTTTACTTTACGCGTCCGGGCAACGTTGCAAAGAAGCATCAACGTCCCCAAAAGCCTCAAATGACGGCCACTTTGCATTTCTGCGAGTGCATCCGGGGTCAAATGTAAGGCTTTTGGTGGATGCGCACGCGTCTCTGAGTCGTCTTCCCCTAATATTCGCGTCCCGCCCCGTCATTACACGACGCGCGCGCGTGGGTAGCACACAAAATTGCCATCATCAACCTGTCTTTTGTTTTTGTGCCCCAAGATGGCTTGTTTAATCAAAGGAGAAGAGTCTTGGGCCTGGAGGAAGGGAGAAAAATATGCTTAAAAGCCTTCCAGTCATGGCATATCCGAAGTAATGAAAGGCTTGGCTAGTTGCGGTGCACCAACAGCTACGTTGGTAGTGACAGGAGGATTTTTGATTACTTGTACAGGTAAAAAATGAGATCGCGGAGTTTGATCTGTGCGTCTTATTTCCGAATGGTGGGAAAGACTTGGCATGCCAAGGCCAGCGCTTTAATTGCGAAGAAGTCAAAGATTGCGAGGAGGCAGGACACAAACCTGTGGCAATAATGACTGAATTGATTTATAAATGACTGCGCCCTCAAGTCTTGTAGTTGCGATTACTTCGTGCTCTTCAGTTGCATCGCAAAGCAACTTTGACGACTGCCACGTGTTTGCATACTTAACGGTAATGATGATCATGGCTGGTAAATGTTAGCTATCACTAATGCGGTAGCTTTTCAGGCCTGTGCGGCTACCTGAGGAGGTGATAATCGTGCTCATTAAGGAAGAAAGTACTGAAAAGGCCTAAAAGGCGAAAGTTTTCAGCAGAGAGAAACTTTGTGCTGCAACCGGAGAGAAAACGCTTGTCCGTGACGTCTGACCAAAAACGCGAAAAATTGCCTGGAGAAAATGCTCCGGCATCAGAGAGGCCATTTTCACTGAATTTGCACACTGCAGCCAGGCAGAGAGAAAATGTTTTCACCACCGAATCGTCAAGGGTCTTGCCCGCTCAAGCAGCGGCAGAAATGAAATGATGACTGCACATAGTATTTACCCGGTCTCTGTACCAACGTCGTGTACTCATTCTTATTTATTTACTGTAGCCCGGAGTACAGTAGAAAAGCTCGGCGTTGTTGATCGAGGCGTTTTACCGTTGGAACTGCTACCAACAACCGGGCCCTTCATGTTCCCCCTGCCATTTTTGGGCACCACCACCGAGACTAATTGTTAATTCGTGTTATTAGGATAGGATAAAAACATATTTAGGCGGGACGAAGAAGGCAATGATTGTTTTACCGACGCAATCGACGTCGTTGCCAAAAACGTTGCCCTCATTGTTGTCGCGCATGATGCATTCCTGGAAAATTATTCCGTCTCCTTCACCAAGCGCCCTCGTGGCTGCATTTATATTTAGAAGCCAACAGCGACCAACAGTTTGGGGTGCGTCGGTGCAAATACGCACGTGTTGTGCGTAGGTGCAGAAAAAAAGCTCGGCCAAATGGGCCTTTTTGTCCGCTGACGCTGACGTCGACGCCGTCATGACCTCCAACCACATACGTGAGGCTGATACGATATGATTATGAACTTACCGACAAACAAGGAACCCCCAATGAATTTTCACTAAGTGCGTGCTTGAACGCATTAATTTTGGTCAGGATGGGGTGGGGTTGGAGGGATGTATTCGGTACAGGGCGCTGAACAAAATTTGATGCCCACGTGCTTGACTTTATCCAGTCAAACTTGTGGCTATCACATGTGGACTTTCTGTCTGTATGACTCTTTCCTCCACTCAACTAACGTCAAGCAGAGCTAGAAGCTCTTGGCTGGACAGCAAATATATAAGCTTTCGGTTGACAAAATCCACTTCGTACAAGTGCTGCAGCATTTCAAGGGTGCAAATTCTTTGTCCGCACCCTGTTTGAAGACAAAGGAGCTCGTTTTCTCCTTCCATCCGAAGCCTTTGGGTGCCAAAAGGTCAGTTTCGAAGTCCGTACGAAGTCAACGCTTCAATTATTCGCACGCATTCTTTGTTGCTTTGCTCCTTCTCCTCCTCTTTAATCGTGTCGCGTGTGTACTCGTACGCGTGCGGAAAGAAGAAGAAGAGGGGCGCGAAATAAATTCCTCCCGCTCGTTTGGGTTGACGCGCGGTGCCAAATTCCGTGCAAATTGTCGACGCCCACCGAAAAAAATAAATCCCTGAGGATGAATTCGCTGGACTTTTGGCACTCTTTCCTCATTCTCTCACGAGGGACGGAGGTGGCAGTCACAAAAGGCCACAAATGATACTCGCGCGTGAACAAAAAACCCTCTTTTGCCACGAAACATAGTAACGTTTATGGGCCGGGAGGAAGGATGCGCGTGGGCGACGGCGGGGAAGGTGGAGAGGGGGGAGACGAAGAAGCGCTTAACGTACTTCTTTATCTTAATTTGTCCCATCCCCACTATTGCATGCACACAAAATGCGCGTCTTTGCATAATAAGTTTGTCTGCGTTTTTTCCCATCATTAAAAGGCTTTACTGCTACTTAGAGCGGGCGTCCTTGTGCTGTGCTCGCGAGCCAGCGAACGCGTCCATGTTACTGGGTGGCAAAAAAAGTTTGTGCCAAGAGCAAAAGTCCCACTACTGCAGCGTTCAGCGGACCAAACGAACGCCCTCAAGACGTTGCTGCGTTCGACGACGACGACGACGACGACTTCCTGATTATTTTCCGATGATCATATTCATTTGGTCTTCACTGGGCTGCTGCAAGCATAAATCTGCAAATTGAGCACAGTCGTCGGGCGGCAAAGTAATTTTAAGTAAGTGCCAGGGCACCGTTCTGCGAGATAAGGCGAGTTTTTGTACTCCGTCATACCTTGCACGATGCACGAACTCTCTGTGTGCCTCTCTGTGGTTGGCTCATTTGCTTTTACTTCCATAATCGTCCTACAGTATAATCAACACCGGACAGGCATGTAGTGTGATCCATAACTAGAGTCCAAGGAAGGGTTCTTGCGCCAACATTTGGTAGTGCAGGAAGACGTCGACATCGTACCCACTCCGGATAGCACAAGCAGGGCTACCACTTGTCCAAGATGCTCGTCGGAATCAAGCGCGTCAAGGTGGCAATAATTCTAGAGCAAGCTGAGGTGTTGCCATATCGTACATCTAGAAATGCATGTGAAAGAACACTTTTATCGATGTACTGTGCGACCATTAGATAAGGTAGAATGACTGCATTGGGACGTAGGTTTGGCTTTGGTCAACAATCCTGAGTTTATAAAAAAAGGATCCTCTATTATCCCAGATGTAATGTTTTCCCGCGCTCCTTGCTTACAACCCCGGGTCCAAGGATGTCAAAGCGCTCGGCAAGCATACCGTTAGACCTACTCTATATTTCATTAGTTGGTACATACGTACATAAAGATACACTTGCGTTCAGAATTATTCGCCCCCAGCTGAAGCAGCCAAAAATGGAGTAGTTTGTACGGTTTTGCATAGCAAAATCGCAAGATTTTGACTATTCGAAGCGGGTGCAGTCGCACACCCGGTTCACCAGAGCCATCTGTTTCTACCGGTGTTCAAGAACGTGTTCGTCCCATTTGTTTCTAGCATCCTAACTTCCTCAATGCTGCAGCTAAACAAACTCTAATTCTATCGTTGGAAAGTTTTAGGCCTAAGCAGTTTGGTATTAGCTTCACGTTTGGACAACATTGCATATTACTGGCAGCAGCAGTGATTTAACTCCTCCCCCAAAATTGCTACATATGTTTTGTTCTTCACCACATAGCACATGCACTTCAGCACCCTTTGATAGTGCAGCTAAAAGTACTACTACACAAACTCTATTTCCATAGTTGGTAAGCTTGAGGCCAAATCAGTTTTTACATTAGCTTAACTTTGGACGATATTAGTATTATATATTAGAAGCAGTGTTAGTAAACAACTTTTGCAGGTCTAGCACATCACTACAGGACAGATGTCAGAGTGGTCGCCTCAAGCATTCACTTTCATCCAACGTGAAGAAAATAAGTTTAACTACCAAGACTTCAAGCTTTCCACTGGGGAAATACTGTACATGGGGGTGAATACATGATGATGAAGTAGTTGACCACACTTGCAGAAAAAATGGTTTGGTTGCTTTCATTCAGCACGCATGAGTCCAAGAATCCTGTCTTGACAGAAAAGCTTGGTGTGAAAGCCATAGTGGTCAGATCTTAGTGAGACCTTTGAGTGCTACTAGAAGTGATTTAGAAGCAGTGAGCTCAAGCAAAAAAAGAAGATCGAAGATATCTGGATTGCAGTAGAAATATTTGTTTAAAAACTCTGCTGCTATTTTTCACCATCTCCTTCTCAACTGCATGGCTAGAAAATGGGCGAGCCTTAAGCAAAAGTGTATTGAAGTTGGGTTTTAGGGAAGAACCTAAGCTTTCCTTGAGGGGTGAATCATTTCCGTACGCCAATATATTGAAAAGTTAAGAGTGATTGAAGGACATCTGACTGATTTTACACGCGCCTCCCTGTGTAACCATGCACGTACGTACACTTTTTTAAAGTTGATTCCTTATTTATTTACACGCGGGTCATGACGCAAGGCCGTATCTTTGCAAACTTTTGTTTTCGACTTGCATACAGTACAAGATTACATGATTATTATTAATAAAAAGAACTTAGAATACCATCATAGGATACTGCCGAACTGATTTTCATACTAGTCCTTGCATGACACTTTTACTGACCTCAACACTACTGGTGCGTTATCGTAAAGGCGATATTATAGAAATTCTTTAAGTAAGCTGCTTGGGCGTCAGAGATAAAGCGGATTCCGAGTAGCATACATAGTCTTCTGAGAGGCGACACTGCTTGATTTCTTTGTAGAGATCACTATTCAATTCACGGCACATTCTCAGAGGCCTCAGCCAGCATGTGTTCCTGTACCTCCCTGACCATGAGCAGCCTCTGAAGCATCTTGTCCAGCTGGTGGTTGTTTAAAGGATTTGAGCTGTACCAGACAGGACTGTCGGGAACACACGAACGCTCCGGCTGCAGGTAGAACAGGTCGCTCCGAGATTTGGTGCTCTCAGGACTGAAAGAAAGTTGACAATGCAAACGTTCGTTTAGATGCTCTGACTAGGTTCACGTTGTATCAATTTTTACCATTTTGATAGGTAGAACTCATACAGCTTGACAGGACACCTAAGAGGACTTTCAGGATTCTCATGTTGCTCATAGCATTTCCTCTCATCTGCCTTTCCTGCAAAGAAACGATAAAAATTAAGCTCTGCACTAGTGTAACAACATGTATCACTCTCGCCTTTGGCTGGAGGTGGGTAATATCGAAGGAGAATGGTCTTTTTCTCCAATCCTGGAATCGATGCCTGGTTCTCTCTGGTCGCCGGATTAGGGATGGTACGCTTCCAGTGCTTCATGATGTGCGAGAACGACAGGCGTTTGTGCTGCTCGACAGTCTTCAACAGGAAGTACTTCGTGTTAAAGTAGATCATCGTGTTTAAAAGCACCTGAGGGCTGTGAGCACCAAGCTGAATGAGAGAGAGAGAGAGAGAGAAAGACTTGTACTACAAAATATTCCACCATTGCTTGTTGTGGAGTCTTACTTGTTTTGATTCCCACAGGTGTTCCTCTTCGATTCTGGTGACGAAGTATCCCATCTCGTTGACGGGCAGCTTGAAATCCTTGACAATTTCGTGCAGAGCAGACGTGAACGGCTCGTAATACATGTCCGTGAAAACATTATCGATGCGACCGTTTTCAAAGAGGTACTCCTGTTGACATGTAAGGAAAGGATCCTATGAAGCCTCTGGCAAGACGTACATGATCCCCCACGAGCGGAGGCATCGTCACCTCCTAGCTACCGCTTGTAATCTAATGCTATTCCCAAAGGGAACACCCACAAATTGGACTATATATTTAAGCTATGACAATTTGTGATTCGCTCTGCTCTTACCTGAATGCCTAGAGTGAGATAGAAAACGCTATCTGGCGTGTACTCCTCTCCGTTCGGCTTGCGCACTTCCTTGACGAACATGCATAGGGTGTAGATAAGCTCGTCCGCGCGTAGCTTCAGAATGTCCGTGTCGAACGTCTTCATGTAGCGGCCTTGAGAGCGAGCCTTTTCCAACTCGGCGTTCTTCTGGACCACCCAATGACGCCAGGCGTTAACACCGTAGGTAAACTGAGGGAGGGAAAACTTTGTCACATTCCGAGTACGAACGGAGAGCGCATCGAGACATTCTTACCTTAAGGTGGTGTTTCGCGTCCGGTCTCTCTTTTGGCTGCACGTTGACCATGTTGAGGACTGCGGCTGACGCTGGAGAGATCACCTCTTGCTTCGGCTGCTTTGCTATCCTCGTGTCTGTCGAAAAAAGATGCAAAACGATCATTTACGCCCCTGCTATTAATTACTCCATGTATAGAGTTACCTCTGGACTGTGTGGAGACCCGTCTCTTTGGTCCCCGGGTAATCACTCGATTAGCCATGTTTTTTGGTAGAGACGATGGACCACCCATTCGAGACACCCGGCTGACCATATTGGGACCGGGTGAGATGGATGGGTCGGGAGTTATTGCCGGTAGTGCCTTAGGCACCACCTTGTCGGCCCTGATGTCCTTCTCCAGATCCATAGGAGGAGGTTTAGGCGGATCTTCTTCTCCATTAGCACTTTCTTCAATGGTCTCGATCTCGCCTTCTTCCTCGAGCTCCGAGTCGTCTGAGTTGAGTTGATCAAGCTCTCTATTGTCTCCCACCATCTCCCCCGCAAGTTTGAGCAGCTCCGCCTCCAGCATGTTGGCAGGCACCTTGGAGACGACTCGTCGGATTTGTTTGCGGATTCCTCGATACGAATTACGAGTGGTGGGCACAAAGATTGGCACAGGTACAGGGAGTGGCACAGGAATCGGTGCAGGCGTTGGAGTAGTGTACATCATCATAGGAAGAGGCATATACATGGGTGTCCCGAGGGGAACAAGAGTAGGATAGACAGGGCCGTCAGTCTGTGTCCCTTGAGTCATGACGTCGGGACGTACAGTGAGAGCTTTGGAACGATGGGGCGGTTTGCGTGTCTGAGTCATTCGGTCAATCATTTCAATCACGTCTTCTTCTTCATCGCCCAGTTCTTCTTCATCTCCACCAACAGCTACATTCTCCTTGTCCTCTTGACCGCTCTCCTTAAACTGTCTGGCCTTCTCTTTCTTCGGAACATCTAATTCTATAATTTCTGGCTCTTCATCAGGCGCAAGATCGGTGACGTCTGTTTTCTCAGCATCTTCAACACCAGAGACATCGCTTGGTTGCCTCTCCACTTTGGCTTGGTCGCTGTCACTCGAGGGTTCGTCGACCTCCATTGCTTCGGCTTTGTTTAAGTCCTTTTTCTCGTTATCCACATCTAAAGCTTCTTCGGGCTTCTCAATAAGAGGCATTTCTTCCCTCTTGACAGCACTTTCATCTAGGTCTTTTGATGAATCTTGGTCAGTTATCATTTCAGCCACGCCGGCTTCGTCAACCTTTGTTGTCGCCTCCAGGTTGGAGTTTTCTTCGTACTTCTTAGTCTCCGATGCATCTGTTTCGGGCTCTGCATCTATCCCGGGCTTCGCATCTGTCTCCGGCTCAGCATCTGTCTCCGGCTTAACATCTGCAGCGGTCAGTTCGTAAGACTCTTCTCGGCTGACGACCTCTCCCTTGGAGTCGTTTGTCTCTAACTTTGCCGGGTCTTCAGGGACCATCTGGACATTCTGGACCGATTCTGTCTCACCAGCGTCCGTCACTGCTTCCTGCTTAATATCGCCGACGCCGCCTTCAGCCAAAGCTTCAACACCCGAGGTCGCGCAGTCTCCTGCCGCCTTTGACTCGGGGGTCTCATCCACCAACTGGTCATCCGTCACCTTCGACTCCAGGGTCGGATTCACCAGCTGGTCATCGGTTACCTTTTTTTCTTGGTCCCCTGTCACCGACTGGCTGTCCGTCAGCTTCTCTTCTTCAGCCGCAGCAGTACCCAGCTGGTCGTCCATCACCTTCTCCTCCTGGTCGGCAGCCACCAACTGGTTGTCGCAGGCGGCTGCGGCCTCAATCGGAGGCTCGTCCATAGTCCCGGCGGTGACGCTCTCCAATGTCGGCCGGCGTCGCCTTTGAGGCGTCGTCCTGGAAAGATCACTTGGGGCAGAATCTCGCTTGACTTGGTGCTCAGACGGAGCCTGGAAACTCCGACGCCGTCTTGCAAGGAAGGCGTTGGGGACCTCGTCCTGAAGCGGGAGACTGATGGAGGCCGCTCCAGTGTGACCGGAGGCGAAGTTGATCGAGTTGGGCGGCTGCCTGCTGATTGGATTTCGGTTCGGTGCTCTTGGCTTTGCGTCGGTCGCCCCGCTGCGGCCAGGCAGGCTGGATCACAGAGAACTTCTGAGGGCTGCATCAGCCCCCAGTAGTGCCACTGATGCCGGCCGCTCGCCACAGCCATGATGCCAGCCACCCTGGACGACTGGGCCGGATAGGCGAAGGGTCCGACCGACGAGTGAAGTAACAACACGGCGAGGAAGTAGCTCAAGGAGAGGACCGATTTTCAAGTCACTTCGAGACTTCATTTCGTTGACATTCTACAGCAGTTTTGTCCTCGCCAATGAGATCACGCTCGTGTGGCTTTGAGTCTATTCATTCTACATTACTTGCAAAATCATAAATGAGGCTGCCATAGTTAAACACTTTTTTAAATTGGTTATATTATGCCCGCCCCATAGTTGAAGGCATGGCGATGTAACAGAGTTTTATTCGATTGAAAATGTTTATAAATTGCAACAAGGCAAGAAATACACTCTGCAGCAGTGAATCCTGAAAAGAATTTGCAGCTTATAGAGGTAAATACCCTAGTCTCGGTCACTAATCGCGGATGTAAATTTATGCAACCTAACGTTTAAACACTTTAAGTTCTTTCCACACCTTAAATTCATCGCCAGCTCCCCTAAGCACTCCAAGAGGTGTAAGTAAGGAGTCTAGGACGGTCTGAATGAAATGTCTGCGGTCCGGCTGTTTGGGCAGAGAGTCATAGACTTCTCATAGCTGCGGTTGTAAACAAGTCTCAATTTGCGAAGTGATTTCTCGGAAATAGTTGACATCGGGGGGGGGGGGGAAATGGCATATTTATGGAATTAATGTGGAGTAAAAACCCCAGTTGGCCAGTGGGACATACAAAGGTTGCCAAAGGTTATGTATACC
>JAAUXU010031126.1_pt1 | contig 60784 bp, 40 predicted proteins | sample 7278151 | NCBI WGS metagenome assembly JAAUXU01 (sample SAMN14350113, study PRJNA611818) | marine sediment metagenome | isolation source: surface marine sediment (1.8m) | place: French Polynesia: Moorea | collected 2018-08
CCCCCCCCCCCCCCCCCCCCCCCCCCCCCCCCCCCCCCCCCCCCCCCCCCCCCCCCCCCCCCCCCCCCCGCCCCCCCCAACGGACACGTGTGTTCACGCAGGTATGCAGTGGGGCAAGAGGGCCACACACTATCGTGCATGGACAGGATCGCCATTTTGACAGTCTATTACTAGGCACGCTGCTTCTTCAGGAAGGTTTTTTACCGATATTCACCGATTTTTCTGATTTTTCCCTATCGGATTGATGCTGATGTGCACTGGCAACTGAATCGTCGACAGGAGTTGCAGGAACAACATTGCTCATAAACGTAGGCAAGATGTCTCGAAGTCTCAGTGACGACAATCATGGAATTGATCTTTATTTGAGCTGCAATGTCCTTTCTTTGAATTTCAATCTACATTGGAAAAGAACCCAGTTTCGACTGATCGAGGAGACTCCTTCCAAGCCCGAGATCAAGGGATGTCACTGATCATACGTGGACTGATTACCTATCAACACACACACATGATCAGTGGTCACGAGGGAACGGATTCTCAAGTATTTTTTTCACAGACTCCTTCTAACAACGAACCGGTCGCATTGAAAAAAAATCTACTCAACTGAATTGCGATGGTACGAGCAGTCTGTGACAAAATCACTTAGGCATTCGCTCCCCAGTACATAGGAGAAGGAGGTAAGAGAGGTTGCGTGGGTACACACTATTAATTCCGACTGAACGGCACAGTTGACGTGGAGAATATCAACAAAAATACACAGTACGTGTAGGACGTATGTATTACCCAAAAGCGACTGGAGAACAGTTGAGCGGTAAAAGCAGCTCGTTGGTTGGGAGTCCTGTTTTTTCAAGGGTGGACGTGGACTTCCCTCCGACCATGGCCGACGACTTCACGGATGAGGACCTCGGCGTTCTCTACGACGTCCTCGTCTACAACGAGTGGGAGCCTGAAGAGGAGAATCGCGACGAAGAGGATGGGGACGATTCGTCCACTGAGAAACGGTCGAGTTGGGTCTCTAGATTTGCCGCCTTGAATCCTCTCTTTAATGCGGGATTTTGGCGCTCGTCGGGGTCCGGCTGCTTTGATACAGAGGAGTTCATCCGCTGGCGGTCACGTTGGGTCATGGCCGCGGCTCCCAACGGCGGAAACACCGTAGCGATTGCGCAAGACGGCACCTTGGAGATTCTACGGAGAAGAGGAAAGGGGTTCACGGCAACGGCGAGGGCAGAACTTCCTCCTGAGGGCCCCGGATCCCGCCCCGAACTGAGAAAACTGGCGTGGTCGGACGACGGACAGTTAATAGCTGTCTGCTCTTCGCTTGGCGCCGTCTTGATATTCGACGCTGACGCCAATCTCGTCTACGACCTCGTGTCAGGCAACCTACCTGGCGGAGGTGGGGGCGAAGTCGGCTCGACCACGGAAGTCAGTTACTGCGGTGTCTTCTTTGCACCGCCGCGCGTCGGCGACGGCGACTGGCACTCGGAGCTCATCTTGGTAGATCGACGAGGCAGGATTAACAGTTTCCTGTGCTCCTTCACGGGGTACCAAGAACTTGGCTCGCTGTCTCTGCTGCAGCGAAAGTACAGCGCTGTCACGGACGCCATCTTTATCAAAGAGCTGGCCCTGCTGTATGTATCGGGGTCAGGATGTGCCACGGGGAGCTTGACCTGTTTGAGGCTGACCGAAGAGGAGCCGTTTTTTGAGGAGATGGAACTTTCTGGGGACGCAAGGTCGCGCAGATCACTGTGGCAACGACTCACGGGTAGGTTCTTACAACTGTTATCAACGTACAATACAAAGTATAATTCGGTATTTTTTTCCGGTTTAATTTTCCAGGGGGAGGCGAAGACGACTTCGTGGTCCAGATGTCCGTGAACGACGACCACACAGCGGTCGCCACCGCCCACATGTCTGGAGCCATCTCCGTGTGGACACTGCCCTCCCTGATCCGCAGGCAAAAAGTGACCTTGACAGATCAAGCTTGCTTCGATGACGTCAACCCGCATTGCCTAGCCAAGAGAAGACAACCTCGAGTATCCGTGTTCCTTCATCATCCCCTCCGATTTCATCCAACTGCCGTGCGCTGGTGGAACGACTCCGCGCTTGTTGTTTCGAGACTATCGGGTGGACTCACCATTATGCCGCTCAGAGAACCCTCCAAGAACCTGCTCGGGCAGTCTGCAGAGTTTTTCGCTCCAGCCTGTCAGCTTTCAGGTTGCTTCGAATCTGGATTCTTTGCGCTGGAAGTTGAGGGCGATCGTAGATTCCTTACCGAGCCATCAGAAACAGAGGGAATCTGGAAAGAAGGTGTCTTCTGGGACACTTTAGGAACCCTTTACAACACTCTTAGCACCATTCTGCAGAAAAAGGCAGAGACCACGGCAGCAGGAAGGGAAGATTCCGATGACTCAAGGCTGATCTACCGACTTCTCTACTTCCAGAGCACCTCTCCGGAGGAGCTGTTTAGCAAGAAAATTGAAGATGAGGAGTACGGAGAGGCGATTGACATTGCCCGACTGTTCAATCTGAACTGCGACCGAGTATACGTTCAGCAATGGAGGCTGTCAGACCTTTCTACCCATTCGGTTAAGGACTATTTGGGCAAGGTAAAAAAGCTGGAGACCCTGTTGGGAGAGTGCATACTTACCATTCCGCCAACGGCCGAGGCTTGCCAGAGTTTATATCGCTTCGGCCTTGCTCAAGTGGGCATGGCAATGACAGAAGAAGAACGTACGGAGGAGAAGCTGCAGGCCCAGGAGCTTCTACAGCAATTCTTGGCAAGACTGGCGCTCTACGTGGAGACTTTGGCGCGATCGGAGGACTTTTCCGCTAAGGAGTTCGCGGATTTTCGTTCCCGTCCATTGATTGAGTCCGCTCGGCAACTCTCATCCGATGGAAATCTGGTCAGAGTGAAAGCACTACTGACCTTAGCCAGGGAAGGGCTGGTTGGGAAATCTTCAGAACTTATGACTGCCGCTCCAGAACCCATTGATCCCCTACAAGAATTTTCAGAAGTGACGAATGCCACTCTCCTCTTTGGGAGAGAAAATTCTGAGCTGGTCGACGAAGGTCTCACACCTGAATGGTTCCAGGCGAGATCGGAAGAGGTGATAGAACTGTCAGCACAGCCTGACTTCGCTTCTGCAGTGCTGAATTTGGCTGTTACCGTTGGTGCATCCGTCGACCAAACATTCTATCACAGAGTCCTAACCTACGAATCTCTCATCTTCGACCGTCACAGATTCGACCTCAAGTTCGAAGTAGTCCGACAAATGACCGATTACAAACTATTTGAGGTGTTGCTGGAAGGATTGCCCATGAAGAACTTCAGGAACGTCTGCATCCCGTTCCTGGACAGGGTGGAGCAGAGTCGGGCAGGTGGAAGCTTGGATCTCTTCAGAGAATTTCTCGTGGATTTATCCAAAAAGGACTTTGCCAGAGCGTCTCAGTTGGCCAGATCCATGGCAGATATCATTGAGGAGTCTTGGCTAAGTAGAAGAAACCTACTGGACATGGGGACTGACTGTCTCTGGAGCAGCAGTTCTGACTTAAGAGAGATCGGATCCTTCCTCGCGTTTCTGCAAAGTTACGCTACCACCATAGGTCAAGGTGAAGAGTGTGTAGATGAACTTGACTTTGCGGCATCGGTTTTTGACGTGCTAAAGGTGATGAGGAAGTACGACGAGGCGTTGATAATGATGGATGTGCGCCAAGCAAAAAGTGACGAAGATAGAGCGAAGGAGATGTTCCAGAGGCTTCTGACAAAAGGAGAGGTTATATGCAAGGGCAAGGTAAGTTAGTTTACCACAAGAACTAGTTTTAAAATTTGCATCTGTAACTCCGATTTCTTTACAGCTCAACCTTTGGAGTGAGGTATTCATCGATTGCCTTCTTCTCGGCAATTTCTGTGACTCCCTGACCCAGCAGTTCTGCTTGCTCTCCTTCTGCGAAACTCTACTCGAGTCTGGTGACCAGGGAGGCATCATCATTGCCACTGAAGTTTTGGCAGCAAACAAGTCGGGAGAGAGTAGCAAAGTTCCCAGCAGTATTTATAGCAAAACGGCCGTGGTCAGCTCTTCAGTAAAGAAAATCATAACGTCATACGGGATTCCTGCAGCTGAGAACAGCGATCGGGTGCATCTGGCGGTCGCTGCATGTGAAAGATACTTTAACTCATCGCGTGACTGCAACGACCAGAAGCTCGACCTCTCCAGGCTGTGTCTTTCCATATGCGATGAAGATGACAAGGACGACCTGGTGCATCAATGGAGGAATTTGCTTCAAGCTGCAAAGATCCTCTCAAAGTTGCGTCTCGTATCTCCTGTCAAGCCTTGGACCCTAAAGAGCATTAGAGAACCCCAGGACATCGGCAAGTTGATCTCCGAGCACCTCAACTTGGATAGCTTCGACCACAGAGACAAATGCTCACTCGTTAGTCTCGGCTCTTGTCTGTCGCGTTCTGCTGGGCTCGACGAAAAAGTGGTCAAGGAGGTTGTGCTTTGCACCTTGGCTGATCTGGCCCTTGAAGTTGAGGACGCGGCTTTGTGCAAGATGCTCTGCCACGAAATGGTTGAGTTGAACATTGCCAGAGGCTGGAGACCTTGCCTAAAGTTAGCACGATCAGAGAAACTCTTAAGACTGGCCTTCACTAAGGCTGAAGGGAGGCGGTTCAAATTGATTCTTCTTCGCTTCGCCGCCGCCTTTTGCGACGACGCTGAAATGATCTTCGGAGTGGCCGAGATGCTGAGAGAGTCCGAGCGAGACGAAGAAAGTAAACCACAGTTGCCGGAGTTCGTTCCTGGATTTTCATTCTTTGACAACGCCCTCGAGGACTGGTCGACAGCAAACGCCGTACGCAGAGGCGTCTTGGACATCTACGACTTGTCAGAGGAGAATCTAAAGAAATCTTTAGGTGGCGAAGGAACGGCAAAGCTTCCAAGACAACTTCAGCTTGTCTTTGAGCAGGATCCTCTGCTAGCCACTGCAATCGCGGCTACTGCCCAGGAGACTGAAGAGGGCGAGTCTCTAATACTCTTGGCTAAAGTTCTTGGCGCTTCTCTGAGTGAGCACTGGCCAAGACTGGGCCATCATTCCTTGAGACTGTCGACTCGTCATCTGTGTCTGTTAGCCGAGTTAAGTCAGAGCGAGACGCTTAAGATCCTGAAGGAGAGGGGGAATACTGTGGCTCCTAATCCAGAAGACGACATGGATGGTGAAGCTAGTATGAGTATACCTAAGCCGTTTGAGAGCAATGAAGATGTGGAAGAAAAAGATAATGGTGAAGTGACGGAAGAAGAGATCGAGTTGCCCGACGTTTGCAAACTATTAGCGGCTCAGGTGGCGGCAGGGGTCCCCAAAGGCCTGAGGACTCTGGCCAGTGCTTTATTGACCAAGAGAAGTGGCGTTGACAGTTTGTGATAAGAAAAATACGAATACTGTTGTCCTATGAGTTTTCCCGATGTGCGGTTCTTCCGGAAACACTTATTTTGTGATGATTTGGTGTCTTTTATTTCTTACATGTATTCCTTCAGAGCTTATACGCATGCATCTTTAAAAATAGAATTTTACCAAGCTGTCTCTTGCTTAGGACATAAAGTCTTTAATGAGAACATTGCATGAAAAGTGCAAACCGCAGACTACGCATCTAACTGTGAGGATTAACGTATATATACAGTGCGGAGCGATACAGGTTAGGAACTTAAAGTTTGCTCAGAACTTCAGTTCAGCTGCTTCAAATTTCATGGAACATCATGTGTGCCTGTACAATGATCCCATAAGCCAGTTGGACTTGCTCTCGGACCATTACTTAATAAAAATGCAAAAATATTTACATTCGTTATTACTTGTAAGTCATAATTATGAAATATGTCTGACCCTTTTTGTTGCAGCTGATAGAGGGGTATTTACTGCAAGAGGACAATGGATGAAGCCAGGCTGGTCCAAGACCTAGTCCAACAGGCTTGCGTGATCATTGCACAGACACAAATGGTATTTTATGAAGCTTCTGGGTCAAAGGAACAAAATTTAAGTGTCTGACCTTTTTTTTAGGCACTGTGTGTGTACCAAAAATTGCATGTGGATGCGCAAAGGAGAAAAAGGATCTTAATGCTCACAAGGTTCCCAACAACGTGTAAGGAGGATTCATGACATTCTTTTTTTACGTTCAGTGTTGATCACTCCCTCAGCTGATCCTAGTCAAGGTGCGATTGGTTCGGTACTTGGGGCTGTCAAACTCCTGGATGTGTATTCTGCCGCCACTGCCCCTATCTTTGCGGCCGCCGCCGCCGGCCTTTTTGCCGCCGTAGCGAGAGTAACCCTTTGTCGCTGGAGGGGACTGACGGCGGTTGCGAATTCGAGTCCTGAGGCAAGTATGGTTGTAAGTTTTAAAGTATAACAACTACATGTCTGCATTGGGCTAGTTTGAAAAGGTACTTTTTTGGAAATTGATATTTTCTAGGCCTGGGTATTTGGAGTTTGGATAAAATGTTTGGATTTCACTAAAACCATTTCGTTTTAAAGGGCCATTTACTACGGGCGCTTTTAACTCAAAGTTTTGTGTCATAATACTGTACGTAGAAAGTGAAGTGGACATTTCTTTTTTCTTACATAACTTTTGACTGGATTTTGATGCAGAAGTGGTTCACTCTATGGAAAGCTAAGAAGCCCCGTTAAAACTGAACTGATATGCACTTTTGCATCATGACCGCCAATTAGTTCATAATACAGTTAAACTTTTATGCAGTAAACTCTGCTAAAGCACATAACTTGATCTTGATCCCATACTGTCTGCACAATTTGGATTTCGGACTCTTGGTACAAACCTTGGACTGTCATTGTCACTGTCGCCTCCACTGCTGTTTCCCCTGGCCCGACCACTTCGTCCAGCTCTGCGGAAGCGATCATCCTCTTCCTCAGATCCGCTATCTCCAGCGTAGGACATGGACTTTCTTCTTCGCGGAAATCGACCGCTCTTGCGGCTCTTGATGGAGCCGCCGCTGTCTCTACCTTGTCGGTGCCGAGAGGACCTGCGTTAGCGTGTTGACAGGAATTAATTCCGGCTACGTCAGCTAACGTCAACACAGATGAGTGAAATGCATCCACTAAGATAGTTTTTTCCGGGGTGCAACCTCGGATAGGGTAGCACCTTGACCAGGGGTTGAGACTCGGCCTGGAGAGCGAACGAGCAGACTGCGCTACCAAACAGGGATGCGTTCAACAGTGTTGCACGGGGCTCCATTTGTGCACTTTAGTCAGAAAGTGAAACACCTAGTCAGGTCTTGAGTTTTGGTGTGGTTTTGATAATAAGAACGCAGTTATAAGTCCTCAGAACGGTTCTGACAGAGATTGTGTCCCCTTTTAACACTCCCATCCTTAAGCAGACTTAGTACGCTACTTTGAGAGCTCAGTCAAGAAATGCTTTACCATGTGAACTCCATCAACCCCTGGGAGATGCGCTTCTCAACCCAAAGTTGCACCCAGGAAAAAGCCATCCTACTGCCGACTCTGTGTTATCCTTCATGCAACCCACCTCCTAACCCGTCTAGAGTGGTTGTCGTCGTCGTCGCTGCCGCTGCCGCTGCCGCTACCGCTGCCACTGCCACTGCCACTGCCGCTGCCGCTGCCGCTGCCGCGCTTTCCCATTTTGGATCTGAAACCTTTGCGACGAGAGCGACGGCGACCAGAGTCTGATTCTGACCCGTCATCATCATCTGTAAGGAAAACACAATGTCAAGTCTGTCTGGCATTAAAGTCCGCTCTTTGGACCTGAATTCACTCTGGAGAATCTCCCAGAGGCTCGTCGGCTAACGCTCCTCCTGCGTCTGATCGGACTATCATCAGGATCAGAGTTGTCCTGCAGACTCAGCCTTCTGAACCTGGTGAGGTCGTCGGAGTTCCTGCGGGAGAAGGACTTCCTCCTCACTGCTGGACTCTTGGACCGTCTGCGCACGCTTCCCCTGGTGTCTTCGTCGTCTCCGCTGTCGGACTTGGCTCTGCGCCTCCTTCCGCTTCTTCTGTCATCGATGGGATCTTCTTTGTCCCCCTTGTACGAGGAGTTGCGCCGGATGCGTCGGTTTCGCTCCTAAGCGAATGCTCGCAATCGAGGTGCTCGCTGCAACTGCAATGGACCTCACCTGCTTCTCCTCAAGTTGGCGCATGTTCTTCTCCAGGAAGTTGGGCTGGGACCTCCTCTGGTTGCTGGCAGCCCGCTCCAAGGCATGGAGCTGCCTTCCATTGGACCGGGTCATCGCAGATCTTCAGTTCGTTACGACTTCTTTCCTGACTCCGTTTATGAAGAGCTACGCCCAAACACCACGGATCGAAAGGAGAAATCCTACTGTACTATGCGTATGTGCGACTTTCATTTCTGAATTTCATCGATTGCCCGATTCGGTTGTTTTGTGTCAACGTCACGTCGTTAGGCAGGCTCATTGAGAGAAAGAAAGGACCCATTGATGGTTGATGACAAGGGTGGGCAATCAGGCTTACTCCCGACATGCCGGGTTCCACTGTAGCACCCCCCACGTGACAGCCTACTCCGAGTTCCCCTTTGGGTCCGCACCGTGATGTCACCACTTGTAGTCATAATAAACTTTCTTTAGTGATCGGCAGATGTCTCTCGAGAGCACTTGCCTTCAACAGCGTCTCATGATGTGCTTTTAGGTACTTTACTTATGTGCCCTTGTTTTACAAACAGATGCAGGCAGTAAGAATAAGAGGTAGTTCATAAGACGAGCTAGAGGGACGGCGACTCCCTTCTCTAACATTCTTTTTCCATTATGTGTGTACACTGTATAATTGTGCAAAAGTGTACTATGCAGGGTGTGGAAGCAAAACGTGGACCTTTCACTCCGTGTATAACTTCATCCTGATTCTTAATATGTACAATGAGTCTGAGGGAGTGCAGTGACCGACAGACGGGGTTAGGGCTGCTGTTTACATGCGTGGGCAGTTCATCGGCGCTGGCTAATGCGGCACTGCAACTTTGCACTTCTTGAACAGTTTTGCCTCAGCACACTGTCTGAATGCATGTAAATGCATTTCCTAAGTCAAGGCTAGGCGCAAGCGTACATACGAATGTACCAATTTTTCAAATTATATTCGTACGCCTCGGGCTACGTAGTAATCTTTCAACACTGCACATGCGTACAGTATATTTGTGTATACTCCAAGCGTACAGTATGGTTAAGCTAAACGAATACTATAGCTCAGGTCTGCACCCTCCTGGGCTGAAAGGAAGACAGCTGTAGTAACATTACTCACTAGAACACTCTGCCAGTGCCGTTGCATATCCAAGTCCCTCAAAGGTATCCAGCATGTCAATGGCACTGGCCTACCATTAACTAGCAATCGTGTGTGTGTGTGTACGTGTGGGGGGTGACTGCGATTTACCAATGACCCTTGTTTGGCACCTCGTATGGTCGTGGCAAGTATGAAAAAGGTATCACTGATGATTGCTCCATTTGCGCAGTACCAGTTGCATGCGAGTGAAAACACCTCCAAGCTTGTGAAAAATTGTTGAAAGTCTGATGTGAAAGCAGACTTTCTCTTCCGAGCCAGTGTCATTTCTACATGAATCGTGACGTGCGCAACGCAGAGAAAGAAAACCGCTGCGGAAGAGGAAACGGGGACCAGAGCAGTCCTGACTTGCAGTGACTCACAAAGGATTTTTTCGAATTTATCTCTTTGAGGAATCTTTTTGTAACCACGCACGAAAAGGCCGTTGTAAAACTGGGTAGTGACGGACACTTTTGTGTGGCAAAAGTGTGTTGCATAGCCTTCATCTCCGCGGCACTGCGAATGTCACTCAAGAGTGCAAAAAATGTCGTCTGAGGTAGGGAGAAAAAAATTGGACGCAACATAGGTATATATCATTTCTCTTCAGTGCAATTTTGGACTGTCTTCTTTGAGCAGATGAATGTACAGACTCAACCATCTTACAAAAATTTGCGCACACATCTGTATTGTCAAGTGTGCAAGATGAGAGTTCCATTATACACGTGCTTTCACGAGGTTCTCTTACTGCCCTTTGAAAGTTTCTGGGTAAACTTCGAGCATCATGATTGGTATGCGATGGTCGAAAACTAATTTCAAATTCTGCTAAGGGGGCTTAGTAGAGGCGCAGCTCAAAGTTCGGGAGAAAAATCTCCAAGACGACGCTCTGACAATCTCTTAAACTAGGGATGTAAATGCTGGTCGCCATTTTACTATCTGCGCATAGGTATGGTTAAAACGAGATGAAGTGGATAGATCTGGAAAAGTCCTTTATCAATATGTCAGAAGAGGTCCAAAGCTGAAAAAATAAATCGACCCAGTTAGAGCAGCGCAGGCAGTGCAGAAAAACTATACCTGCGCACGCTCGTACGTGCACGTACGTGCACGTACGTGTACGTACGTGTACGTACGTAGGACGTACGTAGGACGTACGTAGGACGTACTGACCGGGGTACCGGGTGCGCCATATTTAGCTTCCCTCTCTTACTTTAAGGGAAGCCGGCAGCAAAACAACGTGAAAAACTTCATCAAAAACAGCAAGGGTGGGATGTAGAGGCCTTTGACTCACTTTCAGACTGGTTTTTCTTTTTTAAAATGCATTCATTCATTCACTTTTAAAGTGAGCAGCTGAAGATGATCTAGGAGGTGTCGGTGCGGACTTTTTGTCGTGAGGGCAAACACACTATACTTAGATCAAACTAAATGAGGCAAAAGTAGTGACTCCAAACTTCACTCATATAAACTCTTGAAATTAAATCACTAAAGGGGTATTTCAAAACGATATCTTTAAATGTCAATACTTCAACTGCTTCATTTTGTGGGCATCCGCGTATGGCTTAGATGAGTGATGCGGGCTAAACAGTGAGCAAGTGTTGCTCAGCCGAGTGCTGTACGCACATCCTAGAAGTCAGCGAGTACAGACACTCTTAAGTTGGGTTATATTGGTATGGTCAAGAGAGTGTCTGACAACAGTAAAGTCTCGCAGCTCTTTGAAGCCCGCATTGTCCACTCGCTCAAGACATCTCACTGGATCAGTACCAGCCTGTAACCTGAGCAATACAAAACCTTGTTCAGAGCAACTGATTGTGTGCACTGTGCGCGTGCGTGTGATTCACATTCTCCTATTGCGACCTCCTCCATCTCATTGAAGTTTTTTGTTGTTGATTTGTCTTCATTCATCAAGTCTTGCCTCAGGTTTCATGCTTCAGGAGCTCAAGTGTTTTGACTCAAAATTGCTCTATGTGGTCTAATCAGGAACGAAATTTTCCTAATTATCAACTCGAATATCGCTTGGTATGATGGTCAAAAATTGTGTCATTTTCTAAGGGGAAGCTAATTCTGGCGTACCCTGCTCAGATGGAGAGCCGTCACATTCAATAAACTGAGCACTGTTCTTACTCAACACTTGTTCGTATGCGCAAAAAAGGTTGCTTTCTTTCACCGTTGGACACAAGTCTGTAAATAACGCCTTTTCCATTGTAGTGTTCCATGTGATGGTTTTCTCAACCAGTCATTTACGTATGAAAGGTAACTTTTCTGCAAATGGAAAACACCATCTACTTTAGTACCTCATTGTCAGAATAATCATAGGTTCTTCTGTAACTTCAATGTAATGTCAAGGCAACTGATGTCAGAATGCAGATGCTTGACATGTCTGGTTAACAGATCATCTGATGGACTCGCATTTCAACACACCAATGTCAGGGCCTTGAGTACCAATTATAATTATACTTAAAGTCACAGAAGATTGTGCGTTACCAAGCTTCAATTGCAGACAATTGTGAGATTCCAAGGAGCTGCTCTGCAGCTCTGACTGTTCGATAAGTAAAATGCGTCATCTCCAGATGCTGGTTTGAAGTTTTTTTATATTAGAACTGCTGCGGCAATAACATTGAGATCTTCCTCTTCAATACCGTTGGCCAACGTTTTATTCTTGTTGTCGCTTCCAAAAAAAAAGTCTCTCTGTGTTTCCAAGCAGACCTCTTAACTGAAAGAATTCGCCAACCGTCTACTGTCCAGGGTATCCCAGGACTCGGGCGATAAATTTTCTCCCGTGTCAAGGACGAGATCCAGGTTTCTAACCCTTGCCTCTTCTCGCACGGCCGAAACTTGCTCTGAACTAACCAAACCCCATCGATCGAGCCGACCAACTCGCCGAATCAAAGGACAAAGTTCCAGGATCATGTTCACAGCGTGGAGGGACAGGCGGGTACCAGAGGACACCTGCAACAAATTCATTTGGCGAACAAAGCGCCGCGACGACACAGCGTACCTCATAATGTACCTCCAGAACTTGCAGGTGACTCGTGCAACCCCAGTAGAGGAGGGTGCGCAGAAGATCTTCCTCAAAATTGTCCGGGGCCAGAGCAAAGCGGAAGGCTCGTAGTTGTCTGGCGCCACCTCGCAGAATGAGCTCCGCCACTGGAAGATGGGCCGGACTCAACAGTGACAGCTCCAAGCAAGACAGTGTTTGGAAGATGCTGCAGTCGCTGCTCTTTCTCCGGGCGGAAGCCAGAGATGTCACCAGATCACTGTTATCACGAGTCAGCTATAATATTGGAGTCGTTGAACCAGGTGACAACTTCGGTGTTCATCTTTGCATGCACACACCTGAAAGTGGCACCTGACCAAGCCTAACTTGACGAGACTCCTGCACGTCTCTCCAATGAGTAGAATCGCGTTGTTGTTCATCTCGTCCACGCCTGTCAACCTGAGGTCGGTTAATCTTGGACCCAATATCCTATGCAAAAAATGGGATCAGCACCCGAGAGAAGTTCATGGTCAAGGCCCACGCACACCTGAATAGGGAATGACCAAAGAAGTCGCACTCCACGATGCCGAGTGAGGACAGATGGTGCAGTTCCAACAAATGGGCGAGATGACGTCTGTTGTTGTTCTCATCGTGCTGTTCGTCATGTTCCTCTTGGTCAGTGGGCAAATATCTAAAGTTGAGGTGTCGCACGAATGGACAACGGCGAGCGAGGTGGCGGATGCCGGTAGGAGAGATTTTCTTGCAAGTGTCCACCGACTCGAGGCGAAGAAAGTCTGGAATTCCGCTACTTACGGACCTATTGATAGGAAACGACCAACAAGTTGGATTGTCCTCTACTTTGCTTACGCACCTCCGGTATATGGAATTTTTTCCATACAGGGCTTGAAGAACGAGGTCAAAGACGTTGCATCGTCCCAAGCTCTTGATGGCTGAATTGGCCCTGAGCAATTGTGCGAATCCCACCGGAGTCACGTGGTCGTTGTCCAGCAGTTCGACGTCAGTCAGCCTGGAGCACTTTGACACGCTGCACATAGTTGAATCTGTGATGTTTGAAGAGCAAACCTGGAGCATCATAACATTTCGGTGCCTGACGTGTGTGGTATCTGGTCAGTTGCAAAGCACACGTGCGTACTTACGTGGAGCTGGACGAGATTGGGGCAGTGATTGCCAAGCTGCCTGAAGAAACCCTCTCCTACCTCTGTGACCGAGACGTGTGTGATATTTGTGAGATGACAAAGCTGCCACCCTTCTCGCTGGTTGTGATCAGCCAAGAGGCTAAAGCTTCTACAGCTCCAGCCAGCCAGATTGAGCCTTTCCAGTGAAGGCATGTATGGAAGAAGGTCACAAAGGCCAGTCACAATCTTCCAGTGCAGTCTGCGACCCACCAGAGCATTCTAAAGTTATACACAGAAATTATCAATCATAACATGACAAATGTCATCCACTGCTGATCTGATTCCGTCGTGATGTATAAAAATGACCCTGTTTTTACCGCACAGTATGACTCATTGTGCCTCCCTCGCTAGAACAGCTACAGAGTGAGTGGAAAGTCACTTTTATCTCTGTTGCTACTATGGTCGTAGTGCTTATCTGAACGTTGACAAAGCACTAACAAAGTTGAGATAATACAATTGGGAAGAGCAAACCTTTCTGCGACACAAGTGGATTTTTCCTCATTAGCACAGCCACGAAAAGAATTGCGTCTGGCCTGGCCTGGTTTTCTGTCTAGTCTGCATGCCTTGTACACATTAATGCACATTTTTTACATAATCTCTGCTAATTGCTGCTCTCTCAAGCATTCATTCATTTCATGGCTGCTTACAAGCAGCCCTCTTGAAGCCAGTCTTTCACGACGTATCAACCATATGACTGCGACCTCTGCTATGGCAGAGATAAAAGCCTCCGCTTACGAAAAAGTAACTTTCCACTAACCCACTGCGCACGTAACGTAGGTGCAGTGTGTACATCGGTATATGGGTGCTCAAGCGTAAGTCTTGTTTCTTCAGACAGATGGGCGTAGTTTTTTATACGCGGGTTAAACAGCGGGATACCTAAACAATGGTCGAGTTGAAAGATTTATGAACGTGTGGTGGGGAGAAATGGAAAAGCCGCTGAACAGTTTTGCCCGCTTGCAGGGAAATCATTGTGAGCCTTCTGTTTGGACTAACTTAGCAGTAGAGAGAGAAAGAGAAACGTTTTCCTTACAGTGTACGTGTGTTACTCATGCATGAAAAGGTTCCACCGACATTTGACATTCTGGTTGTACTCAAAGCCTTTGCTCTTTATGACATTTCTTGCTGCGCAGGAAAGGAAGAAATGGACAAACTGTTTTTATGGCCTTCGGACGCCGTCAATATCCCCTCCATACACACGCACACACACGAATGATGTTGGTGGGCAATTTTTTGGCTGGCATTTTGCTCTCACCTCTCTGGCGAGGTCGACTTCCCGAAACGCCCCGTGGCAGAAAAACGTGAGGCATTTCAAAAGGCCAGACAGACTCGAAGGGCCCAAAGCCACTTTTCGCTGACTTTTCCGTCGCATAGGTGAAAGCAGGGGTGGTAGGCGACGATATCCCCTCTCTAAGTAGAGGAGGCGTTCTCATCTACTGCAATACCCAATCACTTTGCTGGGTCGTCTTTCGTCCCCAAGCAACCCCGATCCAGTGGATAACACATCCTGCTTTCACCTATTACTGTAGTTGTGGCAGTGCTGCAGAATGTTCTGCGTATCCTGATACCATCGCTCCATTCTGTGGTAGACCTCGGAGAGGGAAACCTAATGATATTTGGCAGTAGAGGCAGTTCTGTGAAACGCCCAACTCATCAACTACGACTTTTGATGGCGCAATTTGCTACCCATGCTAGCGTTTACTGCACAAGGTGGGCACTTTTTCACGTCCAATGTTTACCAGACACTCCCAAGAGATCCTCTGGTGAAAGTAGTGCGCGGTGCCGTCGAAGAATAGGATCTGCATCTGCTCGATAGCTGATTCCAACTCGTGGAAGACCGCGCTCTTGTTTAGGCTCTTCTCTAATGGCTGGCTTTTTTTCGCCATTCTGTGGACGGCGCATTCGCAAGCAGAAGCAAAGATCGATCCAATTCCGCGAAGGCAGAGCGATTCCAGTGTGGGAGGCCTCCGTCTCGGAGGCATTTTTTCATTCACACGCTGAATAATTTAAAGCTGCAGCAGTCCCGTACGAAAGAATTTGTAGCTGCGAATCCCTTCTGAGAATAAACAGTAGTTGCTGTATAGGAAAGTCCTGACGAAAAACTGAATTAAGGTCGGACGACGTGTTTTTCTTGCGACGACGATGCTGCGCTGGAAAGCTGTATTTTGTTTTCGCTTTCGCCTTCCTCCGCGTGGCTTTGGCAACTTGGCAAGGACAGAAAATTGCAGCGCTCATTGCTATTCCCCGTCTCCTGCGTCCTGTTTAGGTGACGATATTTCCATTACCATTGAAGCAGCACTCAAAAGAATGTGGCGGTCATTGGCAGAAGCAGAGGTGGTTGAGAGCGCGGCGGCAGACGGACGGACAGACAAACAAACGAAAGAGCCTACACGCGGTGCTGGAGGCGCTCGTGATTGCCGTGGACAACGGCAGATGGAGGTGGGGCAGGCTGAACTGGTGGTCTTCGTGCGAACACTAGACAGTCGTCTTAAATTGATTGACTCTTCTGACGTCAAAAGTTTCAGGACGGGCTATACGAGGTCATAGAAAGCTGGAAAAGACTGCTCCATAGACTGGGGAGCTACTCTGCGCATAGACCGCGCTGTATCTGGAGTTCATATAGTTTCCAATTGTCAAGTCATACGAACTACGTACGCTGGGCTTTCTCTCTCGTAATCCTTCCTGACGAAGTTGAAAGACATTTACCTCCACATACATATAGTGCACAGCACTCCAACAGACTGTTCGTTCTACGTGCCAGTCGTAGTACAGTTACATTGTAGAACAGTATGAGACCAATGGGTGAACTTCCGAAAAAAGAAAGACTTCTTTCTTTCAGAAGGAGTGGGATGAGCACTAGCGCACTCACCTTTGCTGCGTAATCCGTGCAAAATTTTAAATTTAAGCCCTTTGAACTTGTATGTACATTAAAGCTTCTGTCATTTTCTCTTTTGAGCAACAAGTAAAAAAAGGTGACTTTTTAACGAAAAAGTAAAGACTCGAGATTAACCTTCTTATGCATAGTATTTTGAGAACCCTTAGAAGTTCAGTATTCTTGGACCCACTACTTTTGAACCTAATGCGTAAGGAAAAGTTAATGTCGACCTTAAGCACGTAGAAGATGAGTTCTCGTACTAGAAGAAAGTGATTTCTCCTTGAAATGCCGAAAGTACATTTACTCTTACGTGTGCAACTGGGACACTCAATATACCTACTTGAACGATACAGGGCACAGTATTATAAGAAAGAACACTCCAGGGTAGAGCAAACTCTGATGTATATTGATCGACGCACATTTTATGAGAGATCAAGAAGAAAATTGCTTCTTGAGCTGATGCACAATGCAGCAGCACCAAGATCTTGCTCCGCGTGCCGGTGTTGAACGACTCTAGAGTAAGGACAATGACGGTGATGTCATTTACGCATATTTAATGTAACTTGTCTGAGCCCCAGCACAGGAGCCCCTGGCGTCACACGTGCGATTATTGCATGCAATATCGCGTGCTGAGGCGGAAAAGAATTGGATGACGAAGTTGCAACAAATCGCATGACAGCAAAGTTTGAAGCTGACGCGAACTTTCCGGATGACATCGCTTGACCGGCCGAAATGGCAAAGCCAGACAGGAAGGAGAAACTCAAGATGGCTTCGCCTCCCCCTGTCAACGGCGAGCAAGGAAGTAGCACAATAGAAACAAAATTTCCAATATGACGGGCCAGCAATAAAAAAATAAATTCGCACGTGTGACGCTACCATCACATAATACACAGATAGAGTGAGCTACTTTCCTTCACCAAATCTGGCCATTCACTGAATCTGTAACAGCAGTGATGATGGAGGAGGATCCCGGCGTCCAGCAAGAAGCTGCCACCCATTCTTCGCCCCTTGCTCGGCAGAAAAAGAGGGACGATGTCACACACCCTCCTCGTGTTGCAGTATTTGAATCAGCTGAGTCTTCAGCGACGTTGTTTGGCACGATTGCATCCCAACAGCAGCTGCCCGGGCCACACGAAGGAGGAGGAGGCGCCGGCGCATCACATACGTACGTCCATGTGCTCATAGGACGTGCGTAAGAGCAAAAGGGTGCTGCAGCAGCTGCTCATAAACATAGGACATGTACCATTGTCCAAGAACGCACGGCACGCACCGATATAGACAAGAAAAATGATCGCTCAAGACTGACCATGATACGTGTGATTCGAGCTCGACCGCTGGCTGATTGAGGGGCGTCATGTGGTCTCTTCGCGCCAAGGGGGTGGCCTTAGCCGGCGCTTCCGCCGCCGTCGGCGCAACGGCCGGCGTGTGCCACGAGCGGCGCAAAAGACATCTCTCTCCGGTGCAACGACGACCGGGCCATCCTCTTTTCGGTACGGTTTCGGCTGCCACGCCCGTGGCGCCTGCGCCCGTGGCGCCTGCGCCCGTGGTCGTGGTTCCCGAGGTGCCCATTCCATCCAAGGAGACGGGCTTGCCGACGGAGCCACTGCCGGGCACCAATCGGATCGCGGAAATCATGAGATTTGGATTCCCGGGACTCGACAACATCCGATCTAGGAGGTGTGGAGAAAAAAACGCCTTTTCTACATCATCACATTCACACACGTGCATAATTGTAGAGATTACGTCCTTTCCTACGACCGACGAACACGCATTGCTCACTGGGTCTTTGAGCACCTGACGAGGGACAACTTGCGACGAAGTGACGACGTGGACAGAGCCAAGTCCGACTTCAAGGAGGATCAGTCTGTCCACCCGCACTTTAAGTCATCCAACGCAGACTTCAAGGTGTGCCGTTATGGGTGCGCAGAGTACGCACGGTTTATTGTAGTAGAGACGTTACTTTCCAGTACAGTGGCTACGATCGAGGCCATCTCGCTGCCGCTGGCAACCACAGGCAGACCCAAGAGTCCTGTGACGAGACTTTCCTTCTATCGAACATTGCGCCTCAGGTGAGAGATGAGGAGCTTACTAGATATGCTTGAGAAGCAGAGCGTTTAAAAACCTGTCTGGTGTGGCCCCATTGAAACCTCTTCTTTCCTCTTCTATCTTTGTCCTGCTGCCTAAAGCGCCTCTCTTTGCTGATAAATCTCCCCGCTATCATTTCACTCGTTTCCTATGCTCACTTTCAGCGCAGCTCACCAGTAACGCGCACCCCGAGTACACACAGTACTGTACCTACGTACATACAGTTATGCGACGTTGCACGCATGCATTTCTCCAGTAGGACTGGCTGGAGAGCGTCTTTTGTGACAGTGAGAGATAAGGGAGGCAACGGGCTGTCAGCACCATATTTTATGTGTGTGTGCGCACGGCACGAGTACACAGCAATGCATGATGGTCTTCAAACCAAGACGAGTACTGTAGTTGCGGCTCCGGCACAGAACAGCACCGTTGATGATCTGCGAGCGTAGGCTGTTCCTCGTAGAAGTAACAAGCACGATAAAACTTTTCGTCCTTGCAATACAGATCGAGTCTTCCAGGCTTTTTCTGTCTCAGTCTCCAGCGCACTGCTTGTCAGTCATGAAATACTTTCTCCTGTCCCCAGAAGGGATTAAGCAACAAAGGAATATTGCATTCCCCTAAATTAGTCCAGACACACAGAGAGCTCCAACTTTGACGAGATCTCCGCGACGACCGGATTAACCCAGGGACCTAATCAAGGAGCCGAGCATGTGGACATGGACGTTACTTGCTTCTCCGTAGCTCCTACCTACTCATCTGCTATGTACTTGCGACTGTGCGTGATGCTTCGTGCGCACGCCGTCCTTATGGCAACAGACCTTCTGATTCGTTCTGCTGAGCCCCGTCCTTTTTTTTTCTTTACATACATAAGCCGCTCTATAGTTGCTCAATTTTGCAGGTGGGCCCGGGCTTTAACCGCGATAAATGGGAGCATCTCGAACGCTACGTGCGCAGCTTGACCAAGCTTTACCGTAACGTCTACGTGTGCACTGGCCCACTTTTCCTGCCCAGGGCGGAAGCCGATGGAAAACGCTACGTCAGGTATAGAGTTCAGATAAATTTATCACGGCTTCTCCGACTTGACTCATTGCCGAGTAATTTTTCATTTCTTTGAGGATTGGGTTCGCCTTTTTCCGTCCTTAATGGAATAAGTTTTTGGCAAAATTTTGAGTTCCTTTATCCCTCCCCTGGATCGAGTCGAATCTTATCTCCCTTAGCCCAGAAACTGAATCAATATCTTGGGGCAGTAAGTTGGCCTCGAAAAAAAGGAATCTCAATCTCGCAAAATTCTCTTCTACTTCTTCTGGATAAAGGCTTCATAAGTTAACCTAATCCTGCAGAGAAGCACATTCCTCGTGATATCCCGTAGAAAGTGGGTCTGATAGATTGTACCGCAGTCTGATTTAGATAGGTAGCCACTGTTACTCGCGTGGTGTTCTCGGGCTCTCCACGATGTCACATTCACTGCATGCCATCCACATGATATATTCACATCCGAGTCAAGCGAGAAATGCGAACTTTTGGGAAAAGAAAAGCTGCTCAAAGGGTGACTGGTGATGGGAGGGGGGGGAGGGGCAAAAAACTATTGAGTAACTTTTAGTCATATATTTTATCATTATTTTTTTAAAAAGTGTCGGAATATTTTAAAGAGTTCGTGAAAAAAAGAGGAACTTTTTGCTGTTTGGGATCACTTTTATTCGGGATGAGTGTAAAAATAGTTTGAGATGACAACTTTGGCACAGTTCTCCTCCTTGAAACTGCGCCTTCAGCCACGGAAACATTTTTAAACTGGGAAAATGAGCACTCGACATCCACAGATACCATTGGACGGTGCGTACTTAAGGGCAGCAGCAGCAGCAGAGCACATTCCAGCTTGCCTCTCATCCCTGGAGCACTTGGTCGACGTCTTGAGAATCTCAATGGTGATGTTCTTCTTCATGACTCGGGCCACTTTCTGGAAAATCAGGCCTTCATGTGCAAGAATTGCTTCTGGTTGTGCCCAGAAAAAGTCAAGTATGTTACTGCTGCTGCCCCCCCAAGACGTCAAATATTTATATTCTGCTAAAAAGCACAAACTTTTTTCATTGAAATTAATTTCTTCCGCCCCTGTAGTGATCTCCTCTTGACTAAGGGAAATGTGCCAAAGGGAGATGAAATTGGCAAGCGTCGAGCTCCTCATAGTGGTGACACATTCGCATTCAGGTAGTCAGAACGCACCCTGGTTGTCGCAGTGCCCGGCCGTAATTGCATTGACCAGGTACGTCCTGCGGTGCAGGCGAAGAACTGCTGGACGGGGGTCGCCCCTAACGTGTCGTCCGTGGTACAGAGGTCGAGGCACTTCTCGTCGCTGTGCGTGCGATCGTCTCCAGCCACCATTGGCGCCAAAGTGATCGGCGAACGAAAAACGCCATAACCGTAGCAGCAAACGAAGAAATGAAAATCATACGAGTTCTCCTGACTGCAGGAACCTCCGTCGTCCCTGGTCGAAAAGTACCCATTTTCTCAGAGCAAATTTCGGACAATTGGACCCCCAGGGACCTTTTCCGCACTCGTCCCTGCCAAGTCTTTCTTTTCAGCCCCGAATTTGCATTTTCGGTTGAAAAGAAGACGAGGGCAGAATTGTGGATATTTCACGGGCCACTTCTTCAATTTCTTTCATTTTTCTTATTTCCCTCCTCCATCTCGCTGCGCATGCGTCATAACCGTCTTCGGTGAAACTTTGTGTTAAGCTGACGAGACAAAAGTTTAATAAGGTCTGCTCATTTATGCAGCTTTCATGCAGGAAACGCATGCCTCAGAGCATCAGTGCTCGATCGTTTAAATTCTCTTCGCTCATTTGCCTATGAATTCGCCTTGAGTTAAAAAAAGGGACAAAGTTACGACCTACCTGGTAGTTTGGAAATGCAAGCAGGAAAGAGCTTTAGACGCTTAGTTGTTAGCATGCCGCGTGTACACAGAAGTTGCTGGGCTGCCGGGTGTACAGGGTGAAGGAAAATAAGGTCGAGGCAAGTTCTCATCATGAAACGATTGCCCAATTTGAAGCTTTCACCATTCATTGGAAAGCTACAATAGCGCTTTTTTTGCACTTTGTTCTCACCTGCGCGTTTTGGGGATGAATCAGCTATTTGAGCCCACATTGAGTTCTTTGCTATTGACCAGTATGTCCATTTATGGCCCGAGGCATAAAGGCTGCATCATAGAGTGACACCAGAGTCCTAGTGTTCATTGCCAGGGCCTCAAGGGCCATCATCGGGAAGGCTACAGTCGGGTGCAGTCCATACTGCAGCAGAACGATGACCCAACAGCACACGTGTCACTGGCCACGGTGGCGTACTTGAAGCAGGTCCTTGGCGACAATGGGTTTTTGCTACCCGACATGTGGCCATCATCTTATGATTAGACGCCGCTGGATTTCCCTGTCTGGTCTCGAGAAGAAGACCAACACCAAGGGCTTCAGCAGATGACTGAACTAAAGGGATCAAGGACAAGTGGTACGATGCCTTGATACCAGAATTTGTGAGGACAGCAGCCTGGCGTAGGATGTCCTCATTCATTGGTCCAAATAGTTCTTACATTGAATGTTGAGCGAGCTAACTTTTTCACTCATCTCTGATAAAAAAGATCCAATATTTACAGTATATACATACATGTTTCATACGGTGGATTTAACCTCACTTCATCGGTAGTAGATTGTCATTGTGACCGTAATGGGCAAAGCAGTCATTTGTTTAGCTAATTACCGTTCATCCTGCACCGCTTATCCCTACCAAGCAACTGCTACATGGACGTGTGTCCGACTTTCTCAGGTACGAAGTGATCGGCATGTCGAACGTAGCTGTGCCCACCCACTTCTTTAAGGTGGTCGTCTGCGAAACTGAGGACCGGTCGCTGGAGTTGGAGGCCTACGTGATGCCGAACCAGGCCATCCCTGACGAGACTCCGCTGGCTTCATTTCAAGTAAGTTAATAGAGGTTTGGGACTATTTCTCCTTGTTATACCGTCTCCCCTTATCCCCCTCTTCCTTCTTGCAAGTGTCTCACACTGGCCTTTTCGCAGAAGGAATAAGACATTGTGGATATAAATTGTGGCTCTCCTTTCGGAATGTACCATGGAAACGAGAGAGATGGCAAAACAGAGAAAATGGGAAGAGATACCAATGTAGTAAAATGAATGTTCTATTGGAACTCGTGCGCAAATCGTGACCTTCTCTTGCCAGTAACGCCCTTTTTCAGTGCGGCACTGCCGTTGCAGTAGCATAAACACGAGGACCAAGTTACCCCACACATGCGAGCAGCCCGCTCGAACTTGTAATGGCTCGATTTCTGTTCAAGGCTCCTTTCAACCAGTATTGTTCGCTTGTGCAGCTCCTTTCTTGCATTGAACTTTTTACATGCATCAGGAGAAAGTATCGTGTGCTATAAGTACCGTAACCCTGAATTATTCAAGAGCTGTCAGGCAGGCTGACAAGGCACCCAAGGCTCTGCTATTTTGGGCACTGCCGAGCACACGAAGACAGTGCCAAAATTTTCTGAGAGTCGTTACATAGGCGCAGCAAGTTCACGATGTCGTGCCTAAGATGCAAGGTGTAGTGGGTGAATCCGTCGAGGACAGCGATTGAGGGAGAATGTGTAAACTTACGAATAAGTAACCTTGAGCGAGATCCACAGATTACACTACGGTAACGGAACCCCACGGGTAGCCCTCCCAACGCACTCACAGCAATCTGAACAGCATCTCCTCAGCCGTATTATGAGCTTGTCCAACGCATCCGCACGACGGATGAAATCGCACTCTCGGCGCACTGCACTTTAGAGCGTGCACCTGCGTGTCGTCTGTACTACGAAGTGCGGGCACATGAACGCGCCGTGGAGTACCTGCGTCCAGTTCGGAACTTCTGCTTCAGGGAGGGCGCGGACGCGTGCGAGGACGACCCAGCAGCTATTGGCAATTTGGCTGTCCTCGCTCCACCAATCAAGCCAGCGAGAATTTTTATGAGGGAGAGAAAAATCTGTCTCATTTTTCGAAATTCGATTTTCCAGGTTCCGCCTGACTCGATTGAGCGAGCTGCTGGTCTCCTCTTCTTCGATAGAATCGCCAGGGACAGGCTGAAGAAGATCAATGGCAAGAAGACAGGAGGATTCTTTCACACTAGCTAAAAACTTTTTAAAATTCTTTTTGTGGAAGGAAAGATGAATACTGTACGCAACAATAGCGTCCCTTTTCACTGCCTGATCCAAGTGCAGCCGACCCGATTTTTTGACGATCAGAGAATCATGTTGCATCATTGCCTATGCAGGCGTTGTGTCTGATGGATACTGCTGATCCGTGTATACAATGAATTAAATAGCCACACAGCATGTCAGTGAATGTATACTAGAGTTACGGTCACAGTACGTACTTTGACTTACTCACCCAGCTCTTCTCCACCACAAACGACGAAAAAGCTCTACATCACGTCCAACTTCCGCAAGATTACCATAGGGACCAGGGCCATGACAGTTTGGCGGCCTTTTCGGCCCCAGGCAGGCCCACAATCTGGTCAAGAGATAGCTCCCTTGCCATGGCAGCTGGAGCTTCCAGGATGACAAACAACCAGCAGCAAAAAGTTGACCGCTTCCTGGAGTGATGCTTTTTTGGGGAGTTTGCAACCCTTACATTCGGATGGGGACGCCTGTTGACTAATGCATGTCCAACAAACCTGAGTAAAAGCTAACAAGAGTAACTCGCTACCTCTACGTTCTGTTCCTGGCACTTTTTGGTGGGTCCACATCTAATTGTGCACTGCAGTGGTGCTTTAGGTACACATTGCACGGTTTTGGACGATTTCAAGTGTCGCCATGGAAAGTTAGAACCTTTAACAACTAATCGACTCCATTATTTGATACTCTCTCTTTGGCCTTGACTTGATCTTATTTCTGATCTGAGTGTTCAATTTCATATGCACACACAGTACTACAATGGTAGGAAGGACAACTATGTATAACTACAGTTGAACTCAGATCCAGTCCGCTTATATCCTCCTCCTACGAAGTGCCCCAGATTTCCCAGATTTCGCTTCATAACAGTGGAACCCGCTTACGGCAAGCCGATTTTGCTTTTTCCCCAAGGTTGCACCACAAGCGGGCTTTACTGTACTCGCCTGTGGACACGTCAGAAGTTCATTCACTCAGATTCACTCCTTCCTTTTCTAATTATGCATAGGCGTGCTGTCAAACTTTCGCAGAGCAGCAAAAGAAGTCTTGCTCATGCCAGTAAGAGGATTATTCAAAATGCAATGAACTCAGGGCTCGACATCCCATTCTAGTGCGAATGTTCCCTGTGCTTCATACGAGTATCAGCATAAAAATCTACTCCCAGAGTATGTTACTGCTAAGAGAAAACGTTGCCCCAGGAAGATGTCAGGTTTGAAAGACCGACGGCACTTCACTTGCGTCAAAATTGGCAGCTTATCTTTTTTTATACACTTCAGCCTTGACTTACCATATATGACTACAGGCTCAAGAGATAACCTGTCGGTTTTGACACACAGTGACGTGGACTCAGTAGTCTGTAGTGGAGCACGACGTGAGGTACATTTCGACCATCTGCGTCTGGCTCTGCATGTCTCAGATTTATTTCAATGATAACGGTGCCAAACTGGTGACTCCCTCAACACACACAGCCTTTAAATGCCACAAAGATGTATCGCATGAGATAGAAAAGGTCGTTTTCTTTAAACCGCCTCGTGGTACCAAGAGGAGAAGACTCCCCCGCTTTTTCTTAGAAGACAGTGTAAAAGAAAGCAACACCAGTGAATGTATGTGTTCGGTTGATCAGATACATGTGTGCAATGACACGTACATGTACAGTACTGATGGACCGGAGTCAGAGTACAAGAGCTAGTAAGAGCCAACACCTGGCTGGCTTGACTGACAGCTCGGCATGCTAGTGGCGAATGCTGTCTGAGAAAAGTAACCTGTACAGTCTAACCACTGAAAACGGGAATCCGAAAACTTTGTTTTCTTGGCTCCCAATGAACAGAATTGAGTAAAATTTTGGAACAACATTCTTGAAGAATATCTGCGACTTTTTTATTTAAATATGCTCAATATATCCACCATCATTTTTATGTACTGCACGCAAACATCTGCCAACTTGTGCCACTGCAGTACATACAGTGTCCTCAGCCAACATCTTCCACTTCTTCAAGATTGCTGACTTCAGGGCCTCTACATTGGAATAGGGGACATTGTTAGCCCTTGCTCCTTGTTCCTAAGATACCCCAGATAGAAAAGTCCATAGGGTTGCAATCAGGTGAGCTGGGAGGCCATTCAGTCTTCTTAAGAAAGTCATGAAGATTCTCCTCACACCAGGACTGTGTCAAACAGCTTGTGTGCACAGGGACTTTGTCTTATTGGAATAGGTATGGAGCCCCTATGTTCATAAGCCGTGGCTTGACATCCTCCTTGAACATCCGATCGTACTTAGGACCATTGAGCCTGATTCAAGACTTCAGGAAAATGAGGGGGGATTTCTTCCCAGATGTGGTGACTGCAGTCCAGACCATAAATGAATCGGGCTTCTGCTGGCGGCCCACAAACCTGAAGTTGTCTGGAAGTTCTTGATGGTTTGTTGCCCAGGCCCCATCTGTCCTCTTGTTGAGTGTAGGCTGGACTGTGAATAGCTTTTCGTCACTCCAGACAATCTCCTTGGGCCCAGTTCAGAGCCACTTGATGAGATTCTTGCACCTATCTTTTCGCTTTGCTTTTGAGGCCTCAGACAAGAGATGGCAGTAGGCCATGGGCTTCCATGTCTTCCCATGATCATCCTTGAGGATCAAGTTGACTGTGGTCCTGCCCATGAGCAAATCCCTGGCCAATTTCCTGGCCAACACCTTCGAGTTTCACCTGACACGCTCACAGACAACTTTGATCATCCTGGGAGATCGCACTTTTCTTGGACACACTTTTTTCCGATCACCAGTGTGACCAAGTTCTTTGTGTCTCTTCGGGGTCCTAGAGACAGTGGATGGATAAAGTTTGAGTTCTTTGCCAATCTTCACCTGACTCCAGCCCCGGTTCTTGAGTGCAATGATAGTGGCAGGAGTCTCAGCCAAGATGCGAGGGAAAACTTTGACCATGATTGTTCAACTTCATAGTGCTGTTGTGTTGTCAAAAGTGAATGGATTGTTTTGTTTTTTTGTGAGCTGATACATCTTAACTTCAGCTTTCGATTGGTGGGCATATTTTGGCAGTAAACTCAAAATTGACTGAGATATGAGCAATTAAAAAAAATCCCGTTTCCGTCGGTCATACTATAGACATATACCACGACATGACAATAGATGACTTCCTGGGGCCCTTTCAGTTAATGAATAAGTGAAAGGGTCAGCTGGAGGAGCTTTCGCAAGTTCCATCCGTCCTGCGAATAAGCAATGCTGACTTCTTGTGGTCCCTTGGTTCATGTCCTTAGGGTAAGTGTATTGAATCAAGCTTTCGCAATCACTTCTTTCTTGTAATTTCCTTGTCAGGTATCGATATGCGACCTCTCTGTAGAGCCGAGAGTGATCTTCTGGCCCGTACCTTCTATGCATTGCTTTACAGACACTTTTGATGCATCTACTCAAGTTAAAAAACAGCATTAATCTTTTACCATGAGAGATATGAGAAATAATTCCAACTTGGTCAATAGTTTTTCCAGGGAAAAAACTTTTTGGCAGGGAGTAATCTGTTACAGGAAGAAAGTTGGCATCGTGTTCAGCTCGTGTAGTGCCTTGCAATGTGAGCCATTTCCTCACGTGACATCAAGGCCCCCAACAAGCTTCCGCCAGCGTAGTTGTGCAGCAGAAAAGCGAATGAAACCTTTTGAGCCTCTAACGGAATTGTGTGCAGACAGACCCGCCGTGCAGATTAAACCACTTCATGGCGCCTCTTACCTACCAACGAATACCCTTATATCGATGCAGTCTTAAAGTGCAGCTCAGCTTCGAGGGACTGTGATATGTACCCGCAATTTTCTGCGATGAAACTTTTATTGGAAGAATAAAAAAGAGGTCCTTCCACAAAGTTGGAATAAGAGAAAGTTTCTTCTTGCTCATGTAAGAAGAAGAAACCGCACAATTTTCCTACGCCATTTGCTAACCGGAAATCGAAACAGTACTACCTCTTGCTACACCGGATGCAGAATCACTGCACTATTTCAGCTCCTACTACGTGCGTACAGCCTGCTTACTGCTATTGTACCCTATGGAAAATAATCTGCAATAGATGGAACTTTTAGTTATAGCGATAGAAAAGTTTACCTGAAATTGCAGCATTCATTCTTCAGTGCATGTACTTCTGCGCTGTGCTCATCTCTATCGTTTCCTATTAATAGCATGTACTACACCTGGTAGACTGGGACTCATTTACCTTCTATATACGCATTGAAAGTGACTTCCATTGCAACTGTGCAATTTTTGTTACACTTGCAGTTTAATTTATGCGTTCCTGACATGTCGCTGGTGTGGCTGCCTCTGGCAGACTCATCTGTTGCCGTGGTGCGCAATAACATGACGTTCATGCCTGCAGGTGAACCTGCGGCCGTGTCTATGGACGTGGCACGCAAATTGGGGGCGTGATGATTCGGGGAGGAACTCAATCATGTCCCAATGACCGGGGCATTGAGCACTTGACCAACATGCGACACGCAGCCCCCTTCTTCACACAATGTCCAAGTTATGCCAGATGATGACAGTTGGCTTCGGACACTGTCCTTATACATGCGTCTCTCTGTCTAAGTGCATGCATAGCTCTCTGGGTGCACCCACGAGTTTTGCGAAGGCCTCGACTATCTTTTCTTGGTCCAACCATCCACACAACCTGGGTCCTATGCCTCCTGGTCAAGGCAAGGGCCATAGCAGTGGCGGAGAGGTCCGTGAGCAAATTGGCAAGTCCGGCTGGGGGAGGGGAAGCCTTTTCCGGCCTTTTCAGTTAATTAAAGGCCACAAAAGTGAGATTTTAGCTTACCTTGTGAGGAAAGACAAGGAAAGAGGCAGGAACACGCGAGCACTAGAGACTGCAGGGTATTTTTTTGGGGGGGCCTTTGCTGAGAACTGCAGAAGTTTACTGCCAAAATGAAGTAAACGAAGAATGACTGACTGGGAATAATGGATTGATAGGTCTCAAAGCCTTTCCATCTTCTGATACATGCATTGTCCAGCCGTGCTTGCATTGAAACTAATTTCTGCTCACCCTGTACTTGGTTAATCACCCTCCCTTTTTTCCTCTGTCAGGGCGTTTGAGCGGTTTTTTTTTTGAACCTCACGACTCTGAGAGTACAGCAGCACTCACTACGTGTTCTAGCAACGAAAGTCCAATGTTTCTTTCTACGGTATCGAGGGCAAAAGATATGGATGGATCTGACAAAGCTGATGCGGCCCCATTTCCCCCCCCCCTTTCCCCCACTTTCTGGCGTTGCTTCCCCTAAGGAAAGCGAGAAAAGTCGGGTCCCCTTGAGCAGCTGCGAGCCGAAAAAGTTGCAAAAGACAGAATTGTTTTTCCTTCCTTCTCGCTCGCTCTTTCTCTCTCATGCCAGATAAATGAAGCGGCTCTCGGCGGTGGACTAGAAAGACGGAGGCAGAGAGCGCGCCAGAGTCAGACAGAGAAGACGCGCTAATGCAGTCGGAAGTCGCTGGCTCGTGTCCTCGGTGAGTGAGGACTTGCGCGGGACCTGCGTGTACACGGCGCAGTCCATGGAGGTGGGACAGCTGTTGGCGTTGCAGGATATCACATCGACGGCCAAGAGACGGAGGACTGCGGACTGATAAGATCCTGATCACTGACATTATTCGCTCTTTCTTGCGTGGAGGACGACAGCAAGTGCTTTTCCTTCCTTTTGAAAAGGGAACGAAAAAAAACAACCTGGTACTATGGAGCGAGAAGTGGAGGAAAATGAGGGCACAAGAAGCATTGGTTCGCACAAGGCCTTTTTCTCATTTTCTGTGCATGGCTTAAGGTCGAGGGAGCACGAAAAGGGTTGGCCGTCAGCATCGCCACTGGGAGGGAGGGACTCCTGCTCACCCAAAAGTGCTTTATAAGTCTCGTATCGACCATCAATCTCTGGCGGTGTCACACAGAATGAACGAATGAGTGAGAAGAGGAAGGAGGTCGACGGATCACTGTGCAATGAGGGGTCCGCAGGCCTACGCAGAAGTGTCCCCAAAAGGACTCCTGGACCAAAGAAGAGCCTTGGTGCCAAGTGCAGATTAGTGTCTCAACGTTAGAAGGTGTCGCGAAGCGGTGGTAAATTTTACAATCATATTGCCATCGGAAGCACCCTAACCCGGGGGAAAACTATAACATTTATTGGGCTGCTTCCTATGGCATGGAGTGTACCAACCGCCACGGCCTTCTTCGTTAGCATGGCAACGGCTTCGTGGTGCCTTCTGGCAACACGCACACCGTCTCGCAAGCATGTGACGATCCAGTGACCAACCAATCCAGGCTGACAAATAAGCATCGGCTCCTGTGTGATTGGCGGCTAGCGCTCTAAGGGATCACTGACGACTGCTCTGGAGAGGTAGGTATGACTCTTACTCTTACTGATGTGCAGCCAAGTAACTCCAATCTGGGCTGTTGCATTTCTTGCTTACGGTAAGAACGCACATCTGTGTTCACGAGTGCAGCGCCTGAATCACTCAACGCTACGTGTGCACTTACCTCAGCCTTTGTCGTCCTGCAGAAAGTACGACTTGCTGAGGCAAGGTGATCAATAAATGCGTGCATACATTGGTAAGATATTATTGAGTGATGCACGATGAACTTTCAGTGCTGAGGAAGTTATGTCTTCTGCTATGCAGCTTTTTCTCCGAGAAAGGAAAGTTTTGACACTCTGTGTCCCAACTATTCGAGACAGCCACATTTCTGTCGCTGTCTCTTGTTCACTGCACAAGAGCAAAAAATGTCTCGGAAACTGTCTTCCCTTGGGAGACAATGATTTCTACGTACAAAACACTTGCGCTGTCATTCGTCTTAAATGCACACTGGCAAACCACACTTCTTTCACTGCATCGTGCTCTGACTCACACTAGTGTACACATCCAATCTTAAATCTCTCAGCCCTTGGCTCCAAAAGCTTTTAAGCCCATCTAGGATAGTTAGGATAGGTGCAGTGGGGTCTCTTAACATGCTCCAAAGGGAAAGCTGAACTCTCAGCTCAGATTGTGGCGTTTGTTTTTCAAAAGCTGTGTCATTCGCTGAGAGGAAGCGTGATTGTTGCTGCGAATTTAGTCCGTGTTTTTACTGTTTTCCTTCTACACGTGAAACATACGTCGAAAACGCAGCAAATACTGTGTAGATGCACCCCGAAGACCGCCGGGATGCATTAGGGTTCGCATTTTCGAGTGTTTTTGCCTAGCTTCTTGTAGAAAGTCAGGCGGGAAAAAGCTTTTTCCCTAAGCCGCTCACTCGCCCGTGATGACTTGGACAGCCTTCATTAATGGCTGCTTGCTGCTGAACTTTTGGATGCAGCCTTAATATCAGGACCGTGCACCATAAATCCCAGCCCTTAACCGAGTTTTCTTCAGTTCGACTTCACACCCGTCGTACGAAGCCGCCGGTCAACCCCACGCTCTTGCTCCTCGCCGACAACAACGTCCCCTCCCCCTCCCATGCGGACGAGAAGAGCGAGAGAAAGAAGCAGACAAGCAATTTGTGCAGGAATGGCTTTTATTAAAGCAGTATTTGCACAGGCGGTTTTAAGCACTCGTGAGTTGTTGTCCTCTCCTTTGGTGCTGCTGTACGGTGTGTTGTCTGATCAATAGACGAGTAGGAATGTCTGAAGTAGTCGTATAAAAGTATTATAGCTTTATGCTGGGACAGCACTTGACAGACTTCCTTCACAGTCAGCCATGCACCCCCACATAAGCTCAGTTAGGGAAGAAATCGAATCAGTAGGCAATCACAGCACTCCAGTCTGGACAAGTGAAGTGGCAACCCCAAGTTTTGACTGCTTTTACGACCAGACTCTCTGGTGGCGGCGCAGGCGCGCTTCATTAGTATAAGTAGCTTCTGTTGACAAGTATGTTTATGTTAATTTACTTTTTGCTAATTTCTCTATAGACACCTCCTAGAGAGAAAAAAATCTCCGGATGCAGCACTAAATCCTTTCCTTGAAGCTGAAATAAACATCTTGTTCTAAAATCGTGCGTTGACTGAAGTCACATCGTGGAGGAAGTCAAGCATGTTGAGTCTCCATTTTCTTTTGATGCTCTTTTTTTCTAAGATTTTGGGGCAATTGAAAGAGTAGGGGGGAAGCAGGGTCGGATAGATTTTAGCCGCTGTAGCATGTCAAGCTCAAAGGACCTCATTAGCATTTGTTTAAGATAAGTAGCGAAGGTAGGCGATTCTCTGACGTCACTGGATTACGGTGAAGCAGACTTGAAAAACCCGATTTAAAGACACGCCATCGCTCTCTTCTCTTTTTTGATCGTTTCGTACACAAAGTCCTGGAGAGGACCCAATAATCAGTGTCAGGGGATTTATCGATAGCTGCGCGTGTCCTTTGTGACTTTGCTTCTTCCTGCAATCAGGTCAAGTCATTTCCAAGCGGACCAAAGAAGTCGTCAAGTGCATGCACGCCTGTCCAAGCTCTTGACGGCTCGTGACGGGACACAAAGTTCTGGCCTCTTGAAAAGTGCTTGTCTGAGCGAGAAGCGACGTAAAACGTAAGTTTGTAGGCAAAAGCGGGGCTTTTTACGACCGAGAAAGAGGGGTCTTTTCAACTGCGTTATGAGAGCATAAACGTAACCTAAATCTGTGCTTTATACATAGATAAGTGGCAATATTGTGCAGTGCAGGATTGAAACTTTCCTCGTTTCGCCTCGGGCAAGACCAATACTATCCTGGTCCCCTTGGGATGTCAACTTATTTCAAAGAGATTGCGCATAATCGAGTGTCGGGGCCTTAAGACAAAATCTTGTTTGTCATATGACGGTTTTGAAACTTCATGCAGTGACTTTCCCGAATTCAAAAAATAGTGCAGTCATGAACATACAATTAACTGCGATCGCAGAAAGCTTGAGCTCGCCAAATAAAGTAGTTTAGCTATTTCAACAGCTGTTCAGAGAGGTCTTGTGTCATTCGCATTCATATGTAGGCATAGCATTGCTCAAAGTGACATGCACAGTGCGCAATATGACGTCCAGGAGACACCAGACTCAGTCGCAGTGGGCAGAGCATGTCTCAAACCTGCCTGAGCTGTTACGTTCTCTAACATAAATTTAACCGCCATCGACTGGACAAGTGTTCACTCTGAATAAATAATCTTGCCAGAGTTTGCTGACCAGTCAGTTCTAATTTTGATCTGAGTCCCAACTTTTTGCGCTCACCGTTCTCACGGCAGTGGTTCTCAACTTTTTTGCCAGAGGAATTGACGGAGGATCAATTCCCAAACCCGAACCCAACCGAAACGAAGAAAGGGGAAACAGAAAAGAGCAAAAAGTAGCTGCTCAATTTGGTTTTTGGTCCTCAGCAAAAAATGGCAATTTGAGAACAAATTATTCCCAGCAGATTCCTTCTGTCTCAGTTTTTCATTTTTGCTTCGCTGACCTCCCATTGCCCACTTGGAGTGCCTCCTTTCTCATCACGACAGAAACTGTCTTTACGGATTTATCTATTTCAGTCATAGAGATATCACAGACAGCGGGGACACAGCCTGCTTGGCTGGCTGGTCTTCACCACCGTCGAATAGTGCAAGAAGGAAGTAGCTTCGTGTTCTTGGTCTCGTCCTCCTACTCTGCCAGTGCACCTCCAACCTCGTGGCCAAGTCCTTGTTTAGCCGCGCTTCTGCCTTCGTCGGGGAATATCGATAGCAGCTTTCCAAACTTGTTGCCATCGCCGACTGCAAATGTTGTGCAGGTGATAGTGAAATTTTCCGGGTCAATGCGACCCCTTTGAAGATAATACCTCTATGATACCAGATGTAGGGTTTGGAAATGGAAATAGTGAAGGTCAGTTGGTTTTGCCGGTGGCATCTTGTAGAGTTTAGAAAGGAGCCCAAGTCTATCCAAAGCAGTATCCATATGTACCGGAAAGATGGAGCTGAAACAAAAGTCTAATGGATGACGCTTGTCTTCGTCAAACACTTTCTGCATAGCATTGGTCTATCCCAGGCGTTGGCGCGCGACTGCAGGGTACGGAATGGGAATTTGAACTGAATCTTAAATCATGACGGCTACAGTGTGTTGTGAGTGTCCTTTTCGAAAAGGGGCTTTCATGTGATACCTCGATTGTCAATATTGGCTGAGAGATCAGGATGCAGGAGGCCCAGTGTGACCTGCTCCGTGCCGGGACTCTCATTTTCTGTATCACGGAGACTGCAAGGATCAGGTACGATTTTTCATGTTTGGAAGCATCTTCGGACATGTCTCGCCAGTCTTGGTGCCTTCCAGTCAACAAGAAAAAATGAATGGCGACTGGCCGAAGGACCGCAGAAGGTCGTTCGAGGCTACGCACCAACTATGTGAATGAGCAAGATGCACAAGAACAACGTGGATGAGAAGACAAAGAATAACTAGTCAAGCAGCTGGGAATGGTATCCAATTGTGCATGGAAACAAGTGTCATCGTCATTTACTGACTTAAAAGCAGAGAAGTTCATATACGGCTCCTTAATAATTTGGTTGATTCCTTGGCAGCCAAGTTGTGGCCTAGCTCCAGCCTAGACCTCTCAGCGCTGGACATTCTTGTCTGGGGTGAATTGTTGAAGGTGGACTGCCAGATGCCTCGCAAGATCAGGGATGACCGGGTGGCCTCCATCAACACAGCCTGGTCCAATCTGTCAGATTGCCTTCATCATGGCACCATGTGCATCTTCCAGGTGCCTTTCGGGGGGGCCACCATTAAGGCCGAAGGTGGCCACATTTAGTGAAAAGTTACAAAAGCAATTGAAGAATATGCGGGAGAAAATAGAGCTCATGCTGCGCAAAAGTAAATTATGTACGGCCATTTCAGTGCAGTTAAGTCGTCTAAATTAGCCTTCCACACCCAATAGCAATAGGTAGATACAGACAAAAGGAACTTGAGCTCACTGCGGTTTTCAAGGACTCCTGTCACTGGGCTCGAGAGTAGAGATTTGTTTCTCCATAGAAGAGGAGAAGTATGTGGTGCGGAATCAAGCTATATTATTCTACTTCTCCTCACTAAGTTAGTACTACAATGGATTACATAGGCGTTGGTAACGCACTGTTGTGCTGATTCCTTCAATGCTTATGCTACTTTTACTACAGTACTCGTGCCACAAAGTGAGGGCTTTTACGCATCTTCGTCGACGCGGTGCAGATGCGTTCCTCTCCATCGTGTTGGTCTCTGATCAAATTCGAGCACTCGGGGAACGTTTCTTGGTAGTTGGAGCACTTTATACAAGTTAGGATCCTGCGCACTGAGGACCTCCCCTGCCGGTTGGCCAGCAACAGGCCTCTCTTGATGCAAGGTGGCATCTCTGTAGTCGCGTAGGCATATTTCGAGTCCATTCCCTTGCACTTCTCCTCAATTCTTCGTAGGAGGGGAGGGAGATGATCACGTCGAGGCAGTAGCAACAGCGCTACTCACGTCAATGAGAGTCCCCTTGGCAATAGCGTCTCAATTGACTTCAGCGCTGAGCGCAGTCTCGTCTCGCCGACAAAAACCGTTGATTGGTGTGGATAGTGTGAATGTGAACACATTCGAGCAACGGTGCTCCTTCGACAGAGGACTGCGTGAATATACTTCTGCGGCAACACACTTCACGAGCTGACTGAATTGCGTTTTCCAGCATTTATCCACTAGAAAACCGTTTCAGCATCTTATCAGAGCCTTTTCACTGATACTTTTACTCAGCCTTCATACATTTAGTATCTTTTCTACACACCATTGCCAACCTGACATAGGCAAATTGGCCCCAAGAGACCACTTCAGCGTCGCAGATTTCTAGAAAGCTAAATGCATGCTGGCTGATAGTAACGTACGAGTCGGAAATAGCGTTAAATAACGCACGCAGAAATTGCACTCAGTGACGTCAGAGAGTATTTTCTCTAACTTCATGGCTTCTATCAAGCAATGTTGGCTGCCCTTAGAATCTGAACCTGCTCACAGATTGCAGCTAATGGGCCTTTTTATCGGCCGCTATTCCAATGTGGGACTTGACAGTTTCAAAAAAGAAAAGTGCTGAGAAAGCAGAAAAGGATCCTCTGGGTCGGTTTTTCGTCCCTGTCCCGGCGTCATATCTGAAGTGCCTCAATCGCAGGACTTGTTAATTATCTGATAGACGGTGGGTGACTTTGGGGACATCGAGGGCCGTAAAGTGCTTTACGGCAAAAGGCGTCGGAGAAAGAACTTTCCAATTACTTTCGGCGTTCAGTTCAGCCCCTCCATGACCCGCAGAACGGAAACCGCCTTTGGCTTCTTTTAAATAAATTGGCCCACTGCGATGTGGCAACAAAAACCATGCCAACCTGGGGCATTTTATTGAATTCAAATTGTGGCGTTTGTTTACACACAGTTAGAATTGTGTTTGTCTGGAGTCATCCTAAATCAGTCAACATTTAGCGTCAGCTTTAAAGCAGGTTAGTAGTTTGCTTGCACCCACTGCAGGGGTCTCAGCCCTTTGTGAATTCTTTCCTAGGTTACATTTGAAAATACCGTTATGAGTTCAAGAAAATCACGACTTCATTCTAAAGGGAACTGTTAGGACAAACGGTCATTTTGACATAGGCCCGTTTGACTTTGTGGCGAGGGACGTCGCAACGAAGTCATCCGACATTTGCGACAACCCCTGCACCAACTTGCCGTAGTCTCGACTGACAAGGGCCCCGCCGCGGCCGCCATGGCCACGTGGCGAAACACACAGGCCGACTTGCATGGATCCCCACTCTCACAGCGCCCACCTCCCCCGCTTTCCAAGTCTCCGTGAACATGAATGGCCACATCGTAGACGAACACGTGCACGTACTTGTTGACGTGCGTGCGCTCGCAACAACTTGGCCCGCGTGTCTGTGCGTCTGTGGGCGTCATTTTCCCCCACTTATCTTTCCTACACAAGGGTAAAGACAAGAATTCTCCCCCCCCCTTTAGTCATCTCGCCTTTTCCACGTATGTGCGGGCGGGTAGGCCGCTATGATAGGTAATCTGGAAAGCCCAAACCTAAACTTTGACAAGCTTTCACATCCGGCGGCAGCAGCTCCAGCTGTGTTCAAGTGAATGAACAATGTGCGTGCATGTAATCCAAGAACGGGCGTGTTTAAAAGATCTCGGATCTTCTGTTAAAAAGCTTTTCTTGTCCAAATGTTATGACCGAAGTTTGATGCTCTAGCTTGAAAGAACGACAGAGGAGGAAAAAGCTCGAACAGGGATGTTTCACTAAGGAGACACGGCTGCAGGAACAGAAGTACTTCGCAAAAAAATAAAGCTTTTTTCCTCATTGCAGAACAGTTTTTGAGGCACTTTTTGCCTTGGATATGGTCGCATTGTACTACAAAAGGAGGCTGAAAGATACGGTTGAGCACCCTATGTATCTACAAAAAAGATGGACACATGATAAATGTACGCATACCCGTAGAGGAGAAGAAAAAACAGTGGGTGTCCGTGTTGGATTTCCTCCTTCTCTCCTCCTCGCTTCTTTGAATTCGCATGCTTTCGCGCCCTCGCTCCATGAATTGTTTATTCACCACCAGCTCGCGCTTCCTTTTCTCCTCCAGCTCTTGTTCTCAATGATAAGAGCAGAATCTCTTAGTGCTTTGCCTTCTTAATATATGCTGAACACATGAAAACAGAATATACACATGTCCTCTGGGTTATACTGCTCGCCTGTGTTGACTGCATCAAGACTCCGTTGACCCAACCGTAGTCCAAGGAATAACTAATAATGCACTTTGTTCTTCTTAAGCCATCAAGGGAGCTTATTGTAAGGAATATGGACTCGGGGTTTCAGGATCGGTAAGACAGCTTCCAACACAAATTTCTCTCCAAAGCAGGCAAAAGCTTTCGCAAGCACCTTTGGTTGTGCAATGCCACTGAAGGAGGTGTCCTTATGAGAAGCAAAGTCTTCAGCCCTTAAGTTGCTCGAGATTGATCGTGTCGAAGTAAAGAAGTCCCTGAAATACCCGGTGAACAAGACTCTAGTGGTGTAGCTGCAATGTGCGTTTCATCGCAAAACAGCACAGCGAGTGAAGGATCTTCAGAGGTTGCGCGAATGTGAAAAGGAGAACTTTCCGTCCCTGTATTTGCTTCCACATGGAGGAGACATGAGTATAGATGAGTAACACACGTCCGAACAGGGTGCCCTAGAGATGTTACAAATTCCGATTCCCTAGTCATTTTTTTTCTATACTACACTGTACGGATTCATAGGGTAAACTGCATGGATTTCAGCAAATCTTTTTCGTCATGCTATTCATCCCCTGACTCTTACTCTCGATCTGGCACCAATATCTATAGAGTGTCAGTGTTCAGATGACTAGTTGAGTTGGTAGATAACTGACGTATAAATTCAGGCAGACTTTTGGTCGATGAAAATGGTGGAGCTGAGAATCAGATATACTAATCAAGACCCTGCAAGACGTGCAAGCCATGCAGGCCTTGCACATGTAAAACGTAACAGCGCGCAGACGCTGAAATCTGTACTGCTTCAGGGAAATAACTGGAGGTTTAAAATATCGTACATCTCTAGAAAAACCTGCACATAATAGGGAGTTCAAAACATCTCCATATTCTTTCACTCTTAAATTTATTAAAGTACGTTTCATCGGATCGCCTGGGAACCATACAAATTGTATCCCATAAACTAACTGGTTCAATTATTTGGCGTCACTTTGCAAGTGCAGTAGATAGTCAATATCGTGAATATATAGTCAATATAGTGAACTCGCCAGTGGCCCAGAAAAAGTTCAGTATACGAGGGCAGCCTTTGCCCAAAGCAGCAAAAATGATGTTCTTTGATGTTTTTTCCAGCATATTTCTCTAGTTTGATCGAGTTTGGCGGTTAACCAGTCTGGCTGGTCAAATAAACCATCATAAATAATTACGTGGAAATTGGACTAAGAGAGTAGGGTTTAATTAAGCAAAAACTCCGATAATCTAGTGTCCGATGAAGCGTACACGACTGTATTATCCAAGTACAGTCGACCTCCGAAATAGTCAACTTGCCTGTCTGCAGCAAAAAGTTGATTATATCTTGACAATAGCGGAGGTGACTATATCGGCGAGGATCGACTCTACGAGGTCGACCATACTATATGATTAAATTTCGTTAAATATTTAGTTTTTCTGTTTCAGAAAGTTGCTCACACAACCATTGCCAGTACCATGAGCTCTTCCAACAATGGCGGAGCTAAGGACGACACTAGTCGGATGGCGTCACCATCACCAACCAACACCCTGCCACCGCCAAATCCTTCCGGCCGTCAGAAGTTGGGCTCCCTTAGTCAGCAGGAGAGCCGCGAGAGCTCTGCCAGCGGCGATCACACCACCGTCGCTCGACTCAGTCATCCAGCTTTGACGGCCGCCGCGGCCTCGGCGGTAGCTGGAGCGCCGTCGCAAGCGAGGTCGGCACCGCACATGGACGATCTGGACGACGACGCTGAGCTACCCCCATACCGGCCGCTGCGACCTGCCGCGGGTGTCGGCGGTGTCGGCGGCGGTGGTGTCGGTGTCAGTGTCGGTCTCGGTGGCGGCGGCTGCTGCCAGCCTCTTCGTCAGCAGTCGCACGACCTGGCTGACTCCTTCCAGAGCTCCCGTGAGTCGCTGCGCTCGACGGAGCGGGCGACGCCGCCGCCACCATCGAATCAGCTCTGTTACCCTCATCACGCTCACCATCGGCAGCTTCGCACCAGTGTTGGCGGAGCCGGCGGCGGCGGGGGCGGGGTGATCCGCCAGATTTCGGAGCCTGAGACGTGCATTCACATGTGCCCCTCTCCTCATCATGGATCCGACACGTCCTTCCACGTGAGACACATTTCTCACTCGCCGCAAACTGGCTACCCCAGTGGCGACCCAATCGCCAGCATCGCCGCCGACACCCTTAGGATCAACGGGGCCCTCAGGCAGTTTAAACAGGTACTTTTAAATTTACATTGCTATGAGTGCTGAGTGAGTCACGATAAGGCAACATGGGACAATCTTAAGAGTCATTCTTATTCACATTAGCCCATGTAGGAAGGTGGTCAACAGCACATGGAAAAACCTTGAGTCGTTTTTTTCCATCACAGACGAAGATGTTCCATGTTGACTGTATTCTCCATGACTCATGCAGTGCCTTACTGCGAGTAGAACTTTTGGCAACAACGCAACCTCCCGTAGGTTGTCATACCATGTATAAAACCTTCGCCTACTTCGCAAGTTCGAACGTACCTACATTAGATTTTGTACTGTAATGACTCTGGAATTCCTAAGCTCTTAGAAACGAAATAATATGTCTTCCTGCTTTTAGCTGCTGCATCAATTACTGTACATACGTGTTCCAAGTGTACAAAAGAGCGCATGTTCATTACTCACTTCACGTACTAAAAGTGGGTTATGTTAACCAGATCTTGAACAGCTCAGCTGTACAAGAGTTGGTTCCGCTGAACTACACAGTACTGAGGAACAACATGTGCCAATGGAAAAGTCTCCAGTCAAACCATTTTAAGCGTATTTGTTGCTTTGACTGGACTCCCTTCTCGGGTCAGTTCAGTCCCGTGGACTGCTTTGCGTACTTTGTGCTGCCTGAATTGTCCTTATTGTATGAGTTCAAGTTCCGTCCATCATTACCCGTACGGTGTATGCAACTGTAGAGAGTTTCTCACTCGAGATATTTGCATACTGTAGTTGAGGAAAGGTGACGCAATAAATTATTTCAACCTCCCTTTTTCTCCTCTACTTTAAAAGAAAGAATGAGTCTCTCGACGTGTATAGATAGAATATTTATCTTATTCTTCTCTCGCCTTTCTAGAAGTGTTTTTTTCTTATCATCCAAAGAAGGTTTCAGCGCACTCTTTCTCGCATCATTGTCGGAGACGATGAGAGACGCCGTCCTCGTTCATATTTTCTTTGCTTCTTTACCATCCTTTCACGATGATGCCTTTGCAGCTTGAATGGGATCCAAAGAAAATTAAACAGGAGCAGAAGGAACGAGAGCAGCAAATGGTTCTGCAACAGCAACAGCAAGGAGGAAGTGACCAGGTAGGTGGGCCTCGCGAATCTCTCCAAACTTTCGAACAGCACAGGTATTTTGCATGGTTACATACTTTCTCCTCTTTAGCATGCACCCCCCGTTGTACGTAGACATATAACGGTCGTTTCACAAGCAACAATTTTACGTACAAGTGCCTTGTACAGCTGTCATGACTGGGCCTTAAGGCATCTATCTCTTCTTCTCTCGTCATGCCTCCCTCCTCCTCCCGGCTTAACAAATTCTGCTTCCTTTGGTTTCTTCCCCATGGGAAGGAAATCTTTTTGACATTTTTGGTGTAGTGTCTGGAAAGATTTCTCACTGTAAAGCTTCTCCTATCTCTGTTTCGCAGCCCACCGAGAAAGGAAGCAACTTATCCTCTCCAAAAGGCTACCTTTCCACTTTGGAGGAGAAGACTCCGTTCGCCCAACTGAAATCGGTGAGTGCGAGACAGCAAAGCCCTCTCAAAGAGCATCACTAACAGCCACTCAGTTCAGTAGCGACTACGCAGACATTTCTATACACACCCGCTAACCAACGTGTCTCTTCACCCTCTCTCTCTCTCACACACACTGGCGTACGCGCGCCAATGAACACGACAACAGAAGCCCATCATAGCTACAAAGTTGCGTCGGCAGCGCATGCAGAGGGCCCAGACCGTGGGGGCCCACGGACCCTCGACTGCAATAGGGTTTTCTGCGCCAATGGGAGGATCCCTGGAGGAACACGCAGACACAACGGTGGGCACAAATGTCATTACTGAGAGATCTTGGACGAGTAGTGTCTGTTAGAAGTAGCCTTTGCCTCTTCCGTGCTTTGCCTCGAAAGCGACGCCGACGTCACTGGAGGCACAAGAGTGAGCTTACGAACCTCTGGTCACTTCGTCACGGGAAGGAAATGGTTTCCTTTCCATTAAAGCTTCTTCACCGAGCACCTTGACATGATTTAGGTTGCCTTGTCCTAATGAGACGCACGAGCAAGGTTTGCATGCTACGCATTGTACCACAAAAAATGTGACACATCTTGAAGTATGGGAGCCATGATGTACCGTACAAGTGAGTCACAGTTCGCGCACTTGGTACAGTACGTCAATTACCTGAAGGTGGGGGAAGAGGTGAATGACCTAAGACGTAGGTTTTCACCTTGGGGAAAATCAATCACCTAAAAGGAGGCGAAGCTCTTTTACCGTTTCGCTGACACACTGTCCTCTGTGCACTTGTGTTTCCTGCCCAAGGTGCTCGAGCAGCTGGAGCGAACCTGCCTTGCTATTGAAAAGAGCCTTTTAAGGCTTTTACGATGAAGCACAATCAATGATCAGAAAGAAGATTCCTTGTGAAGTGGGAGAGAACCCAAAGCCTGATCCTACGACTCCGCACCTGCTCTTAAGTGAGGGAGGAAGAAATGGCATTTGAAAAATCCTGTGTAGAACATCTAGCCTGCTCCTAATGTTGATGTCAGGGGATTACGTAGTGTGCAGTCACACAAGCAATTTTTTCTGTCACTGACGATCAGTAATACTTACGGGTGGAGGTAGTTTTACCTGAAGTCAAAAAACCTCCGAGGTCAAACAAAGGAAAGGGGTGAAAAATTACTTTACTTAATAAATCTACTTTTTTACCCCCTTCGTTTTACTCCGGGGGTTTTGTGAGGTCAGGTAAAAATACCTCTACCTCTGAGTGTTATGCATCGTCATTGGTAGAAAAAAAACCCACATGTGTGACTGCAGCCTAACGCTTAGAGGTGAAAAAGTTGACAGCTCCCCTAATTTTTCTCCCCTTTCACATCACCAAGGAGGTTTGTCATTTTAGGTAAAAGTTACCTCTACCCATAAGTATTTCTGATCGTCGTCGGTAGAACGCGTGACTGCAGTCTTATTGTCAACCGGCTTTATGGGATAAGAGTACCGAGTCAGATTGTCGGCGTTAAGTAACATTAAGTAAAACACAACATTATAGCTTAATGATTTCTAATGGTTTCTTCGACGATGTTCGCATGATCGACAGCATTTTGGCCGCATCTCACCTCTCCTGATTGACCTTGGATTAGGCTCATTTTAATAGCAAATTTTCATCCTACTATGAATCTATGCCAAAGACTCAAACATCTGTGTGTGCATACTTCCTCCAGAGAATACTTGAAGACTTCGACTTTATTGAAGGGACGCCAAAAAAAGCGGATATGAGGATCACTTTGGGACCAATGAAATTGATCCCTACGACCATGGGATTCTTGTAGCAGTCAGTACTAGATACTATTTTTACTGGTTCTTGGCAAATTGATCCTTTTGAGAATCTTATCCTCATATCCAGTTATCTTTGTATCTCGCTGACAGTGTATGCAGATCGGCATTTTCTGCTTGTATTTTACAAGAAAATTCCAGGGAATATATCGGGGTTTACTCTAAATTCTGAAATTCGGGTGAAAATACAAGTGAAACAGTGGCTGGGTGAGAATTAGAAGACGAACTGCATACGGGTACGCAGAGGAAAACAGAATTATTTAGCTACCATCATGGCCTGCGAACATGGGGCATGAGCTTGTGGTCCAGGAAGTTGGTGGAGACGTTGACGATGGTGTAGGGGCACAGGTCGACGAAAGAGACCATGAGTAGTCATGTCATCCAACACGTGCTACGTAATAAATCTGAAAACAATTCATTTACATTTTGGCTTATACACCCGTGATACCTCAAAGTTCTTCGGAAAATGAGATACAAGAGTAGATGTAAAAAGTAGATAAGTCAATTATTCCTCATTAGCGTTGTCACTGACAAAAGGAAACTTGCCTCAAGGCCATAATTTCAGCTGATGCAACAAAAAATCAAAGGCTGATTATTATGCAGGTGCAGACAGTGTCAGGACCTCCTAGGTAAGCCACGTCTTGGCTACTGTAGAGCCTACTTTGGAAGTTTTCAGAAATGGCGGACAGCAATGCGCACTGCAGTGATCACTGCTGTAGCCAAGGCCACGGCCACCCAAAAAAAGCAGCAGGATAAGGGGAGGATTACGAGCAGGAGCTGCCAGACAATATCCGGGCTGAATGGGACTTAGTATCACCCCTGAGTTCGTCCGTCATCAGTGCTCCAGAATACGCTCACATCTCACAGTTAAAAGTGTTTTTGGCAACTACTTTCGCGTGGATAAATAAAAACAATTTCAAAGTTTGCGTCTCACACTTCTCATGAACTTGATCTGGTTGCAGTGGCCCTGTCATCGTCGAAAATTTTTGAAAAAAAAACCCAAAACCCATCGCCAATCGTTTGAGTGACAGCCGTTCTAAGACTTCAACACTGGGTCCGCGTTATGCTACGTTAGGTACACTGATTGCAAGACCTTTCGAGCTCTTGTCAGCAATCCTGTGACCTCAGGTCTCAGGTCACATATCCCAGGACACGTTTCACTTGGCCCTCTCTCAAAATTTTGTAAAATATGTCGTTCTTGATTGTGCATTGGAAAAGTGCCAGAGCAATGGCAGAAAATTGGAGGAGAGTGGGTGCGTGAGTTCAAGCTACGACTATCTGGGTTAGACACGTGCGGAAGAGAGGGGCTGCCCTGCACACATGCCAATGTGAAGTCCCTCAAGGCCAGCGTGACCGTGTCCAGTGACTTCATCATCAGCCACTTGCCTCAATTTCCTATATAGGAATTGAAGCGTGTATTGCCCCTAACCCTCTTTGTTTGAATAATAAATTTTGCATAGAACAATGTCGGGTGGACAACTTCAGTTCGTATCCGAAATCTCAGCTCACCCAGTCCTTATGTAAGAGACTTTGAAGCTCAAAGTCTACAGTGTGCACAGCATTTCCGTACATCCACCATAAGGAGACGGACGACACGTGAAATCACTATAGTGTATGCAAACTAGGATTTTGCCTGTCCGTCTTGTAGCATTATATTTTCGGACTCAGGTGATTTGACCTGCCCGAGGCCTTATTGTGTAGGCATATAGTCCACCTGGTATATTAGGGGAGCCTGAACGCAATATGCAGAAGGCCGAGGACTGGTCCAAACCTCAGCCGAGGCAAGAAAAGCATCGCGCATATCACGGCGAGGCAATTTGTAATTTATTGCAAAATTGTTGCTTCTTTCCCAAAATTTCAGTGGAAAATGGCACGTGTTCAGTCCTAGAGGGCACAACACTGAAAAAAAAATGGAAAATATGGTAGAAAACCCCAAAATATGAGACTCCCTCTGTTTTAAAATGAGTTAGCCATCATCCCCTTCCAATTTTTCCAAACTAAGGGAACCATGTGAGTAGCATGCATGTGAGTGGCTGGTTGAAGTAGGACCATACCTTGATTGGCTAAAATGATTAACTCGGGATTGCTGGTCATGGCTGGAGTACTGTATTGATCGACCAACTTGGTCTGTCTGCAGCAGGACCTGCAAGGTTCCAAAATGCTTCCGGTATGACAAGGTTGGCTTTGCTATATTCCTAGAGCAATTTCAGCGCAAAAACTGAAGTATTAAAGTCATAGCAGGAGTGATTTTGATCTCGCCTTCAAATCCAAAACTTTGCTAGCTCCCAACTCCAAGACCACAGGCACGTCTGACACTGCACAATCACCTAATGAATTACAAGACACCAGAGATCATTTCAGCCAAACAGCTGTAGCAGTATTAGTTTAATCAGCCAATAATCGATGCTTAATTCCAAATGGCTCACCTATTTTGAAAGAGAGGAAGTACGATATTTTCCAGGGATTTTTCTGAAATGTAGTGGTCACAAAATGTTTCCCACGGCGCACTAAAGAAAAATCGAAAGTTAATAAACAATTTCGAGTGAAATTTTAACTATCCCGACTTTTTACTATACAGCGTGCGTCAAAACTGCTGTCACAGGGATTAAATGACATGTGCCAATATATTGCATCTGCAATTTCAATTTTGCACCAAGCCGTCGTTGGTGTCGGTGTCTAGCACCCAACACTCTTGCTGAGCTTGAATTTGAACCAGCTTGGCAGCTGCGTTGCTCGTACAATCAACGAAGTGTCAGACCGCAAAAGAGCTTTAATTTTGAGTCTTCCCTCCAGTCTTGACTCTAGATGAGGTTCTGTTGCGCGTGCGCCAACATTTGCACTGCAGTGCACCAACAGGTCACCTTTTCTTGTGGTTAGACCCTGATGCATTCGTAGCAACCAGATGGTCGCCCACAGTAGGTGCAAAAATGACTGCACCACCAACATCCATTCTTCACACTCGTGGCACTGCATCGTTCCAAACGAAACATATTGTCATTTAGACAGTTGTGAAGGCAAACATTGAATCAGGGTTTGAACAGATTTAACTATGTCTGCATAGGGTTGACGACGTGACTCTGAACAAGCAATGTTCTCGTTTTGAATGTTGTCACTGTACCAGAGCTACCAATAGCAATAAACTATGCATCATCCAAATAACGTCCACAAGATTGAAATTCAGTGTGCTGCAATTCTTTTTTGCGCCTTCTGTACACTATATATCTTAAGAGTAGGCAGTATTCCGCGTTCTCTAACAAGCTGCCTGCGTCAGGACCACAAGGCCCCCTGCAGTGAGCCAACGAGAAAAGCACACAGCACTTGTGACGAACACCGTACATCCCAGTTTGGTCCGATGGAGAAGGACCAAGTATTTTGCTTGGAAAGTTTGTGGAAAAGAGGAATTTCGCGCTCAAGTACAGATTGCGTGGTCGTTATAGTGTGCACCATATTTTTCTCGTTTTGACTGACGCGATTTTTCCCTGTCTTCGACCTTTACTGTCCTCGGCCTCTCGGCCTTCGACCAAAGGCGGCCTCGGACGGGTCCAATCGCCTCAGGCAAAGCTGGAAAAATGTAGAGTTGCAATACAAGACTAAGTATAGTTAAAGGAAGAAGTAGGACTTTCTATGGCGCCTCCTCTTTTACCACACCGTCAACTATGACTTACACAAGTCCAGATTGTTTCTTTCGCTAATTTCACGGTAGGAAGCTCTGCAGATCCGTGCAATAACAGCCTTTCCAGCTTTGTCCATGAATGGAGAAATGGGGATTGGGGAACACAGGGATCAGTTAATCCAGGCCAGGATTAACACAGATAGATAACACATTGCCGAGAACAATTCAAAAATTTCAAATACCTTTTAGGAGCTGAGTACGGCTGAAGTCGGTGAAGTGCGAGGGCGAAGCCAGAAGCAGAAGGGAAAAAAAAGTGGGAAAATCCTTCAATGCCGACCCCTCAGCTTTACTGTATCGTACTTAGTGCTGCCATGAATCGCAAAAAGGTGGGGTGTCCGAGGTCCGAATTCTGTGGAATTCGGATTAATCTCTGAAAAGTCAAATGTGTCCGTCCCAAAAAGGGGTGTTCCAAACGTCGTTGAGAACAATGACGATGGCACTGAAACGAAACATTCTCTATTCAAGTTCAAAGTGTTCAATATTTTCAATTTTCGAATAGATGCGATTACTGTAAGAAAGATGCACAAATCATTGAAAGATTCGACTCTTTTCCGTTGGGATCTGAATCTTTCCAAACTGTCTAACTAAGGGATTAAATCAAATCCCAATCCTAGATTTGTGTCAGCACTAAATTGAGATGTTCTTCTTCGCCGATAATCTGAACAGTCAAGTATGAAAGGGCCGCTTACAACATACAGCACGAACCTTGAAAGAGAGTCAATTTTTTCATTCAAGATTACATACTGGGGGGGGGGGCGGTTGGGGTCGGAAAACGTCAGGTTGGTTTTGCGGGGTTGGGATTTAGCCTAAGCCATGGTTGCTACAGTTGGTGCCAGTCTTATTCTATAAAAGAAATGTTTTTTTAACTTGAAGTTTCATAACACACCGTTTTTTGTGCGTATGGTGCTCATTTCTCTCCAGCTATAACTTTTGACTGGATTGAGCTTCAGACGTGATTCACCGTCTATGTAGTAAATTGTATTGTAGAAAATGACTTTACATCCATATTGTAAAAAAATGAGTGATTCTAGTGCGAAAGTGCACATCTCTCAGGTTTCAGAGGAACGTCTCTTCTTTCCATGAAGGGTTGATCTATTTTTGTAGCTCAATCTAGTCAAAAGTCTTGGTCAAAAAACAGAGTGCATGCTATACGCACTAAATACGGTATGGTATAAAACTTTGACTGAGAAGTGCGCATAATAAATGGCCTTTCTGAAATGTTTTTGTAAAATGTTAGAATGTTATCCAAGGGCCAAAAACCCCGTCCGTTAAAAAAAACTCTTTCTGAACTACCTTAATAAATATCGATAGGTTTTTTAGTCTTTCGTATTTTTCTCTTGAATCATAAGGCTCAAATGCCAATGGTGGAATATTCGCTATACGTGTAACTTGATGGTCAAGAAACTGGCTCGTTTATTCCGTTAAGCACCGTACAGTAATTTGTGTGGTCGTGAAATGCCTGTTTAGATTAAAGATGTGTATAGCCAGAATGAGTACAAACCTACAGAACAGGGTGGCCGGCGAATGGCGGAAAATGTCAAAGGCTCGTGGAGGATTGCTACATAAGAATTCATCAACTTCCTTTGGTCGACACGGATGTTTGTCATGCTAACTTCTGTGCTTCTGGCTGCTTCGAGCTGCTTTCAGCTTCTAAGTGCTTTTAGCTGAATCTGGCTGATTTTAGCTACAAGGCATCAGGTTCTAGCTACCAATCTCTAGCAACTCCCAAGAGATGTGATTGGTGAATCGCTTTGCACGGGTGGAGTCAGCTGCCATGCCGAAATTCATCAGAACCTTCAAGATTTTGAAGAAAGATGCTGCAAATTGAGAAGTTGTGGGAGTTCGGCAATCCTGGTATAAGTGGTCAACATATCACTCTGTGACAACCGAATATAACGGGGGTTAGTTAACTGGGAAAACAGGATTTGCATGAAGTGAAACTTCCAAGGTACACTCGCATCAACTTTTTGAAGTGATTCACTTCAAAAAGTGTTGCTTAAAAGACATTTTTCAATGTTAGTGAAGGTGCTACATTTGGGGAGCATTTGAGAGGCACGTGAGCTTATGAGTTGACAAGTACTTATAAAGCCTTGAGTAGAGTAATTGACTGGCCTTTTTTTGCAATCTCTCACTCTTACACCAATTGCACCTGCACAGCTTGGCCACCAAAGTCGCTTTTAGCTCACTGTGCCTTGTATGAGAGCGCTGTTTCCTCAAATGTGAGTCATAGACATTGGTTGCAACGAAGTTCGCTTCCCACTGGCACCAACATCACAGGATGTCCAAACAGTGGTGCCGAACAGCGATCTGGATGGCAGCTAATTCTTCAGCACCTGGTAGGAGTCACCTGTTCCTCCCACTCTGTAGCCATTGCTCGAGCCAGACTGGCCTTTTTGTATAGCCTCCACCGTATCAATATTGGAGTAAAGGCTTTATTACAAACACTTTAACACACACGATCTCTCTTTCACACATACAAGGATATATACGAACATACTCTGGACACTCATAAGAGTTACATACTGTAGAGGTTCTGCTGAACCTATATCACGGCAGAATCTCGTTAAGTTAATTAAGCTCTCCTATATCGCTCGCAACAACAACCTCCCCACGACGCACACATACATAAACACACGCACACACCCATACACACACACACGCACAGGCACACACTTTGGAAACTCATTAGGGCTACATACTCACAAACGAAGTACACCGCGGTTACTCTACGGGTCTGTTCATAAGTATCAGAACATCTCACTCGTTCTCACTTCAGCAAGATTTAGGACAAGAGCAACAAGTTCTCCCCGATATATGATGTAGTACGTAACGTTGCACACACGTTGAGATGATTTTAAAAACATCTGCTGACTTCGTATGTCTTGTAGAAAAAGACTTTTAGCAGCAAACTGTGTTAGATTCACCCAACGATCTCCTTTTATCTAGCAGTTACCCATTTAGGAGCTCAAGATCCTCTCCTGACCCTCAGTCATTCCACACCAGAAGCTGCCCCCGCAGCGGATGCAGCCCATTTCCCCCCCCCCCTCGGAAATGACATGTGTGTGGCCAAGGATTGTGTTCATACATGCAGTGTTTAGCCTTTACCTCCAGTCGTGGCAGCAACGACCATGTGACGACCGTAGTAAAACTGCGTGCCCAAATTGATCTTTCGCCAGTCCTGTACTCTTATGTCCTTAGTGACCGAAAGGAAAAAATGGGACGTTCTGCTTTTCAGTCCACGCTGTGGAAACAAAGCTTTTCGAGACAGAAGCCATGTATGGAGTTAATGACTTGTAAGATATCTCTTTGTACAGCTTCTTTTTCACTAGGAGTCGTCGTTTTTGCCATAGACATCCCAGGCTGAATGTGCCGTTGCTTATGAACGGATCTCTACGTACAGGGTGTGGGAGGTAAATCCGAACATCTCACAATGACGACCAGGATCTAAGGGCGAGAAGCAGAAGTGAATCATACGAACCAGGACCGTAAGATGTGTTACCTTACTCGTAGTGTGGACATTGGGCCAATTTTGCAATTTCTATTCGCGTGAAGATGTACCTCGGCTTCTCGTTCAAGTTCTAGGTGTTGTTCCAAAAAGTCTGGACTTACCCATTGTACCATGTACTTACAGATCCGTGCATAAGCAGCTTACTGTAGGACTTGCATTAGATTGTGATTGAAAGCGTGGCCAAATCATGTCAGGTCCACAAGCGCATCTCTGAGAGTGAAAAGACAAAAGCAAATGACAATCAGCTTGACACCGGAACCCATCCTTGTGTCCAGGGTAGACATTGGAAGTGCACGTGAAACATTGTTCGAACAGCAAGGAGCTTTTCTCTTGAGAGTTGAACGACCATGCTTGAATGGGCGCAGTAGGTTTGGCATGTGGCAACGAAGCCCATTTTTTGGGTATGTACCGCGAAATGCTACTGGAATTTGGTTGCGTTTCCAGCAGTCAGCACCACATTGAATGGAGGCTTCTTATATTGGCCCACCAGGGATCTTGCGCATTGTTTCTACTGTCCCACTGAGGACTGACAAGCATGCCTTGGGTCGTTGTCTCTGATGTCGTTCCCTGCATGTCAAGTTCGAGCATCGCTTGTTACACAATGCAGTTGGGTACACAGACCAACTGCACAGGGACTGCATAGGTAGAGGCAGTATGCAAATACGCCAACATATGCAGGGTTGTCTGCAGCAAGTAGGAATCCATGAATATATGCTAAATGCACGTTTGATATCGATCGAGCAATTTCCGTATACACTGAGGCTATGGACGCATGGCATAAGTCCGCACGCTTTTTCACTTCATCGTTCATGCATCTTTTACGGCTAACATCCTCTGGGGGAAACATATGTCTATTTCAGAAGAGGGAGCTCCTTTGCATGGAATTTTTTCTGCAGCATGAAAGGGTTTTTTTGGAAAAGTTTTATGTACACGTAAGTATACTGCAGTAGCAATGGATAAACTTTGGTTAGTGCAGAATACGTACACAGACCGGAAGTGTGATGACGAGGGAGCGGATTCTTAAGTGGAAAAAGTTGAAAATTAATTTTTCACTCAACATGCCAATTTTGGGGGAAATTCATTTTATCTCACTTTTCTCCCACAAAAAACAGGTTTTTTCCGGGGTTATCTGTCGGCTCTGTTCCTCACACTATTTTTATTGTGCCCGCTTGGGAATTGGACCTGACCAAACCAAACCTAGCCTAAGCTGACCTAGCCTAAGCTGACCTAGCCTAAGCTGACCTAGCCTAAGCTGACCTAGCCTAAGCTGACCTAACCTAAGCTGACCTAACCTAAGCTGACCTAGCCTAAGCTGACCTAGCCTAAGCTGACCTAACCTAAGCTGACCTAACCTAAGCTGACCTAGCCTAAGCTGACCTAGCCTGAGCTGACTTAACCTAGGCCCAGCCTGACCAAGCCCAACCTAACCTTTCGAGCTGCAGGAGCTTCTTTTGTTCTTGACAGTTGATACTAGACAGCCTTAAAGAATGGCTCCTCTGCTACCGCTGAAAAATTGCATAAATAGGTCCTCTTTGGTGAACATTCGACGCAGATGTAGCATTTTCGCTACAAATTGTGGGTCAAATTTTGGGTACGCTAACACATGAGCGCACACTATGCACCAACGAACGTAGTAATGGATCCTAATGCAATGTACCAAACATTTCTTTTGAAACTGGCTTTAAATGCCATGTCTGTCTGGAAAACGCTAAATAAATTGTATGGCCAAATTCAAGTCATGCCCTACTTTTGGCCCTTAATTTTGTTTTTTGTTATCACTTGAAAAGCCGCTTAATTGGTCTAAATTTTCCCTTAAAAATCCGCTCCCTGGCTGATGATAAAGTTCCTGTCAAGGAGGAAGAGCTAGAGGGAGAGAGCGCTGAATAAGGGAAGTTTCCTTGGAGACGTAGAGAACAGTCTTCGTTCAAGGATCCTTCTCTCAAATAGCCTCGCACAGCGCTGGCTGCATTCAAGATTCCGTGATTCATCATATAGCTTATTCCAAGTGCAGGTCTATTCCTCCAGTACCATCCCCACGTGCTGACAGCTGCGGTTCTGTCCAGAAAGACTTGCTGTTATACATGATCACGCCTTACTACGCTAACTTTTGGGAGTTAAGCGTGCAATTTCTTGAAAGTAGGTCTCTTTGGCACTTAAGGTACGAAGTGCCCCAAAGTAAAGTTTAGAGAGCCTAACATTTGTTTACAAAGGACAGGCTACGACAAAGCCCCAGAGAGCTTTTAGGTGCCTCTTTCAGCTGGAACAACAAACTTCGAAGATAATCAGGCCTAGCAATCCAACGACTCTGTATTGGTACTAGAGGACGCCGACCAGCGCTCTCTCGACAAAGCAAATGAAATTTTTACTACCTACTCCTGGGTGATATGTCCACGTACAGATATATGTGTACGTACTCAAGCTCGTGCTTATGAACCGTTAGTTCAATGTTTCTAAAGACCGTCGACTGCACTTGTCCTCGAGCATTTCCAAGGAAGAAACCACACACACAACTCACGTACCACTTGCACGTGCAACCTGCAGTCATTCAACGTCAGGTTAAGGCCTCCAGAGAGTCCACCAGCCATGCAGCACAGCACCGACAACCACCCGTGGCGGCTACTTACAATATTCAGATTCTCACTGACTTCACATTTGTTCATGGGAAGCTGTTAGAATATGAAGACAACTCCGCACATTTCCCCCCGTGGAACAATTATTGATCACGTAGAAAGCCGGAGAGATCTACCTCTCATTAAAGTTTCATTTGGCACACGAACGAGAGATGCCATCTCCTCTCCCGGGTGGACTGCAATCAGTCAGGTTTGGCGACTCCTTAGGCCTTTCTGTACCTGCTGCAGCCACCAAGCGCGAAGGCCGCAAGGAAAGGCAGTAAAGGCCCAAATATTGACCGCACGTACGTCAAGCAGTGAAGGTAGGGGTCAAGCGAAGAAGATATATTGACGTCAAAATGATCGCCTGGGTGGTGGAGGAGTCACGAATAATGGTACGCTGTTCCTACTCTGGAAAGAAGATAGTTGAAAATGTGGTGAGGAAGACAAGCAGGATCTCCGGCTCTTTTGAAGCTCCAGAAAAGAAGTCACGGCAAAAATGACAGGATTCCGGAGCAGCGACCTTTTTCCGATTAAACTGTCTCAAGGAAAGGGTCGGTGGTAGAGAGCACTGATGGCACCAAAGTCACCTCCACAATGAAGAACAACAAGAAGAAGGATCAGCATTTTCTCCCCTCCTGCAATTCCCCTTTATTGCTGTCTCATCCCGATCAGGCAAGATTGGCGAAGCCAGATAAGAAGTCAGATTTGTGTCGTCCTCCTCCACGGAGACCACAAGGATCTCCTCGTTGTTCTTCAGTTTGAGATGTGCTTGTGCAACCACTTTCCATTTGATAAGTTATGCATACACGAGATTTTTGGGACACAACAGCGCATTTTCTCTTATCAAAGGACAAGAGGACATCCGCGCACGAGCCCATGGGCATATCAAAAGGGCAAGCGACTTTCAAAGCTTTTGCTTAGTTTTTTTTTGCACTACGTTCATACTAAGTTGCAAAGTGTACTGAAGGTACAAATCTGGTTAATGCACAATGTGTCTGACAATTATACATTCGACTCTGTCTACGCACTAGTGCCTGCGTTACTCTACGGTGCACGGACATATGTGCCGCTGTCTGCACGCACCCCCACCCAAAAGACTACTGTATATATACCTAGCATGTGCACATATGCGTGTGTTTTTTAAGTGTAAGCACGCCTGAATCTGAGGTGAGGAGCGAGAACCGATACAGACTCGTTGCTTAAGCAGAAAAGTGTGTGGGATTCCGCATCCTGTGGGACCTCGTCCGTCATTCTTCCCATTGCAGACTGGCGAGGGCGGCGTCGGTGGCATCGGTGGCGTCGGTGGTGTCGGCCGCCATCTGACAACCATCAGCGAACAGTCTCAACTGCTCAGTCCTGAGAAACTGTTGGCAATCCAGCATGCGCAACATCAGCAAAAGCTGAGCTGTCGATCCTCTGGTGATCTAGACGAGGATCCTTCTGGAGAAGAAGGAGCTGAACAAGAGGCTGAAGGAGAAGCGCCGGTAGGAATGACAGGCGCAGTAAAAGCTTCAGTGACCGCGCCCCGCCTGCTCACGTTGCTTATGTCTACTCCATCCCTTTGCTTCGACACAATGACTTGTCCTACAGTACTGAGTCTGGTACTGCTGCGACCACCCCGCCTGACATGCATGAGCAATGCGATTGCAGTAGATCGGTTAAATTGTAAGGTTGCCTCCCTGTACTAATGGCCTTGCGGGAGTTCACTTTTTGATGAGGGAGATTGCGCAGCATTCAGAGCTTTGCTTTTACTCCTATGGATATTCATATTCTCTTTGAAGTGTGCCTCGATTGACACTTCTCAGTCTTGTGAGTCGAGAACATGCACGAATACTGGGTTGTACAGCGATGTATACGCGAATGCATAGTAGGGTCGCATGTACATACGGTGGGAACAAGAGTACTTTCATTTTAACTCTTTAAAGATTCATGACGAGGAGAGTGACAACCCAAGCGCGGGCCACTTGCCACATACAGTATGATTCAACAGGATTGGCGGCGCTCGTTCAATCAGGCGCCATCATATTCTTTGTTCAGCATTAAAAAACCGATCTCTTTGTCAACTTTCGATCGACCCCTGTATCACCCAACTAAGCATCTTTAGCCATGACAAATTCATCAAGTCAAAATTCATGAAGGCGCACCTGACAAGGATTTTTACACCATTCTGACAAATTAGCTCCATCTTTTTTCAAGACATGACCCACTGACTGCAATGACTGGCAGACTTCCATCCAAATTTTTGGCCGATTTCTTTTTGACTTGGCGCCCTCTCAAAGTGCAGCAACCCCCAAGGGTTCCAGCCCTTTGAGCACTTTAGCATCAAAATGGCCTGTCACAGAGTTGCTGACGCTGCTGGATGCTGTGTCGGAGTGTCCCAATGACTGATTTCAGAAGCAGATTCCACACCAAAAGCTGCATATGCAGTTCAGTGGCTGTATTCTGAAAATATTCTTGTCAGGTACGCCTTCCTGATTTTGACTTCCTTTCTTTGTTAGATTCTTTTGCTACAAAAATGTAGTCATTCCACAAGAAAAGTTAGCTAGGTGATGTCAGGGTCAGTCTACAATCGGCCAAAAAGGTCAGTTTTCCCAATCATGCAAAAGTAAGTGATGGCTCTAGATTGAAATCCAGCGCCGCCAACCTTTTTGAATCATATGGTACACGAGCTACATTACATACACAGTATTAAATAGCCATAGCGCCTGTACAGTTAGTTTTTGAACTGTTCGAAAACTGCTCTGAGAGTTAAGAAATGGGCTCTCCCACCAGACTTCAGCCTGTGCGTACATCGATGATGATGCACCAAGCATTTTTCCTTGCCGTAAAAGAAGTTCGTGCATGCACCAGTTTGTTCTGAAGCGAAATCCCTTCTCCATGCAGCAATGCTCACCCACACCGAAGTTGTCGTACTTTGTCGTCGTGCTGTGCAGTGTACAGTACGTACTGCACATTCGTCCCTAACTGAGAGATCTCATCATTCCTCACCTGAGGTTAATGGTTATGAAAGGACGTAAATATCAGATACCACTATGTACGTACATACGTTATTGTACGTAGATGAACGCATACACGCTATACAGCTACCATTTTTCTTGAGGAGACAGACATATAGTGATGCCCATCTGCAAGACAACTTTTTTTTTGCTCTTCTGTTCCTCTTCTCTCCTCTCTCACTGAAAGAAAAAGTTTTCTTCACCCTATCCGATCGATGCCGCTGAGGCTGTTTCTGAGGCCGCTAGTGATGGCGGTGGATGATTTCCCATGAGAGAATCCCCTCGCACACAGTTCAGTGAGCTACTTTGAAGCTCTATTTACGTACTTGTACCGAAAGTATAGCGAGGCTATGGAAAAAAGGTGGAAACTATTCGATGAAACATCACGTACAAGAGTGCCAGAATATTTTGAATGGCACATATCCGTTATTTTATGCATAAGAGTGTATGAGAGTGACGGCCAGACTTTCTAAAAAATCGTTCAAATTCTCTCCCCTGAGGAAAACTTGTTTGGCGCTCGCTGCGACGAACTTTCGGAACAGAAGGAAGGACCAATTCTGAGAAAGTTCTATCCTTTTAAGGGTGCATCCATGTCTCTAGAGATCTGTATGGTACATGTAATACAATTACTATGTAGGAAATGAGGTGGATGAGCTCGTACAACATGGAGTGATTGCGCTTTTATTGCGTTACCACATTACACTCACTTATATGCGGCAATGCACAGAGGGGGTAATGCACGTACGTAACGGACAAGCTCGCATGCCTTGCTAAAAATGATCTCAACTCAAGCCAATACAAACTTCAGCAACCGACGAGGAGAAGGAGAAGATCGTCAACGGGTCTTCTGCCGTGGCGTCTCCGTCGTCGCCGCCAAATGGCTCGGCAAGAGGAAGAAGATGTGGAAGAGGACGGAGAAAAAGCCGAGTTGTGGATGGAAGACGACTCGAAGAGGATTCATCCGTTGTTGGGCAAGATCAAGAACAAAAAGAATTCCAAGTCACAACGCTCCTTATCTGTGGGTGGAAGCAGCGCAGGAGACCCCGAGGTTTTGACCGCCGTCAGCACAACACCGGTCAGCGTTGACGAGGGAGTACACTTAAAGTTGTTGGTAAAAAGTGTCGTGATCGGCATGTGTGTGTGTGCGTGTGTGTGTGTGTGTCGTTATAGTATGTACAAAGTTGTCACAGAAGGATCGAACCAAGCGGAGATACCAATCTACTTACGTACACACGGTAATGGGACCAAAGTTGTTCTTGCTTCCTCTTTGCCAACCCTTTTTTGTTGGTTCCTCGTATAAGTCCTGCTGGGGCTTGGTCTGAAAATACCGTAATTTCGCTGATCATTGTACACCAGGAGCAGCGGCACCATTTGGACGGATTAATCCTGTTCATGCACTTAGATACGGTAAGGTAAAAGTTCAGTGTTAAGCATTGGCGCACATAGAAGTTCGTGTCGCACTAAACGACAATTGTACCGTAGTTTAGGACACTGTAAAACATTGTGGCACATCATAAAACTTGAAAGAGACCATAGGACGGAGACTATCGATATCGTTCACGCAACCATGTTGACAAGACTCTAGTCGCTGTCGTCAAAGCTTAGCGTTCCAATGATTTCTGCCAATATCGTACCAACGCTATGTAGGCCAACCGTGTTAAAAAGTACTGCAGTATCTTGGCTGTCATTCCTCCGTTGATTGTGTGACAGTGGTACAGGTCGTGGATTGTTACTGCAAGGACGGTTATAACAATAAGTATGAGACCTCTGGACAGGAGCCTTTTATGTCACATGAGGCTGTTGAACATTGCTTAGCTTATTTCTTTATAAGGTTCAAAAGTCTGTAGCGAAAAGACCCACACAGAAACTGAGCTGAGTCCAAGTAAACTATGTTAGTAAAGGAAAATGTCTCCTTAACACGTTTTCTTATTACCAGCAGTCTGCTCCTCCTTCAAGTGAAGTTGGCGATTCTTCCATTCATCGTCCGGCGCCGCCTGCCCTGACCTCCTCGGCGCGCCGGCGCAACTGGCAGCGCGCTCACACGAGTGCGGCGCCGGGGGCGGCGCATCGCTTTGGCCTTGCCGCCGCCGGAGGTTACGCCGGCGCTTCTCTGTCGGCGTTTCCCGGACACAAGTTCGTGAGCGTCTCCTTCAATGAGGAGTCTGCTGGAGTTCGGCTGGTGCGTGTTTCAGACCGTGTGTCCTTTCCTTTGAGTTGATGATTTACATAGTTAGTTAGTACTTCTTTTTTTTCCTGCTTCATTGACGAGATGGCACTTTGGCACTGACTGTTCCAGCATTCAGTTTTGCTCCCACTGCGTGTTGATCACTCCGTAGACTAGTCTGTACATGGTGTGGGAAGAACGATGTGAAAAATTTGCACTTTGCACCTCTCCTTTGTTTTCTTACCAGCAGTCAACCTTTCTTACCCGATGCCGTAGTTCTCGACATGGTGCCTGTGCACCTAAATCACTGTGGTACACCAGTACTGTAAACTTTCTAAGACGAAATGAAAATTGATGGATATTTCCTACGGTGCTCTGATTTATGGGCCGCTTCGTGCCGGGACCCTGCGATTTAGAAGTAAACTTCTGATAAGTACTATTAGATGTTCCTCAAAAGTTGTAGTGAAGAAAGAACAGTGCGTAGAGCCCGTTGGTGCAGCAAGAAACAAAAAAGAAATCCTTTGGAAATTGCTGAAGCAAGAAAGGAGATAAGCGGGCGGAAAAAAAACGCGCATTTTTCTTTGGTTGTCACTCGTCGTTATATCTCGGATAAGGATTGAGGTAGTAGCACGGAAGGCGTCGTTCCAATGCAAGGACCTTCGTGGTTCCCCACACGTGTTATGTGCACGTTCGTATATGAGTTTCCGCTGGGACAACGGATGGGGGAAGGGGGGGCATCAATAGGTGTTGTTCTTCTTCATTCAACTACGGCTTCCACCTCCGTCTTCCTCCTTTCTACTATATAATAGTGAAAAAAAGACCTTCTCCATTCTCCTCCTCCCTCTCTACTACTTGCTATTCTTATGACGGCGCAAGCTCGATCCAGCAGCTCCCGTCGACAAACACTGCACTGTTGGAAGCAGCTAGAAGCATCTACTTTTGTCTTAGTCTCCATCTAAGTTTAGGCACAACCTGTAAACATCATATCAAATTAAGGTTAAGGAGAAGGGAGGGGAAGGAAGACAAAGGACAGCAACTGTTGCCATCATAAGGCCTAATGATACCCGAAATGCTACACATTACCTACATTAGGCCAACCAAGGAAGGCCTCTTTCTCAATAGTTGGGACTTGGCTTGTGCCAGATTGTAGGAGCAGACACATGAGCAACCTATTCGCCATGTTCGGATGGGGGGCACGGGGCAATTTGGGACGCCACATTAAGCGGTACGAGAAGGATGAGCTCAGAAATATTGGACTAAACTTGCCCTCCTTATCGTAGATTAGGATTGTGGCATGTTTAATGCCGTATGAAAGGTACGAATCTTGGCTTCTAAACGAGCCCATGGAGTTGGGCGTAAGTGATCTATAAGGAACGTCAGAGGCTCATTTGTCAGGTGCAGTAAAGTCTGGTCCTGGCTACTCTAGAACCCATATGTGTCAGACAATTCTTCATCGTCTACACTGACTGACCTTGCTAGGCGGTTTTTCTCATTCAAAACGAGACAGTAAGGCCAACTTAAAAACATAAAGGGGCCGAAATAGTGGTGTTAAGAACCTGCACTTATCAGAAAAAGTTTGATAAGAAAGAGCAAAATTTACTTCGTCTTCTTAATAGCATATCAAAGAGGTTGAAGCTCGCTTTTTTTTTTCCTAGGCCAAGGGCTTAAAACCTCTTTGAAGCTTACAGACCAGAAACTGATTGAGCAGACTCTCTCAGAACCTTAAGCTGAAGGATCCTAATGTATTTTCTCTCTTTTTTAATTCTAATTAAGCTCTACTTTTCAAGGATAAGCACCTCGACTGCCCCCCTCTCCTATGCCCCTGAATGATAAGTACGTAATGAAGCTCAGATTCCATTAGAAGCTACGGCGATGGAACCACGTCCGTGACGTCAAAGTCAGGATGAAATTACGAAGGTCACAAAGGAAATTTTACTCCAATGTGCCATGAGAAAACCATGAGCAATTTGGCCAAAAATATTTGCGACAGTCCTAATTGTTTCAACGAAAGAATAGATAAAAAAATCGTGACAGCCCCCAATATTTAGATGTACTGCCCAAGTTCTTATAGAGAGGGACCTGTCTAGACAACTTGGACCCTGAGGAGAGCTAGGTTATTGGCCCTCTGAAGCATCATTGCTAATATTATGCCCTCAATATATATCATATTGGAGCAGTATTTTTAGGTCGCTTTCTAGGTGGCCCCAAAACTTCACATGTAATTGCGTCTCCAGCCGGGCAAGCGGCACTTTGCACGTCCAGTCCAGTCCCCCTCCATCCCCCCTCACGGTGAGCACGTTGACGTGGCCAGACAACGATAGGTGAGCGTTGCATCAAGAGTACGAAGGACCAGCACGATCCATCATTCAGCTTATTGTATGGTCACACGTACCGCACACTGCATGACAGAACGATGGACGTCAGTATTTCGACAGGACCCGCAATACTACCAAGTCGTTGTGTCTGATGGAGGAGAGCAATGGTATTTAAGTAGTGGGGGACAACGACTCGCCAGCAAACTGTGCCCCGTTGACATTGGTGCAAGCCATTATTACGGACCGCATCCCATACGTAGAGCAGTGCAGTGCACGAGACAAGCAGGCGCTAAAAGGCAGGGTTGTGTGTGTCATGTTCCTATAGCACCACACTGTACCGTACATAGGATTACCAGTGTACAGCAGACAGCAAGTGGAAGACTTGATGAAGAACAGCAGGAGGGAAAGAGGGGGTAATCGTCGTCAAAGCATTAAGTAGTATTAGCCGTAGCTCATCTTCTCAGTCTGCTTGATTATTCTGCTACGAATAGCACGGAGAAGAGCTTAAACTGTCTCGTTTACCTATCCTCGGCTTGACGGTCCTTTTTTTGCGCAGGTATATTCAATTGAGATCGTTCAATAAGCAATCTCAGGTCACCGAGAGAGGAGTAAACTCCGGAGAAATGAACTTTTTTTGCTTCGCAAATTGATATATATCACACTTACTTTTTTGTAATGACAATAAGCGCTCGCACTGGGATGTCAGCGTATTTGTTACTTTTCTCGTCTCTGCTTTCAAGCCTCCGC
>JAAUXU010112325.1_pt1 | contig 60778 bp, 71 predicted proteins | sample 7278151 | NCBI WGS metagenome assembly JAAUXU01 (sample SAMN14350113, study PRJNA611818) | marine sediment metagenome | isolation source: surface marine sediment (1.8m) | place: French Polynesia: Moorea | collected 2018-08
AGCTTTCCAACGGACACTAGGCATCTGTGACTGCCTCGATGATCGTCCGCAGGAGGCTCCTGCGAACGAAGTCATGTTCAGCTTAAAAGAGGTCGACACAGCTCAGAAAAACGAAGAGACAATTGCAGAGACCCTTAAACGATCCAGAGCTGGCAGTACACGCACCTGTCCAATTTCCTCACGTCATGAATAATTCGCACCTTCCCTGTCGAAACGTCGATGGACGGCGAAGCTGAGCTCAACCATCATCTTTGCCCTTGATCACATATAGTGGATTCGCGCGACCACAAAGAGCAGTCACGAGGCGAGACACGCGAGAATTGAAAGTCGACACATTTGTGTTGCTGTATTTTCCATAGTTTTTTGTTTGTTTTTCTTTCAGGTGCAAACGATCTCTGCTGGCTGGTCAGGGGTGCCACGAGCCTGGGAAAGAAGCTCAGCTCAGCCCCCTCAACTGGAGCACACCGAAGTCGCTTCAACGTTTATGGACTGAGTGAGGTTGCTCAAGGAGAAGCACGAGGGAGCAGGCGTGACACAGTCGCTTGAAGTCCACTGATATGGTCATAGCAGATCTGGACTGTGAAATCACTTTTTCGTCACAGTGGATGTCTACGACCAAATTTGCCGGCGTCCGGCATGGGGCAAGTGAGTAAAAAGCCAGACGTGGTCACAGACATCTAAAACCTCTTTGTGGAGTTGCCACTCGGCTCAAAGTTGATCGCTTCACAAGTCCCTTGTTGGGGAAAAAGTGTGCAGCACCGGGATGGGGACCTCAGCCAAGATGTTGACTGACGCTAGCTTGGCGTTCGAGCTGAACGTGGGGGGTTAGTGGTCTCTCCTCTGCCCCGCGCGCAAGTCTGACTTCCCCACCCTCGTCGAGCTGTCTCTGTGGCAACTCTGCTTCCGCCGGCGTCCCTCCCAAGCTGCTCACAGTCGCCATCATCTTTGCATGCTCTGAGCTTATCTCACTTAACTTTTGCCGACGAAACCGCCGTCGACGTCAGTCACAAAGAGCAACATGGGCGTGGAGATTGAGACCATGAAGGAGGGCGACGCCACTACCTTCCCCAAGAGTGGCCAGAAGGTAAAGAACGGATCGCGTTTAGGAACATTCACAGGAGGAGTTCATGAAAGTACATTCAGGTCTGATCATGGCTCAGCCGAGAGCTTATTTGAGTGACCAATGTCTTGCCCTGGAGGGGCCACCGAAACTCACATTCTGGCGGTGATGCAAAAGTTGAACTTCTTGCAGCATTGAATAACATCTATCAATAGTACTTGCCTTAATACGTAAAGAAAAGTCTTCTTGATCCACGCTATTTGTGTATATGATGAGAACAGTTAGACTGATGGAATGGTGGCAAAGACTCAAAAGAGTTCGACGAACCCTACTTTAGAGCGTGAGTACGATCAGTTGTCAAGAATTATGTGAATTTCTCTTGAATCCGTGTACTGTACTAAAACACAGAACATGAAACTTTGCAGTGGCAATGACATGAACAACCCTGACATGTACCAGCTACGATGAGGTCGTCCAGTACGTCACGTAAAGTTGTACGCACATTAGATTGCTTTACAACCTATTTCATTGCCGAAGTCGAGTAATTCAGGAGTAATTTCTACTCCTGCTTTGTTTAGGTGACTTGCCACTACACGTTGACCCTGACCAACGGCAAGAAGATCGACTCCTCGAGGGACCGGATGGAGCCGTTCCAGTTCACCATCGGCAAGGGGGAGGTGATTGGCGGCTGGGAGCAGGGGCTGGCCAAGATGTCCGTGGGCCAGCGGGCAAAGCTCACCATCTCCCCAGACATGGGCTACGGGGACAAGGGCGTCCCGGGATGCATCCCGCCAAACTCCACACTCGTTTTCGACGTGGAGCTCATCAGGGTGAACTGAAGAAGCATAAACGAAACACCTCAAGATTTCTGTTTTAAAGTTCGTCTTGCACGGATTTCATGTCAAGGCCCTGTTCCCTCCATAGGCAACTGATCGTGCGCAACCTTCCTTCTTTCACTTACCTCGGTCTTGCATGCATCGGAAGCTGTAGCGATTTTTTTCAGGCCTCCCCACTAAAGCGCCTTCAAAACCAAGGCCATTGAACTTCCCCGACCCCACCGCAAAAGTTGCCTGTGAGATCAGGAGCTATTTCAACTTTCATGTAATAAAAGGCATTTCTTTGCTACTTTTTTAAGTTTTGGCGATTATTCTGAATCAGAATGTGTCCCCACACTTCGACCGTTACAGTGTGCTGAAAAGTCAAACAGCTGAAGTATGCTTATAACTTTTACAAGTATTAATAGCCCATAGATTGAGGCATGCTATCACAAGAGCCAGGTGGTATAATTTTCTGGAAGTTAGAGCTCATGGCACATCCAGTCCTTCAAGATGTTCTCAGCTACAAAAAAAGGTCACACCAAGCAATATTGTTTTAGCCTGAAATGAATGAAAAATGAGTTGCAAAATATCAGATACTTTACTGCTAGAACTCCGAGTGGTACTCATATTAGAGTTAAATTTTTGCTGCGTTGGATTCGCGTGCTGTTGATGACGTGAAAAGACATAGATGTTTCACTTTAGGGTAAAATGACTCATTTCTGGTGTAATTTGCAAGATTCTCTCATATGAAAATTTACACTGCCTCCTTTCAAATGAACCCACTTATTTGGTTGAAGGTACTGAACAACAATGCAAGCTGGTCCAAGATGAAAACAACTCACTCGTATGATCACTACACGGACATGCTTCATGTAGTTTCAATACCTTCACCCCAAGTTATAAGCAAATTTTAACTTTATGAACTTTTTTGCACAAAGTGTGTCTACAAGGTTTCCATTAAATCAGGAGAATAAAGAACATTTTTCCATAAATAAGCTTTATTCATTCATTTTGATGGGTAGTTTGCAGCGCATCTGATGCTTCACAGGATCACGAGATCTCCTCACACGATAGGGGCAGCATCTCTGTCTGTACTTTAGTACATAAGAACCTAAATTTGCCAGAAATCCAAACTCTCGTGGACTGAAGAAATGTTCGTCAGGTAGGGCTGAATAACCTCATCAATCCACGGCTGGCAGAAATGATGCCCTCAGGCAGAACAGGGTGATTAGGAGTTCACACATGCAAATGTGAACTCTCCTTATGCCGAGCCTCCATCCCTGGTGGATGCGCAACCTAATTCAGGGTTGCTAACCAAGCATCAAACTATCCTAATGTACAGCAATTGAAGCTGAAAGGCCCCACTCTAACCACTTCCGACATCCACACCACTCAGCGGTCTATGACATTTATCTTTATCGACGGCTGCAAGAGAGTTGCGTTTGTCTCCAGCGGTAGTATTGGTTGGCCAGGCTGTAACGAAGAAAGTTGTCCCCGTGCGGTTGCGGGCACTCTCCGTCATGACAGATTGCAAACAACCTCAGGAATTGCAATGTTTTACCTCGTGCAAAGTAGGACTTTTGCGTTGGAATTGCAAAATTGTCTGGCGAATGCAAAGTCTTGTGCGGAATTCAGATTTGATGGCTGCTGACGAGAAAATGACTCGCAGAACTGTTCTTTCTACTTCTGCTACAGGGTGCGAGAGGCAAATTCGGACTTCTGACAAGCATTAACAATTTTTGGACAGCCCGACTTTACGTGGCCTTTTTAGTTTTGTTCGACAAACCTTTTTGAGCAAACTTTGTTCAATGTCTGCGCAACAGTTTTCGTTTGCCCAGCACAGGTGGCACTCAGCCTCCAACCGGAGCCTGAAGGTCTTGCAGGTGGCCGCCAAGTAGTTCTCTGACTGAGTCAAGTAGTACGAGCTTCAATGCACTGCACCATCTCTTCCATTGAGTAAGGTCGCTATTGATTGGGGGATTGCTGGGCTACCTCAAGTCGTGAAGCCCAGTGTCACAGTCCTTGACAGTTGATGGTGGGCCATAAGATTGCTCCACTTAACGATCAAATGATGCCCACGAGCTTGACCGAAAGACTTGCTTGATCCTTTGCTGTGACTTTGCTCTTGCAAAGTTATGATTTGAGAGCAAAGAGTTCTCTTTGCGACATCTCTGAAGTATTGATTGAGGAGCGTTGCGAACTCCAGAGCATAAATTATGAAGTATATGAACTGATGCCCACTCTAAGCATAATGTACAAGCTCGGAAGGTCCGGACTTGCAAATTATGAGTTGAACTTGTCCAAGATGAGCTGGCACAATCCACGTTACCCGAGTAAAGCTGTGCATTTCCGTCATGTGAGGTGAGGACTGGAATGGTCTCGGATGCTGTCACCGGTGTCGTAGCTTAAAGTCTCACCGTAGGGTGTCCCAGCAAGGACGCAACATCACCACAATGTCTTCAGTGTCCTTCTAGTTTTGTGATGGACGTTATTTATAACACGACTCACCTGGTCCATCAGATCATTCGGCAGAGGGTTTTTTTCCTGGACGTAACTACAAGAGGAAGCAAAGCATCACACTCCTTCCAGGCAAAGACCTCGCAGAGCTTTAACGAGATTTATGCTATTATCAGTTGCAACAGTAACAGTGGCCTGTGCTACTTGGTTCATTGATGTGATCTTGTCAATTCCAGTTGCTACGTTAGATGCTGACTGTCGGCCTGGAGCTCTAAGGCAATCCGGCGAGACTGACTGCAACTTCCGTCTCTCTTCATTCCAGACATGCCCAGTTGACGACCAGAGATCAATAATACAAGATCAGTACTGTAAGATTGCAACCTCATCTCTCACCCAACTTTTTGGACGAGGTGTGGAACGACCCTGACGTGTCTGCAACTTGGGGTCGTTCACACTGGTGGTCCAGCATGCACGGAAGGTGGGTGAAACCTTGCCCATCAACAACTGACCACTTGCTGCAATGCTACTTCTGATGTATGAAGTGTGAGCTTGCTGTCATGTCTCATTGTTCTCAACAAAACTAAAGGTTCTGTACGTAGAATACAAGTATGTTCTTCAAATGTGGGTCTCCTCAATACCCAAGTGGACACTCAAATCCCGGATGACCGTAGAGACCCTTTGCACTCTCAAAGATTACTCCTGTCATCAGAAAACAGTTATATGCACTTCTCCAGAGCTTCTGATCCAGCGCTAGGAGAAAATCCTGAACTCACCCTGGTACCAGGATGCTTGTTCCTACCCATCGGACTCTTAAAATGTCACAAAAAGCCATCGAACTCGACGCGTACGCTGTAAGTCATCATTCAGGAACCAAGGCGAGAGATCACTCAGACTAAGGAGTTTATTATTCGAACACTAACATTTTTACACAAGGTCCGCTGAATAAAACCATTACGCGAGAGCTTCACAGCTCTCCTACATTACACCGAACCTCATCACGCCGCCTTCTGCTTAATGAAGTTGATGAGTCCGTTGGTTGATGAATCATGGGAAGATACTGGTGTCTTGTCTGCCAGCTCAGGCTCGATGGCTTTTGCCAGCTGCTTGCCCAGTTCCACACTGTAACGCGACATTGAGCAATGCTCATGGATAAGAAGTCTTTTCTCACTACAACATGAACTTACCCGAACTGGTCGTAGGAGTTGATGTCCCAGATGACCCCTTGGGTGAAGATTTTGTGTTCATAGATGGCGATGAGGGCGCCCAAGGTGAAAGGGTTGATCTTCTCGACCATGATCGAGTTGGTTGGACGGTTGCCCTCAAAAACCTGAGTCAAGCATTCCAGTTAGAGAGAGCATGAGGCGAGTGGTCACATTTTGACTGGCCGAGTACCTTGTTTGCTGCGATCCTGGCCAGTTCCTCACTGTTGCCAGATCCAGTCTGCTCCTTCTCCACCTCTGCAAGACTCTTTCCCTTCATGAGAGCCTCTGTCTGAGCAATGAAGTTGCATAGCAAAAGCTGCGAGAAAAAGATGCTGCGAGTGACTATGAAACTACTCGGGAGGCATCTGGTCGTTCCCATTCACCTTGTGATGCTTTCCGCCCTGAATGTTGTTATGCGTGTTGACTGGGGCGATGAAATCGCACGGGATGATCCTGGTGCCCTGGTGGATCAGTTGATAGAAGGCATGCTGACCATCCGTGCCTGAAGGGAAATAGGTCAACCTCCTTCTCGAATCAACATTCTGGCCCTACCCTACCTGGTTCTCCCCAGACGACTGGCCCCGTTGGGTAGTCCACGCTCTTGCCAGAGCGAGTCACAAATCTGAATCGAGTAGCGTAGGGATTTCACTCCAGGAATAAGTGTGACAAAGGCAACTTACTTTCCGTTGGATTCCATGTCCCCCTGCTGGAAGTAGGCGGCGAACCTGTGCAAGTACTGGTCGTAGGGCAGCAGTGCGTGCGTTTCACACTTGAAGAAGTTGCTGTACCAAATTCCTAGCAGAGCTAGAATCACAGGAACCTAAAACATTTTAAAACGTGGAAACAATTTTGAATATTTTGTAGTGCCAGCAGGACGAGGGTGCATGGACCATGTACGAAGTGCATACCTACTGCTCATATTTGAAAAGCGTCCTTGGCGAGGTCTAACTGCACAAACAGTGAATGCGGCAGCGACTTTTGGACCCAACCTTCAACTTTCACCCACTACCATCACAGGTACTTGGTGCTCCCGTTCAGGCTACATTTGGGACAGGTTCTCTGAAGATCTGCCAACACCCACTCATCCTGGCTGTCGAAGGATTGATCTCCTGTGAAGAGTTCATTGACTGAGATCTCCACAAGTTCATTGACTCAGATCTTGACAAGTTCATTGACTGAGATCTTCACAGTGCTCGCATTATGCTTCAGCCAGTAAAGTTATTTCTCGCCCTCCTTCTTCTTGCACTTATCAGTAAAGACATGGTATTTCCTTCTTAAATCTAAAGCTTTATAATGTTTCAGATAGTTGTGGGGTTCATGCTGGCGCTGCATAAACTGATAATGCCTTTTTCTGTTCGTTTCCTTCTTGCTTCCTTCTTTCTAACGCTTTTGTTATGATGACTGCACATACGTTTATTAGAAAGTAAAAGGTTTACGTGTTTTAAAGTGTAGACTAAAAGTCGCTGTCACTGTGAAGCAAATGTAAGAAAGTGGCAACGTTTAGTAGTGGGCTTACGTTCTTTTCCACTGGGGCAGTCCTGAAATGGTTGTCGATGAAGTGCGCGCCCTCCAACAGCTTGACGAAATTGTCGAAGCCGATGTTGAGAGCGATAGTCATACCAATGGCCGACCAGAGCGAGTAGCGCCCACCAACCCAGTCCCAGAACTCGAACATATTCTTCTCGTCGATCCCAAAGTCCTTGACCTTAGGCCCATTGGTGGATAGCGCAATAAAGTGCTTGGCCACCGCCGATTTCTACACGACAGTAATAAGAGGAGTTCAGTAACGGCTCCAATACGATTAATTTCCTGTGTCGATCACAACTCACATCTTTGGCGGCGTCAAGGAACCACTCCTTAGCGGTGTTGGCATTGGTGATGGTTTCTTGGGTGGTGAACGTCTTGGAAGCAATGACAAAGAGAGTCGTCTCCGGATTGAGGCCTTTCAATGCTTCCGCCATGTGAGTCCCGTCAATGTTGGACACGAAATGGACAGAGGGGCCCACTTGAAAAGGCTTCAGTGCCTCCGTCACCATCAGAGGACCCTGCATAAGACACATCAGTATGTTTAAGAAGACTCTCACAGATAGTTCAAGCATACCAGATTTGATCCGCCAATGCCAATGTTCACCACGTCGGTGATGGACTTTCCAGTGTATCCTTTCCACTGGCCGGAAATCACACTCTCCGTGAACTCTTTCATGTGGTCCTGCAAGGAGGTACCATAAGTGACGACCATGTGCAGCATGTTGATAGGCAATAAGAACGCCACTCACCAGCACGGCGTTAACTGCCGGCATGACATTCTTGCCATCTACGGCGATCTCCACGTTTGACCTGTTCCTGAGGGCAATGTGCAGGACGGCGCGGTTCTCCGTGAAGTTGATCTTCTCCCCAGTGAACATGGCTTCGCGAGACGCTTCGACTTTCCGAGATACGGCCTTCATAGACAGTGCAAGAAAGTTCAAAACCCATCATTCCTGCGACCTTCAGTGAACTACAACTCAATGGCAAGTAAACACAATAACCCAGTGTTAGTTGTGCTTGAGGCTCTCAAATTGCATGAGCCATATCATTGGCAGGGAGCTCTCCAGTGCGTAGCACCTGTTCATGCCTGCTTCTACTCCCATCACATGCATTCTCTCATACGAAACCGTCATGAGTCATTACCAAGTCGGTAAGCAGCGTAAGGGTCTCTTCGTTGATGCGATTTTTGGAGAAGTCCACCAAGATGTCACCATCCTGCGGCGTTGGGAGGATCAAGCTGGCAAACAGACCAAACTATTAGATTGGCGAGGATGCATGACTCGGGGGCAGCCATCAGCTGCAATGTGTGCAATCTGTTAAGCTCCTACTTCAATAACAATAAAACTCCTATTCTTCATTCGCTAACAAAGATCATAACAAAAGGTTCGCTAATTGCCAGCTTGACTTATAAAGTCAGCTTAAGGCAAAGGTGACTGAGAGGACAAATGTACGAGGACACGCGGCGGCCAGAACGTCCTCTAGGGGTGTCACGGGCTGAGGGTCGGCATTGCGTTCGGTCGGGCCGGCAAAGTGGGCCTGATTCCAAGTTGACGCGTTATGCAGGCCGCCGAGTGGGGAGTTCTAGGGAGCTGTGCAGGCTGCGGTCTTCCGACCGGCCCGAACCCGTCTACTACTGTCGTCCTATCCTTCGACCTTTGCCAAGGTCACTTCTACAACCTGTCCAAATGAATGTTCTTCACGTCGGTGGCTTACCTGAACTTACTAAACCTCTCCGGGTCTTTGGCGAACTCTGCACTAATGTTGATGTCCTTGCCGGCCTTGTCGTAGTAATCGCCGATGGCCTTGAATGCAGCATCCTCCTTCAGCGGTCCCTTGCCCTCCATTTTGCTCACGTGCTCGTGCCTGCTGTGTCTGCTCGACTGCCCGGAGGAAACGTCGACCCCGTAGGTGTGACTTGAGGGAGAGCTCGTTTCTCCTTCTCCCCCTGTCAGGAGTGCAGAGGCAGAGATGCAGGCCTGCGGCGACTGCAACGAGAAACACTTGCCCAAATCGTAGAACTCTGCTGCTACGTTCGCAGCATTGCCGATGTGGACACGACTGTGTTTGAAGTCAGCGTGTCGCAGTGCAAATAAAAAGTGGAGATTATGCTGTCGATTGAGGAGGAATTCGTGGGCTGCTCAAGGAGGTTCAATTGTTCCCAATGTGATCTGGCCAGGGGAAACTTGCGGACTTATGAAACAATGTTATATTGTTAAAGAAAAGTCCGCAATTTCACCCATAGCAGTCTCAAAAGTGCCGCTTTTACGAGCGAGGGACCGAGTCTTTAAAGATTTTGTAGTATTGCATCACCGTATTTCGGCAATATAGTATAGAGAGTGTTAGGTTGCAGCAAAAGTTACCTTATCTTATATTAATCTGGCACTAAGGTAGCACTTCCACGGGTGGCGCACGACTGAGTGGACAAAGGATTTGAGACGTGCCTCAAGGCCGATATTGCGGTTTCTTCCCTAGTCCTCTGTGGACAGAGGAGGATGGAAGATGTGTGTTCATTCAACCAAAGCGTCCCTTGTGATAGATAAATACGGTTTGTTGAGGTGTCCGTTAAGACGTCTTCCTGCCAGCCGCTCTCAACGCTCTGCCCGACTTTGTCCAGACATCTGTGACCGGACGTTGCATGACAAGTGATGAGAAAGTCCCGTTGCTCCCGTTCCCGCCTTGGCGCGTCCCGCACGCGCGACCCGGCGAGGCGGACCGCGCAGGACATGTGAACAACATCACCATGCCAGGGTGGGTGCCTGGAAAAGTGCAAGACGGCGTCCCTGTCGTTGGGTGAACAAGCATCTCCGCGGCCTAGCCCGTGATCAGGTTATGCACGCGCCCCTCAGGAAGAGAAATTTCTGTCAAAGGTCGCAGTCTTGCGCTTCGTACTTGAGTCAAGACAGTCGGACCCTGTTTTCCATCTGGTCACACCCACAGCATCTCAAGGTATCGGCTGACGACGGAACGGACATGGTTCTTCTGACTTGAGGGGAGGACATTGGACGAGCAAAAAAGGCTGCAAAGGAAGTGAGTACGAAGGAATCGTAGACACGAAGTTTGCCTCGACCAGATCTCGTCGGGTTTTGCAGGAGGTAGATGTAGATCGGTCTCGGGGTCAAATCGTCTGCACAGTTGAGCTGCTTCCACCCTCTAACAGTGCAGCGTGTTTGTGTATGATGCCAAGTATGCACTATTCTTCAGTACGTTTTTACCATTCGTACGTCGGGCCTCACGATAGGGAACGAGTTTTGTGCAGACATCCCTACGTATGAGCCGACAGAAGACTTTAAGCAGCAGAAGTACCAAGGACGTACCATTGTGCGTGCGTGCCACCTGTCCAGCTACTCCCACTGCTTTGGGTTGACAGCCAAGAGCTGGAAGCTTTGTGGCCTTTTTCTCTGGATGCCCACCTTGTGCCCACCTTGGCCAAGTTGACAGTCGGCACGTTACCGCTGTGAGGTGCACTTGGGTTTTTGACGAATGGAACTCTGAGACTGACAATATGTGTTGAATTGAGGAGGATGCATCACACTTTGCAGGGTAAAACACCACCTCATTGCCAGAGTGAGAGTCTTCTTCCCTCTTGGCTGTTGCTCAGAGGAGCATCTGGATGTCTTTAGTTTCCTGAGAGGTACTAAGCTGTGGGCACATTTTGATCCCTGGGACCCAGCAAAACAATGGAGATCTCGTCATGTCACTTGACATTTTGAAATCGATGCCGAATGTTTGTCTGCTTGGTCTTGTCTGTTAAATGGCGCCATTCTCATGTTCAAGCTTCACTGCCTGTGATGGCTCGGTAATTTACCCTCTCTCCTACTGCATCAAAGTCAGTCATTTGATTGAAGTTTATTGCACAATGGTGTTTGTCCTGGCTCGCGTGTCCGCCTATTAAGTCTGATCCAGAATCTGATCCAGATGCTCTTCTCTGACAGGACTAGACTGCTGCCGGTGAAACGGGACCCTTCGTACGAGGACAACAAGTCCACATACCTCCCTCGTCAATCATGAGACTCGCGTCCAAAATCTGGCCTTGCTGCTGTGGCAGAACTGGCCGGAGAGGGACCTCACTTTCTGCTACTTTTACCCTCCCCGCTGCTGCCGCAGCTGGTGACGCTGCTGTCTCGCCAAACCATGCAGCGGGCGTCAATTTCTCCGGCCAAGTGCACCACCGATTGTCCAGAGCCATGTCGTCGTCGACCAACCGTACCCTCGTCCTGGGCAACGTGAACCCGTGCGTGAAACGCATGGAGTACGCCGTTAGGGGACCACTCGTCATCAGGGCTGTGGAGATCGAGAAGGAGCTGCAGAGGGTGAGTTACAACCTGTAATATAGTCTTGGTACGCCAATCAATGCCACCTTCAAATGCGATGTCAACCGGACTGAAATCAGAGCATGACTTCGATCCCGCGTGCCACTTGTACCGGTACGTACAGTACCTACCGGTACATGGTATGATCCTCGCGTACGGGAGGATCGGACAGCGAGACGTTGACGTGCTTGCAGTCATTAGAAAGAGCAACTTCAGTCCTAAGCCCTGCTCCATCGAGGTCCCGAGTTCCTGCTGCGTGTTCTCTAACTTGGTCGGGATCGACCATTGAAGACGCATTCGCGAAAAATATGTGCACATGCAAGATCCAAGAAGCAACGTACGACGCCTCTCTAGGGTGAACCAACTCAATGTGGAAGTACACGTTGCAGTTGGCTCGGACCTTCTCTCAGTTTGAAAATCGATATCCTCTCCCCCTTCAGGGAGCACGCTGAGGTGTCGAATAATATGCTTTGTATGGCGATGAGTACTTACACCGAGTGTGACATGACGTAGTAGCCATGACGCGAGCACGTCCTGGTCCCCCGGAGGCTGGGTAAAACTTTTAGCTCGTCCAACAAAGTCGAGGTGCTTTTCTTTGCCAGCCGATGACTGTTTAAGAGACCTCTGGTGTAGCAAAATCTTGACTGCTTTGAGTTGACCTGCAGCGCTCACTTCACCCTCATCGTCCGGCTCCAGCTAAACTTCACTGCTCAACGTCATGACAAATGGGTCACTGTACGTACGGCACAAGCTTTTATTCGGAGTCCGATCACTACAGACACGTCAGACACTACATGTGTAAGTACACACTGCACGTAGTCGACGAGCCACAACCAGCGATCGATGCTCATGTGCGTCATGTTCATTTTCAATGCTTCTATCTCTTCTTTAGGGTGTAAAGAAGCCGTTCAAGGATGTCATCAAGGCCAATATTGGAGATGCTCATGCCATGGGGAACAAACCAATCACGTTTATTCGTCAGGTAATGTGTTAGTATGTTCTATTCTGAGCAGATGTTTGTTCAACCAATTTCTGTGTGATAGGTTCTGCCTCGGTTGTTTGCGATTTGTATTAGTTATACCTGTACGTTCTTTATCTTAGATATTGGCATTGGTGTCAGAGCCGTCATTGCTATCCAGCCCTGATTTCCCCTCCGACGCCAAGTCGCGGGCGAGGGACATCCTGGCGGGATGCGGAGGACAATCTGTCGGATCGTACTCTGCGTCGCAGGGGGTGGAAATCATCAGGAGGTACAAAAGAAGTTAGTCTCGGTCAAAACATGCATAATGGCTTTTATCTCGTGTGCAGACATGTGGCTCAGTACATCGAGCGCCGTGATGAAGGCGTCAAGTCCGACTGGGAGGATGTCTTCCTTTGCGCTGGCGCTTCAGAGGGAATCAGAGTGAGTTTTAGGATTGAAAAAAGAAAAATCCAACATAACTCTAACATTCATGTCTCGGTGCTCAGGCCGTTCTCAAATTATTCACCAACCCCGATCGACCTGCGGGGAGCCCCAAACCCGGTGTCATGATACCGATCCCTCAGTATCCGCTGTATTCAGCCTCCCTGGCGGAATACAATATCGACCAGGTATGGGTTATGAAGAAATTTGGACGAATTTACACACCTTGCTCAAGAATACTACTTCAATAGATCGGCTACTACTTGAATGAGGCCACCAACTGGAGCCTGGAGATTTCAGAGCTGGAGAGATCTATCGCGGAAGCTAGGTAGCAATGCATTGTAATGGACTATGAGTAACTGGAATGCCCGACAGAGGTACCAAGTCTAATGGATAATTTGTACTCTTGGGCTTTCAGAAAAGCTGGCACTGAGGTCCGCGCCCTGGTTGTGATCAACCCAGGAAACCCAACAGGCCAAGTCTTGTCGGAGCAGAACATTAAAGACATCATAAAGTTTGCTCACGAGGAGAGACTCTTCCTCATTGCTGATGAAGTCTACCAGGACAACGTTTATGCGGACGGTTGCGCATTTCACTCATTCAAGAAGGTACTCAGACTGTCTCTTTAAAACAATGACTCATTGAGCACTAGTCAATCCTTATTGCAGGTGATGACTCGTATGGGCAATCCCTTTGACTCGATGGAACTGGTGTCCTTCATGTCATGCTCCAAGGGCTACATGGGTGAATGTGGTATCCGCGGCGGCTACGGAGAGCTTGTCAACATGGATCCTGACGTCAAGGCAATGCTTTTCAAGTCCATTTCCGCCAAGCTCTGTCCCACCGTGATTGGGCAGGTGAGAAACGGTCATGTAGTATTTTTCAACATAGACACATTTCAAGCAAGTCTATGTTACATTTCTACAATTGCAAGGCTTGTATGGATGTGGTGGTGAACCCTCCTGGTCCTGGTGAAGAGTCCCACGACAGCTTCACGGCTGAAAAAGAGGCTGTGCTGGCATCTTTGGCTGAGAGGGCAAAACTGGTGGCAGATACCCTGAACAAAATGGAGGGATTCTCCTGCAACACCGTGCAAGGTGCCATGTACGCATTTCCACAGGTGAGGATGAGGCAGAGTTTTCTTGTCTGATTTGAGACATACTGTATGACCAAACTTTCATTGCAGCTCCATCTCCCTGCCAAGGCCATAGCTAAGGCTAAGGAACAGGGACAATCCGCAGACGTGTATTATGCATTCCAGCTGCTGGAGAACACGGGGATCTGCATAATACCGGGATCGGGATTTGGACAGCAACCTGGGACCTATCATTTCAGAACGACAATTCTCCCACAGAAAGACAAGATTGAGAGCATGCTTGCCCGCATCAAAGAGTTTCACCTGAACTTCTTGGAGGAACACAAGGACTAATGAAGCTACATATATGTGGAACTAGTGGTTACCTGCTACCTGCTTTGCTGGGTAGAAAGAATGTCAAAAATATAAAGCGCTATATGTGTGTTCGTCTGTCTGACTGTGTCTCCCACCTCGGTGCCGACCATCCTGAACTTGCCATCCACACAGGTCCTTACAATCCCCGGAGAAGTCGATTACGATTGCTCTCATTCTCAGTGTCTCCCATCTTTGGACTGATCATCCCTAATCATGCCATCCACACATGTAGTTACGGTCGCCCCAGAAGTCATTGCTACGATTGCCCTCACCTACGCCATTGCTATTGTTGACCTCGAAGTTGCCCTGAAAGTCACCCCGAAGTCCTTGCTACGGTGTACGACTTATGTAGTAAATTTAAGGTCACGCAGTCCCTAAAGCATAACTTAAAGATTGCGGCTAAATGACAGCAGTCAGAGATGCTGTAAACATTTTAACCAACGGAACAGCCGGAGTGGCGACGAGGTGTAACACGATAAATAACTCTTTAAAGAGCTGTGCTTTAGTTTTCATGGAAATGATAGAGTAGATGGGAATGGTGTCCAACTTCCCTCTGATCTCTGTGGAGTCCCAGATTGGTTGTCTCGCCACAGTGACACTTTTGCAGGTCGCCAGCCCCATGGTGTGGCGGAAAACGTGTTTTGGACACCTGAAGCAGCTGACTTGGATCTGTTCTTGCTCTTGGGATGACATGAGAGGTCCTGACGTCTGAAAAGCACCCCTCAAACGAGCTGGCACTTTTTAGGGGAGTAATTGAAGAAGGTAATTTGTTTTAAGGAATAGGGAACGTTTTTTAGGTGGAATTTTGATGTGGAACACACAGACGTGATACTTGGGCAGCGATTAAAAGGAGGACACCTGAAGACTCGACCTCAAGGAGTATCTCCCTGGCTGGCCATTGGAATGGCAAACAATACAAACATAGATGTTCGTGTCCATGAGTACACAACTTTCAAGGAATGAATTTGATGTTCGTGTCCACATTCATTTATCATCAATGTTGTGATACTTGATGCCTTTTCTGGAGAGGTAAATGTTAATATATATCAACGCCACAATCATGATCATGTAGAGGATGCTCCCGAGGCAGTACACGAAGCCAGGATGCCACTCCAGCGTGGCCAAGTACAACAAGTTGTACAACGGGAAGAACAGGTTGTAAAGGGCCTAGAAAATGATATCGTGCAGAAGATTTTTTTTCAGCTTCCGAAAATGCTTACTTGAAGGAGACTCAAGAAGCCGAAAATCTTTCCTGTCTCACTTGGGTCTATGAGTTTGGAAAGGTGAGATCTGAAGACTGTAGCATTCATGCTCGCGAACATTGAGAGCACGGCAGAAGTATACAGGAAGGCTGGAAAAAGTATTTCATCAGATCCGTTCGGCTGCCTTTGAGCTGTGACCAAACCTGGAGTCCATGCAACGAGATACACGATTGCTTGAGACATTCCACTGGAGGCTGTCAGGAGAGCCAAATAGCCATCCCGGACGCGGAGATACTGGCTCATGAATGATGATATGAACAGGGCCAAGATGGCAATGACTGTGACGACAACATTGAACTGGGGGAAGAGCAGAGACACATTCAACGCTGAGCATACTTTAATGATATTAAGAGACAGCGACAAATCAGCCCACGTTAAGGGCTTTGCTGATGACGCAGCCGTTGTTCAGCGGGGCCCCGACCTTTACACCCTCATCGAACGGGGGCAAGAGGCCATCTCCAGGGCTTTGGAATTTGGATACGAGAATGGCCTTGTTCGGAGCCGAAAAGACTGAAGTGGTCATCTTCACTCGCAAAAGATTAAGGACTTCCAGTTTATCATGTCTCTTCATAGGTCAAAGAAATCTTGTACACTATGATACATTGAAATACCTGGGCATCTTGCTTGATACCAAACTGATCTTCAGTCCTCACATAAGAGATAAAGTTGAAAAGATCACTAGACTCTTACATTGACTGAAGACCTCAGTGGGACAGTTGTGGGGCCCTAACCCGATTCTCACAAGATGGATTTTCACAGGTATTATCCGACCGAAGGTCACACGCAGGGCCACAGTCTGGGCAAACAAGGCCAATAATTATAAAAAGCACTTAAATAGAGTGCAAAGGCTAGGTCTGCTGGCTATGGCCTATGTGTGTCGTTCTGCCCCCGCTGCTGGTCTGGAGGCCATACTGGACGTTATGCCGCTTGATCTGTTCGCTCAGTACGTGGCAATCCATGCAGCTTTCAGGATCCGGGGCAGAAACCAGGGCAGATGGGACGGCATCGGCTGGGACAATCTCCGGGGACACCTCTTCGGGAGCGAGCACCACTGGGAGCGGGTGAACCTGGGGGTGGTTGTTCCATTACAGGGAAAAGGGCTGTCAAAGGCCTCTTCCACGACAGCTGGACAGCGAGATGGAGGTGCCTCGCCACCTGTTGGCAGACAAAATACTGGATAGATGTTCCTGGCAGTATAGGTGACATTGCGGCTCTCCTGGACCGCCCCGCATTAAGTATTGTATTACAGGCCCTCACTGGCCATATTTTCCTTAACTATCATCATTATATAGCAGGTAATCTCTCAGAACAACTTTGCAGATTCTGCGGAGAAGAACATGAGGAGTTCATTCACCTTGCATGGGAGTGCCCTGCACTCACCATGGAGCACCTTGGCTCTGTGCGGGGTCTCCAGCTCAGTAGACAACCTTCTGACCTTGTCAGACTCACGGAAGTGAGTCGCATTGGCAAGACCATGGAAAGGAGGGTAGATAAAGTTAAGCAAACTGGTGAACTCGCTATGCCAAGCACTACAGTCTACTAAGCATTTAGGTGTTCGCCAACTATAGGGGCGGGAAAAGGCCCAACCCAGGGTTACTCCTTTTCTCCTACCTGGGTCTCAATCCCCCGCAGGAAATCCCTATAACAAACAAGACAGCGACAAACCTCCGGGTTTGTTTCTATTCATCGCCTTCAAGGAGCCCCCTGACTTTGCTGCACATGAACTTACTCCGGGTTTCTGTGGGTGAACCACGGGGGTAAGCTACCCTCTCTCGGGGCAACAACACTAAGAGGAAGTTTTACGGAGTCAACTCAGTGTTTTTGGGGTGGGTGAGAGGTTTACCTCCCCGTGACCGGAAGTTCAAGGAAGAGGTGCGCGGACCGATCTCGGACGTTCACTCCGGCCTTCATGCACGGTCCAGGTCATCTCGAAACTGTGCTGCACATGATGAAAAGTGTTCGTTCTACCGAAAACAACGGTGGGGACATGTCATAATGATGTTTCCACCGACGTGGAAGTGGAGAGAGACCTTCCACTGGAGAGGTTTCTACCCTGCAGTTCTACCACCAGTACTAATACTGGCCGAAGAACAACAAGTCCTGTTAAAAACGATCGCCATTTGCTTGGCCCAAGTTGTTCGCAGAACAACTTTGCTGCCGCCATAGGTGTTGCAACAGAGTCTGTCATAACCTCTCATGACGACACTTTCCCAGAGCCCCATCAGTTGACTTCTAGAATCATGGATCATGAAGTGTTGCACCAGGGGCATCAACGTCTCATCACAGGAGCAACGACGTATCAACTTATCGATTTGGGTGCATTAGCAGGTGGTTCACCAATTGCAGCACTGATTCGCGAAGAATCTGTTTAAAGTACCAATCACCTTGGAGTACCAGATGTTGAATTCGTCTCGGTCTTCCCAGTCAAACACGAGCAAGGTGTAGGGCACGTCAATGGTGTGGTCGCCTCTTGCCAACAGGTAAATGAAGAAGATAACCGTGTAGAGGACCACGATGTGTCTCAGTCCGTTAGGTCGAGGTCGGATCACAGTTGCTAGACTCTCACTCATGCTCTTGAATGGGGCCAAGATCTTCTGACCGATACTGGAGCCTCTAGTATCCCCTGATGCCGCGTTCAAGCTCCCCGGTATCGCTTTCTCGTCCTCCCTATGTTACATCTCGGTCACTTCATGACTGTCAGGGAACTGAACTACATAAATGCCGCTCACTCGGTCGCTTCCTCAATCTCCAGGTCATGGAAGGAGAAAAGAATAATGAGGAGGAGCAGAGTGAAGCAGGCGAGCCCAATGCTAAAGTTAGCGACATAGCCAAACTTTTCGTTGACGATTCCAGACAACGCTATATTGAGATGAATCATGGTATGACATCATTGAAGTAAAAGTCATGCATTACCCTGAGCTGGTAGAGCTCCGATGTAATAGCACAGACCACATATGGCCAGTCTGGTAATTCGTGTCCTTTCTAGGAGAATGGAACAAGATCAAGGTGGGCATGACAACGCTGTAATTGCTCTCCTTTCCTGAGGATATCTGAGCAGAATAGACTGAGGTCGCCAAGTAGAAGGTGGCGTCGCCTCCCAATATGTTGAAGAGTCCTATGAAGGTGAGATAGTCGGCGTTCGTCTCGTAGAAGAAGACCGCCATGAGGATGCAGAAGAGAAATGCCAGCATGCGTCCAAGCGCTGATAGCGCCAGAACTTTCTTCCACCCTTGAGAATAACATGACCCCCTGTCACCACTTGTGCTCTGTGGCTGACGAGTACAAGGCCAAGAAGCACTAGCGTTGCAATGATCATACCGTGTCTGGCTGCCCAGGGAGTCACGTACAGCACAGCCAAGATGACAGGGACATCGGACATGTATGCACCCGCCATGGTCAACTTGGCTCCTGTCTCTTGAACAAACTCGGCCTCGTCGTCATGATTTCCGTTGTCCAACTCGTTGCACACGGCCTCGGGATAGGTGGTACCTACACAGATCAGATGTAAGCAAACATGTTTAAGTGCCGCGAGTGACCATACCGTTTGAGAACCAGTTGGATCCTGTCTGACAGATCTTGTCGTACATGAAGCTCGTCCCAACGACACCGACGATGTTTCCGGCAAAAGCATGCACAATCATCATAGGCTCAATTGTGACCTTGCTGAATATCTGGCCAGTCCAACGAAAACGCATTGTGATGAGGCTGTGACCAGAATGCAGGCAGGACTCACGGCTATGAGTCCAGGGTAACAGGCAAGACTATAGGGGCCCTAAATTTGAGTGCCTTCCTAACTTCGGGTCCTCTGCAAATCGTACGGTTGAAATCAGTTGAAGAGAGAACTATCATGACCTCAAGTCATTTCGTAACATTCAGCCCCGTAATAAGTCCTGACTGTATAAGCAGCAAACTTGATAAGAAAGTCACCAAATTTGATAAGAAAGCCAGAAGTGTTGCTGCTCTCGGGCCAGTTTGTATGTAGATGTTCAACAAGTTTCAATGGGTTTCAGGCCATACTTATCATAGGTGGCTAGAAGTACATTCAAATGTCCCATCGGAAATTGTCGCGATCCCGCGGAGAAGAAGCTAGACCAGTTGGTCGTGACTCCACCACGCGTGCCCAAGGCGGCCCTGGGGCCCACCTCGAGGTTCAACTCAAGGCAGCAGAGTCAGCCCACTTCAGCAGACTGAGGAGTCAGCCCCATTCAGCCCATGCGGCCTGAGCCGCGTGTTTCAGCCTTCAATGGAGAGTTCAAATTTCATTTCAATCAGTTTCCGTTGGACTGCGAAGGACTCCTCTGGCGCGAGGTCGAGCAGGCGAAGTCGGAACACCGAGATACTCAGTGATGAATGCCTAGCCTTGGTGAGCTACTTTTTGTCCATTTCAAAATAGGTTTTTTAGTCGCGCAATTGCGATATGAGAGTCACTGTTCGCCCAAATTGACAGCAGATATGTAATTAATATATCTTATATATATATATATATGGCCTTTGTTTTCTTGATATTATATATTAAGGAACAACTCACCAGTCTTTGTCGCGTCATTTCAGTCAACTCTGTATGGGTAACTTGGTTTTGAGTCGAGTAACCGCTCTCTCATCTCAGGCTCCGCGGCACGATTCCTTTAGTACTTAGGTAGCAGCTCAAGTAACAGCTCGGTCAGATGTTATTTTTTCATTGTCTTTTAGTATGCAAGAACTTTTGTCTGATCTTGCTGGCGCGCGGCGAACTCGGATTCCGAATCTTAGGTACAGACAAAAGTGGGGCCTGAGAGAGAAAGCTTAAATTTTTGAAGTGCTGAGTTGACTGAGGAACTGGCTGAGTTGACTGTTGACTGACGCTGAAGGTCATGTCAATGCTAACCATCCTTTCAGGGCAGTCGTGTGCATGTTACTTAGAAATCTAGGTCAAAAAGGTTAGTGCATTGTACATTGTAGTGTACATTGTACACGCTTCTGAGATCTTCATGATTTAATGCTGTGAACATGAGTTCTGTCCAGCTCGCTGGGGCACTCAGTCGTGGTGAACCCGGGAGTGAAGTGACTAACAAAGTTTTAAGCTCCGTGCGTTATGCCCAAAGAGGCCTTTTGGGGGCAGTATTGGGCCTTGAACATCGTCCCTCTTGTAAGAGGAGCCCAAGTCGTCTAGCACAGTATCATGCGTCTATCCTGTCAGCATGCCGATGTCTCTCCACAGACTGACGTTGTTCCACAGGCTGGCGTTGCGCCGGTAAGTGCTGCTACACAAGTTGGTGTAGGTCAACAGGTACATGCTGCTCAGATGCTTGTGGCGACGTCCACTAGCAAGAATCCGGCCGATGGAGCAACTGAGCAGCAATTGCAAGACTGCTGCACTGGCAGCTCTGGGTGACGGAGTCCTAAGTTCGGAGTCAAAGCAGAAGCTGAGGCCGCACATGTGGATGCTGCTAAAGAGGTTAAATGTAGCAAGGCACCTTTCGCTGACACGATGGAGTGGTCAGATGCTTGTCTTACGACTGCGTCCAGCCATCGTGTGAAGGCAGACTTTGGTGTTTTGACCTCAGTCGTGACCTCCTCTTGGGCCAGATTGATGCCCGTAACAGCTGTGAGCAGAAAATATAGTTTCTGCTCACTGGTAACAGCCTGCGTTCTTCGGTTTCTTAGGCGTAGGCACAAGCAAAAGGGTCTGGCTCGAGTGATCGAGCCGGCAGAGTTCGATCAAGCAGCCCTAGTACGACCAAAACTAGCGCAGAAACACGGCGGCATGAAACTAACAGGTTTAAAGGATTTAGACTAGAGGTGGATTCAGGCCTCAAGCCGGCTCGGGACAAGCCGAGGGGTTCAGGCTTGAACCTTGAAAGTCCTCACTTGAACGTGGACCAAATGTGACCTGAAAGTGGACCAAAATTTGGCTTGAAACTGAACGGACTTCTTTCAACACCGCATATACAATGAAGGTATGGATGGATTCAGCTTTCATCCAAGTACATTACACATGTTCAAGCTACTTATACAAGAAAAGCATAGGATTCACTTGTAAGGTAGGTTCTCATGTAAGAAGATCAGCATGGTAGCAGTTTCATCGGTGAGGCTCAACCTCTTAGAAATATTTAAGCCAGAAGTGCCAAAGACTCTATGGTATGCTTGTAGCAGGAATAACCGGATAGCGCTTGGCCAGCTCGTGGGGGGGGGGGAGAATTCCTTTGCCAATTGTCTCCCACCACTCAGCAGGGTTCTTACACCGATCCAGGACAGGGAGGGTGATGTACCGACCAATTTCTTCCTTCATTGGACTCGGATCCATAGTTCCTGAGGCTGCACGATAGTCAAAGTCAGCCCAGAGGCCAGATATTGCGAACTACTAGCCTTGATTCGCACCAGTAATTGCTGACAATAGTTCAGCTGTTGTTTTATGGGGGACAGATCAAGCCAAAAATTCGGTTATTTCAATCGCAAAACTGGGATAGATCAAGCCAAAGTCGGTTCTAACTCAAGTTCGCTTGGGTCAAGTCAGGCCAAACCTCCGACTCGGCTCGGCTTGAGAAATTGGCGGCTCGATCCAGCTCTAATTTAGACCCCAAGTGTGGAGAGGAAGGCGAAATCAGGGCTCAATACAGGCTCAAGTACATCACTTCTAAAAATTTGGGAAGGACCTGTGAGGCACATGGATATGTTGTGGGATATGGGGGTTTTTTTGGGGGGGATTTTTTTTTACAACCCAAGACAAGTGTCTTTTTATTTTCCAGTATCATGGTACACACGTGCCCGTACTGTAAGTGCTACCTCACCCACGAGGAGAAGCAACTGGCGTTGGCACTGCTGCCCAGGCACCCCTATCCTGAGGAAGGCATAACTTGGTCACTGACCGAAGAGTTGTTTGAAGAAGAATTTCGGAGGAACAAGGAGCTCAGGGATCTTGTGCGGGATGTTGCCTATGAGCGATATCACGGCCACCAACCTGCTGTGAAGATCCTCCTGAGGTGGATGTATGAGGTGGCGTACGAGAAATTCTTGAAGGGCGTCGCTGAGGGATGGACCGATCCCTTCTGGACGCTTGAGTGGCTGGGATCGAGGAGCTGCACCAAGCTGATGATGGGCGATGGGGAATTGTTGCTGTCCAAGTAGGGGTGAGGCATCCTCGCGTCGGGGCCGGCGAAGTGTCCACCGCCCGGAGGTGGTTAGCGATCGTGTCAGTAACAGAATGAACCAGTGTGTGACAGTGTCTCGAGTATGCGAGTCGAAGTTTAATAAAGTAAGGACCGAACGAATCACAACTCACCCAAATTTCTGACAGGCCATCGAGACAGAACCGGGTATCAGTGGAGAACCCCACGAACCGCAGGCTCAACGTGCTCTTCGCGCTCAACACGAAGCTGGTGGACTTAACCCGCTTTGCTGGGACCATGCACCGTCATATTTGGTTGCTTCCTTGGCTCCAGGAACAGTCAGCTTTTTTGTGATGGAAACTTTCTTGACCCCCCGGTTGATGAACCCGTTCCTGCACCCGACCCGAGACCCTAACCCCGACAGAAAGTGGCCTAAGACATTTCCCGTCATGCTGATTCAGAGTATATATGGTCTTAGGGGTCGACGTCCTACGGTTGTCGCGTGAAAACAGGACAAAAAAAATCAACTTTTTCTTTAGACACAGGTATAGATTAAGCTTTTATTTGTCTATGCATACTTTGAAAATTTCGGTCGTCACAAACAAGAAAACTCTGCTCCTTTTCTACTCTGTTTTCACTCCCAGTATAAAAGTAAGTTGATTGCGACAGGTAAAACTTCCTCTGTTAGCAGCATCAAGTTATAAATGTTCATCTTCTTCCACAGCTTTGAGAGACTCCCAATTCCGCCCTGTGCCATCCAGTCTGGACGAGGCGAATCTTTCGATGAGTTTCAACAACTCACTGTTGCTGCTCAGCGTCCAGCTGGCCAAGGACCTCGACCACCATTGATTTGCTATAATCAGTCCGTGATCCATTCGTTAAACCCTCAGATCGTGCATTCACTACGTGACCAAGCTGGCGGGAGACGAAGAAACCTTCTCCTACGCGCCAGTCGAATTCGACAATTGTACAACATAGTTCTGAGCCTTTTCTGACCGTCCAATAGTAGATTTGCATGTACGTTCACCATCCTCTTGTGTGCGCTGGTCCTAAAAGTACTTGGTTCGATAGGGTCCTCGTCCAAGACCTAACTGCGTCAGTCTGACGACATTTACGACGCCACCGAGGTGGGCTCGGAGCCTGGGTCTGATTACGAGGCCGAGGTGCAGTCGTCGATCTCATAGCATTCACTCTCGGTCACTATATTGTAAGTACACATGGATAACGTCACTCATTATTCGTCTGATATATCTTGATGCGCAGCCTCAAACAGCCTCACACGCTACCAGACGAGTCCGTCGAGGTCACTGCGTCTTCGCTAATCGAGACCCCACCCTGGTTATTTTGGGCCACACAAGTTGACGCCGAGGAGCGGCGTCGCCAACTCGGAGCTGTCTCCGTGGTAATGGAGACCTTCGATCCGGCAGGACACCTCTTGGCGCGATACAAGAACGAGACACGCTTGACGGCGACCAAAGCATTGAAAAGCTACCTGAGGTTCAAGCAGGCGGCCGAGGCAAGGCTCTTACAATACGTCGTTCTTTTGTCGGCCTTGTTGGGGTTGTAGAGCATGTTGTTCCTCGACGAGGAAATAGAACAATGACGCAGAGTTGCATAGCAGTGTGCAAGCGTTTATTCGCGAGGCAAACGTGATTGAACGTGTGGACCCAATCAATGGGGTACAAAGCTATCTCTCCTAATCCATCAGCAACAGAATATAAACGCCATTCATTTTCCTCAAGAGATGCGAGTGAAAAATGCACATGCTGTCATCAGAGGCGACTTCCTGTCCTCAATTGCTCCGTGACGATCACAGTTTCAAAACGCCCCAAGTCCACTCCGTATTCATGACGGGCGACCGCGGCGTGGAGGACTTCAATGATCACTCTTGCTGCTATTTTCCAGCCTGAAATGCGCGTCACTCTGCCTCATTGTGCGATGCAAGAGTGAATTTGATGCATACGTGGAAGTATCAGTTACGAAAACCTAAGAAAGATGTGAAAAAAAAAATATCCCGATTTCATGGCGATCCAAAGGGGTACGGCCTGGTTTCCAGCCGGGGTCGACCCTCTGAGGAACGCAATCGTCGAACCCGGGCGACTCTTCACACTGATCTCGCCACACGTCGTCAAGGGACGCGTACAGTGGTGTCTGTCAGAATATCGTCTTCCTCCCCACATCCCACGTAGTTTTCAATGTTCTTAATGATGCAGAGCACGTTCAACCAGACGAAGCCAGCTACTCCCAGGAAGAGCACCCTGAAAGTTGGCGGCACCAGCCAGAAGTTGACCGCCTGAACTGGTACCCAGAACAAGCAGTCCAAAAAGTAAGTTGGCCAAAATTTCCGCCTGCATTCGGCTGTGACGTCATGGGTCTTGCCCTCCAACCAGCTGGTGGTCACGAAGAAGAGGGCCAAAGAAGGCGGGCCAAGGACGAACTGGTCGAGGCACACTTTCTGCACTATAATACTCGTAGCGGTACCAGGAAAGGCACGATCCAGCCAAAAGTACCAGGCTCTGAAAAGTGGCCCGTACACGCAAGAGCCCACTACAGCAAGTCTTTGCATGGAGGAGTAGTCTATTTGAAGGGGCCTCTTTCTCCTGACAGCGGATGTCTTCTGCTTGAATATGTGGTTGACTGCCTGCTGGCTCAACTCTGCCCCCGCATACATCCCTCCAAGGGCGAGACAGTTGGAGATGAGAGGTCTTCTCTGGAACACGTCCTTGGTTCTCTGGACGAACGAGGCAGGTCTGCTCAAGACATTTCTCTGCCTTCTGACTTCTTCACCTCTAAAGAACCTGCGCGCACTCCTCTTGCCGGCCAACGAATGCACTCTTGGTTTGTGACGGCTCAAACTGTTCGTGTCTTTTGGCTGGAAAAAGAAACCCTTAGCTTTGTCTAGCAAAGTCTTCGGGTTGTCACTGTTGTGATGGTTCGAGTATGGCCTCAAGTTTTGGTTGGGGAACTGTGACCGGAGGCCGTAGTAAATTCGGTCGATACGAGTCCAGATCATCGCCAGCGCAGAGTTTTTGCTTACTCCTAAGTCTCTTTCGTCGACACGTGGAAAATGCTGTGCCGCACTACGCACTCCGTGATCCCGATACTCTCCGCTTGCTCGATCGACTAGTCCTCGTCCTTCTGATCCTCCGTGGAATATTCGTCGTCGCTTTCAGAACCAGAGGATGCCTCGGAGACCCTGACAGTCGTCGTCGGACGGTTCGGGTTGCGGAAGAGGTCGCTGTCGCTACTACTGGAAGAGTTAGAAGACGAGTCGCTCTCTTCTTCCTCCTTCAAATTGAGGTTCTTCAGCTTGTCTTCCGTGCCCACCTCATCTGCCACCTCCAGCTTCTCGAAGCATTTGGGCCAGTGGCCCACAGATTTAAGATACTTAACCTGCAATATAAAAAAAAAGACATGACATACTACGTCGATAGCTGTCGTCACCTTCCCGGGGCTCTCCTACCCCAGCCGCCTACAACCTCGGATGATATATACACTGCAGCATTGTCAAGCCACCCCTGAGAGCTACATGTTTTTTATTGCCCTCGAGACATCTTACCTGTTCCTTATAAAGGATCCTGACAATTTCTCCCCTGACTTTTTGACCTTCTTCTATGGGTGCCACGACGACGTAATCACCTCTTTTGACCCACACGCTCTTCCTGCCAGGAGTAAGAGAAACGTCAGTCAGAACAGACCATTCCTGAAGCCGTGAAGAAGTAAGACTCGTACTTCTACGTCACCTCATGTACACCTGTATGCGTCTTATTTGGAAAACCTGTCGAACTAGATAACGCTAAGGAGGAACAGCTTGTTGCTGCCACTAGAACAGTAACGCGAGTTGTTGCTATCAATGACGCAATGAGCCGACTTGACACAAACTTACTATTTTCAGAAAATTGATCAGGAGCGTCTGAGGAGAAGGCACCCACCTGAACTTGTTCGGCATAGACGCGAGAAAGATCTCGGTATTAGGGTCCTCCTCCAAGGATGACTTGGGCGCTTCTACCTCGTGCAAGTTGTTACCACGCGGAGCCACCAAGCGAGCGATCCTCTCGCCCCTAGAAGGATGGTGAAGACTAAAACTATTTCTTGGGATTGTTCTATATACGTGTATTTGTTACCTCTCCTTGTCCGGGAGGACGTCGAAGGAGTGTCTGACCTCCGCTGTGACGAACTTGCGCTTGGTCGACGAGGACATGATGACCGACTACATAGGGCCGGGGGGGCCGATCATCGCAGGAGACGACGAGATTGTCGCGTTGCACGTTTCCATGGTGACCGCTAAACTACAGACGGAACGGAAAAGGGAAGACGCCTCAGGAGGTCAACGCGACGTTGACCGCCCTCCCGATCAGGACTCCGGGATCACCCAAGGCTTCTGGTGGCTCGCCCGCAAGCTTCTTGCCGCGAGTTCCTTTGAACCGTCTCAACGTCAGCCCGAACCACCGCAGTGAAGTCAAGCTGAAGCTGAAGCTCAAGCCAGGTCGAACAGTGTTGTAGTCGTACAAAGTCAGGTGCTGCCGCCGCTGATGCAGCGCGTACGCCCAGGAGAGCGAGCAAATCAAGAACGCAATTTCCACGTGTAGGGAAAGTTAGGATCCATGAAGAATACACTTGTAAGTGGTGCCTCATGATGCAATTGACCTAAACGATAAGACCTGGGTTGATGAGTACATCAAGAGAACGTTCACTTTAGCACTACCCAACATTGCCTTTCGTTGCAATTTGCATGAAGCTTATATCGTGGTCGTCGACCGACCTTGGGATTGGATCAGGAGTAGTGATGACCCCATAAGTATGAGAACTGAGCTTGACTTCGTTTGAGAGCATCTCTTTGTCACTTGCAAACTTTGCTCCGGAGCCAGCGTCCAAGTCAAGCTTTGGTTTGTCGGGTAAGCTGAACTGGGACTCAGACGCCCATAGCAAGGCTGGCTTGAACCTGACCCCAACATTGTTCCGCAGACATCAGGAGTGGCTCGATCGGTCGCGACTGCACTATCGAAACAAGAATCAAAACAAGTTTTGGGCCTCCCTATTTGTGCACCAGCTGGGCCAGCCTCAGAAAGTGCTAGAGCTTCTTGGTCCAACACCTCACACTTCTTTTTCTTGAGTTTTGCTCTGAAGTAAGTTCAAAATCGGACGAAAATTTTCTATTGTCTATCGAGTTTCGGTGCAGAATCCCCAATCAAATCGGAAAAGAATTGAAAATTTCGGAAGTCCACGAATTCCAGAAAAAAATTCTTCATAAAAGTCTCTGATGAGATTTTACGCAATGAGGCTGAGGTTGACGAGTACACACATCCGAGATAGTGGTCTCATTTGTTATCTCCTAATAGGAACGACATGGCGGAGAAGGTCTGATTCAATGGACGTGGTCGAGGTGTCCGTGCTTTTCTTCGCTAAAGCTCGAGAGCTGGTGGCTGCGTCTTCCGCCGACATAACCTTGCCCAGGAAGTTGTCTGGAAGGTATTGGTCAACTTGTCCTAGTTGTGGACCTTTCCATGCATAGTGTTGTTGCAGGGAGTGCTTATTGAAGCTCGAGGAGAGGTTTCCGGCGCTGTCGAGGCTCAAGGGGGGCTTCATTCTGGCCCACAATCAAGAGTACTTGGACGGCAGTGGCGACGTCCTGATCGAGCTCGGTGAAAGAGACGAGCTTGCTGTGATTCCTCCAATTAGTGGTGGCTAACGTATTGTTAGTTCAGAATGTCCGAAATCGTACGAGTCACTCGGGATCCACTCGACGTGGGACAGATCTTCCAGGAGGTCGCTGCAGCATCCACTGGGGCAGTATCCATCTTCGTGGGGACGACGAGAGATAATTTTGAAGGCAAGAAAGTGGTCAGACTGGAATACGAGGCGTACATACCGATGGCCGAAAAGATCATGCAAAGACTGTGTGGGGCCATCCGAAGCAGGTTCAACGAAGTGCTCAACGTAGCTATAGTGCACAGACTTGGCGCCGTAGGCCTAAAAGAGGCGAGCGTCGTCATCGCGGTGTCATCCAGCCATAGAAAAGATTCCCTGGAAGCAGTGGAATTCGCCATAAATGAGCTTAAGGCGTCGGTGCCCATCTGGAAAAATGAAGTTTACGAGGGTGAGAATGAGGGCAGCTCGTGGAAGCAGAACAAGGAGTGTAAGTGGGCGACCTCCGAGGCTATGCCTCCTCCTGATATCAGTGAGCCCACGGCGGTCGATCCCAGCCTGATCCAAATCAGTGCCAGCCAGGAGGAGATAGAGAAGAGGATTGACGTGTTCAGGCAAAAGAAAAGGGCCGAGTTGGACAAAGCCAACGTACTGGAGTTCTGTAACAGGTTCTCTTAACTTTTGCGCAGCGTCGAACTTTGCAAGTGCTTTCAACAGCTCTATCCTGTTCGTAGGTCTGGTGATTCAGAGTTCTCCTGCGCCAGGGTCGACGCGGTCATCCCGAGGAACAGGAAGGACACCAAGTCTCATCTGAGGCAATCTGCGGCAGTCAACGTGGTTGGGCCACAGACGACCAACTTCATGGACCCAAAAAGCGATGATCCTTTGATGCAACAACTCTCGAAGCGTTCCAAGCAAGACGATGTGGCTGAGAAGGAGCAAGAAGACAAGGACTCCTTGCCCTCAACTATCAAGGAGCGTGTGGAGACGCTGGAAACTAGGCTGGGCGAGGGGCGAGCTGTCCCGAAGGGGATCTATGAGCGACTTAAGGTGCTGGAAGACAAGGTCCGCTTTCTGGAGGGACTCTCACTGGAGCATTTCGACTCGGCCATTTCGATGTCATCCCTGACATCTGCTTCAAAGGAGAAAGAGGCCGGCGAGAAGTGGGAGCGAGGATCACAGGACTCACTGACCGCAATCAACGAGAGGATTCAAGAACTGCAAAAGTCCTTGAGAGTGCAGTCTGGTGCTATCTAATCAATAACAATCAAGTCTCATTCACGTGTGGCTTTAGGATCGCGTCTATGACTATCTTTACACCATGAAAATTAAACGTTTATTCTAGTGTAATCATAGTTCGTATATTATGGAGAATACTTTTTCAAATCGAAGTACTACTGTCATCAAAAAAAGGTCGACACAAGAATGAAAACAATGGAATGAAAATGCCTCTTTAGCGTTACCGATGGCTGTGCTGAAGTCGTCCTCAGAAGAGAATGAAGTCAATTAGCCTCCTTAGTTGAGCTCGGTTGGCCTCCTTGGTCGTCTGATCGACTTATCGGTGTTGTTCACTTCATATTCACTGCTTGCACTTGAGAGAGCACAGGGACGACAGTGCAGGGAGCACAAAAGACTTCTCCAATCAGTGTTCATATAAAAAGTTCCTCAGTATTCACTCACAATGCTGTAGGACTGGAGTGAGTTCTTGTCAGTTGAATAGCTGTTCTGTTGCTCTGGTGAGGTCCCAGCTGCAGGAGCTGAGAGCGACTCTTGCGTCGCTCTCCGCCACGCCCATGTCCATCAGTCTACGAATCTGAGCTTCGAAGTCCTTGTCCTCGTGGGACGCCCCAGCGTGTATAGTGGCCCAGTGCCTAGCCGTTCGTCGGAAAAGTGCTTGATCGCTGGCGTATTGTCGGGCTACTACGGCATCCTGAGGGTCGTCGGGCTCCGGAGCGGCCAAAAGCGCCTGTATTGATAGCAACACGGTCCTCAGGGTCATTGCTGCCGCCCACTGGTCCTTTAGTATGTCAAGGCAAATGGCCCCCGTCACGGACGAGATGTTCGGGTGCCAAATCTTGGTGACGAAGCGCACCTTGGGCGGAATGAATGGGTACGTGTCGGGGATTTTAATTTCCAGGGTGTAGGTGCCTCCCTCGTACGGCGTCTCGGGAGGGCCCGCAATTGTCCCCACGAGCTCGGTGAGGTCATCACCGGTCAGAGAGAGGTGGACGCCAGACGCAGCCACCTCCTCGCTCTTGAGGACCTCACGAAACTCGCGTTGAATTCGTTGGCGGGCGATGTCGCTCATCCTGCCGATCACCTCAGGCTGGTCGACGTGAACATGACGGAGATAGCGAATGAGGAGGACGAAGTCCAATCAGGAAAAAAGTGTCCACTCCACGAGGCTGCCGAATGTAGCGCTGTAGAGGGAGAGACGAGAGCAGACGAGACTCCTAGGAGCAAGGCTGGGCTATGAGAGGCAAATGTTGACATAATCCGACCCCTGATCCAGCGGCTGGCGAGTCACAGATACTCCAGCGTAGCCTTGATATCGAGCCTTAGGAGTCCCCGCTTATTGTGGCAGGAAAAATGTGAATTGCTCAAAGCAATCTATGGGAAACCGCGGTTGCGTCGGCTGCTCAGAAACATTGCAGCTCGTTCGCCGGCCATTTCTGCCACAGCCACCTCTCTGTGTCGCCGCAGACCCAGGTGCAAGCCAAACAAAAGTCGTTGAAACTTCGATCAAACAATCTCAGTCCGACGCAAGGCCAAGATCGAGGTCGCCCGCTTCGCTTTGCGGGGACGGGAGAGCCTCCCTGATGGCGATGGCGCCTCCAGCCGAGCAGGGCGTGCCTGGGTCTGCGATGAGGGAGAACGGCCTTGCCGACCAAGAGAAAGAGGACGAATCATTTCCTGTGGTCGTCGCCGTGCGGCTGCGCCCGAACCCACAAAACCTACCCGTGGCCGTCAACGCCAACCCGACCAAGGCCACGGTGTCCCTGGATCGCGGCGAAGAGGAGGGTCAAAGTGACGAGTCCCAACGCTTCAGCATCGTGTTCGCAGAATCCGCCTCCCAAGAAGCCGTTTATACCTCTGCAGTGGACAACTTTGTATTGTTAGTCTTGGACGGCTATGACTTCTCTCTGTTGGTTCACGGACAATCGGGGTCAGGCAAGACGCACACGCTATTTGGGCCAGACCTGCCCCTGGCCATGAACGAGTCGGACTTTGGCATCGTGCTGAGATTCCTTAGGAAACTGTTTTCATCACTTCAGGACAGCGAGGACAGAGAATTTTCCGTCCGCGTGTCTTTTGTAGACGTGGATGACGACGAGGTAACAGACCTACTCTCACCAGAGTCCAGGACCGATGGTACCGGCCCAACCGTCAGAGACTGCTACACAGTGCAGGATGTGATGGCCTACCTGGAGTCTGGCCTCAACCTGCGTAGGTTGCGCACAGATTCCATCAACGACACAGTGTTCAGTGACATGTTTAGTGGCTTCCACACAATCTTCACGGTGCACGTCAGACACTCCTCTATCACCGACGGCATCAGGTGCACCACTGAGTCGACGGTCAGATTTGTGGAGTTGGCCGGGTGGGATAGGTTGGGAGCGGCGAACGGACTACAGCCAGTAAACAGAGGCTTGCTAGCACTGAACATGGTGGTCTCGGCTTTAGGAGATTCCCGCAGGAGAGATGACGAGTGTCATCGGCATCTGGCGGCGTCTCTGCTCACCCAACTGCTAAGAGATTCGTTCGACGGCAACTCGCTCACCATGTGTCTCTGCTGCATATCGACGCTGGAGAGCGACTTGGACAAGACCCAGAATGTCTTGGCCTTTGCCCGAAGAGTTTCCAACATCAAGAACTATCCCAGGCCGAGAGTGACACACGCACCGCTGAACTTCGGAGAGAGACGAGATAGTGATCTAAGTTCGAACATAAGAAGTGCTTCAGTTAATCATGGGAACCTGCCTCACGTGCCGCTGATGCTCTCATCCTCGGACACGCCTCCAAATGAGGCTGCCCTGCCTCCTCCCCATGTGACCCATCACCAGTTGCCTACCCCGAGTTCATTCATTCCGAGTTGGTTGCCACCCACGTCAGCGGGACCAAATCACAACCTCAATCCCAGTGTCATCTATGAGATGCACTTGCAGCAGCAGCTGGAGCACTACAACCAAGTGATCTTGAACAATCCAGCAGCACTCCTGGGTCCTCCTTATATGAATGGCATGCAATCTTCGCCCCATTTTACGAATCCTGCCGCAATGATAATGGGTGCTCAGAATCTGACTCTTCCACCTCACCAGCAGCCACCGTTGGTGCAGCCGAACCAACCGATACTAGATTTGTCTTCTCTTGTCAGCACACCAACAGTCAGCCCCCTGGATCATAGGCCACCATTTTCCGTCCAGATGTATCTCCAAACGCCTGATCCTACCAACAGTAACCTTAGTAACGTTGCGCTCCCAGTCAACTTGCCTTCTCGTCAGAACGTAGCAAATGCCAATAATGTGTTCAATCCTTCCGATCACCAGAGAGAACGGAGCCATTCTATGCCGCAAAGTTTTGATCCTCAAACAGCCGAAGAGAACGCTACCAGGTCCTTCCCGCCGAAGCAGAAACTCACAAGCATCCTCGAAGAGTCCGAGAGCAGTTCTGTCGATCGGAGCGGCAGTCACAAATCTCAGCCACTACCACAACCGCCCCGGGATGGAGAAGAAAGTGACGAGCAAGGAAAGAGTAACAATGCTGAAGGTACGGACGAGGATGAGGAAGAAGAAGAAGACTTCGACTCTGAGTGTTCCGAATTTTCGGCTGAAGCTGTTGTTACCGAAATGCACGAGGTGGCGTTCAAGGAGGCGACTCAAAGGCTTGCTCAACAGTTCGAAGATAGTTTGTGCCTTGTTCTCGAAGATTCTGCCACTGTGGAGTCTCTAGAAGGAGCGCAGAAGAACGTCTCAAGGATCATGACGACATCCACACCAAAGTCTTCCGTGAACCAACTACACCCAGACATGGCCGGACACAGCACTCCCAGAGAGAGAATTCGTGCTCCAAGGTCCTTGTCAGGTTTCGTTAAGATCGACTCGATGCAACAACTTGCCCAAGGTGTCAAAAGCCCCTCCAGCAAAGTCTCTAAGCCTTTCTTCCGAGATCCTCCACTCTCCAGCGAGGAAGGCGTATGCTACCTGAAGTCGGACTGTGATAAGCTCCGCCAAATTCAAGAACCCCTCCACAATCATCGTGCAGTCTTGGAGAAACATCACCAGACCATCAAAAGACTATTAGCACCTTTGATCAACGGCGACGACTACATTGGGGAAGAAGTCGAGAAGGCCATTGATTCTCTAGCTGAAGAACTACGTGTAGACAGAGATTACCAAGGCGTATTTGTCAGAAACCAAAATGATGAAGTCGAAGACGGGGAAGGGAACAACGTACCTTCAGACAAATACTGGCTGTTCAAGGCCAATGAGACGAACGAAGACCTCAGAGGCTTGGTGGACGAGCTGCTCTTAGTCATCAACGTTGCCATGGAGCAGAAGCATGTTCTGTTGGACGGACAAGAAGTCCACCTGTCGTCTGACAAGGAGTACCTGCAGTTCGATCTGCTCACCGATGTTTTGTCTCGCCTCACTGCGGTCGAATCTCACGCCATAATCTGTCAGTGGGTCTCTCGGGCTGTAGACCTGAAGAAGACGCTTCGCAGCTACGAACACCACAGTCTAGCTCTCGAGTTCGACCGCGACGAGCTACGAAGAAAGTGCCGACAACTGAAGCTGAAGCAGTTGCAAGACAGCAAGGGCTACCATCAGGCCCTCTCCGTGCAGAAGAGCGAGTACAAGAAAAAGATGGAGCGTCTGGAGCAGCACATGGTTAAGGAGGGGGAAAAGTTGAGAAAGTTACTAGAGCAGCAGAAGCGCGAGGGCGAGAAAATGAGGAAAGAGATGAGAGTGCTGGAGCAGAAGCTGGCCAAGAAGACCGAAGAGAACACCATGTTCACCAAGTACTACAGGGAGACGACCAAGAGCGGCAAAGGTGTCGTTTGCTCAAAGTGTAGGGATAGCGTTGGTAGTAGCGAGGAAGGTGCTTCTCCGCGGCAGCAGAGCAGGCAAGAAGTCACCATCTCCAACGGGAAGCTCAAGATTAGAAAAAAGTGATCTATCTGATGGTTGAAGCAATAATAGGTGGTGAAGGCCGGGAGCTGGACACGTTCTTCAGGCTTAAGTCAAGGATCCTATTCAGGTTGTTGGAGCTCACAGCTTAGTTTAGGTTGATTCTGAACCTGCTGCTCCAGGAGCAGGATCATGTCATTCCTGGGATAGTCTGATTCTGGCAGTCGTACGCAACTGTGCTTATGGACTAAAGTTTGTGTCCAACTCCCAACCTTCGCCCGGTCGTTGATTATATTTTTACACGTGTGCGGCGTTAAGACTGCGCATCATTCGTAGGCCAAGTGTCACTCACAGAAGTATGTACTGTTGATGTTAGAAGTTGCAGTATTAAAACCAAAGCAGCCGTTGTCGTGCTAATCTTTAAAGGCTTCCAAGTATCAGTTACTTATGTACATACAGGGTGTGCAAAGTGTAGATTGCAGCTGAACGACGCTGTCTTGACCAGGTCCGGCATGCGCAAAATACGTACATCTGGAGCGAGAATAACGAGGGTGGGAAGTCCAGACTTTTTTAGCCTTCAACATTGGAAATTTCGCTAAAACAACCAAAGAGTTGGATGGAGTTCTGAACACTTGAGAAACCAATACAATACTGATCTGGGAGGTCTTTCTTTACAAATACTGTATATTTGAAGCCATTGAAAACATAATCAGTCTCAAGTAAGCACTTAAAACTTCATTTCTTTGAACTTCCTTAAGGCATTACCTAAAAAAAGCGTTGCGTGAAAGTGATTTTAAAATGTCAGTCCAGTTGCTGGAATCTTGAGCCACCAATATCTACTTTGATAGCAACATAAGCCTCTGACTTAATCAGCACATGTGCAGAGCTTGTACTGATTCCTTCTTAATCTTGCAGCCTCACTGAACGAGCGAGCTCTTAATTGTGGACTTCTCAATTTTTGCTTGTTGTGATGAGAAAGTACTTTTCCAGCCAGTTCTGCGCCATGGGCATTGACTGCATCGTCATTCTCTCTCCTTTCATGTAACAATTGATTCATCTCGTGGTCCTGTAGTGGAGTTATGAATCACTGGCTAAAGTAACCTTAATACTTTGCACCCTGTACGTGGCCGAGTCTCGTACAGACGTCGTCGTCACGTATCAGTAGCTGTAACGAGCTGAAAGGGATGGGACAGTACTGCTTAAGTGGCAGTTATCTTCTTTATCACCGTTGAACTGGGTAGACGCACCTGCGATTGGACTAAGAAAGGTCGAATTACACTGTTCAAGTCATTCATACTGCGACCAGAGCAAGGGGACTTTGGAAAGATCCTCTGTCCGTCGCCTACTATGAAGTGAAGGGTCCCTGCGCTGTGATTGCGGTAATGCGTAGAATTGGCAAAAAAGCACCCCGATTTCAATCGACTCGATACACCCGGTAAAAGGGTTTTATCTCCTCAGGATTGATCGTTGTATCTCTCAGTCTGAGCTTCCTCCTTCACTGCTAGAGAATTAAGAACACTACGTGGTCACCATGTGGAAAGACATTTACGACGAGAACTTCGTTGACATGATGTTGCTCTTGTCCATCCCGGGCATCTCCATCGGCCTGACAGTCATCGTGGTGGTCGTCAAGGCCTTGTACGAGCGCACTCGCCGACGGAGAGACAAGCTTAACCCCCCGCTGGAAGATCCAGAAGAACTTCATAACCACCAGAAGGCCGTGGAGGAGGTACGCAGGGAAATTATCAAGGCAGAGGTAGAAGCCACGAGGGCCAAGTTTGGTTTGGAGGCGGACTTGCAAGGGTGAAACTTCATCTCAATGATATGATTAGATAATGTACGTGTAATCATGTAGTCCTAAAAGACTTTTTCACCACTCTATTAATAAATCAAGCTATCACGAGCTTCCTGGTAAATCTGAACACAGAAAGCAGCTCCCTCCCAGCTCTCCTTTTCATCACCTCAATGCCCCTGAGCTTTAACTCGTTCTCGGCGAAGCTCAGCACTTTGTCCGGTCGGTTACATTGTTCCAGGACTATGAAAGCTACCCCTTGATCGGTAAGCAAGTTGGGAAGACTCTTCAAGATCTTGTCAGTCAGACGCCTGCCATCTTGACCTCCTGCCCACGCAGCGGAGATGTCCCTAGCTCCGCACTCTGCTTCTTCCGTGCTCACGTAAGGAGGGTTGCATATCAAGATGTCTACTTTTCCGGCCAGTCTGCGCTCCAGTCCCCAAAGGCAATCTGTCTGTATCACCTCCAGCTTGGTCGAGTTCTTCTCGGCCGTGAGGACGGAGGTCTGGCAGGCAGCGGGATTGACGTCCGTAGCAAGAAAAGCGCAGTTCTCGCCAAGGGCGGAAGCCAATGCGACTGATATCACCCCAGAACCAGAGCCGATCTCCACACAGAGCGTGGGCGCCAGATTTCTTAGTGCCGGTAACTGGGATTCGAGGGCGTCCAAAAGCAAAAAAGAGTCCTCCGCCGGGTCGTACACATCCGCAGCACTGAGGCAGGTCTCCGAGAGGTGTGAAAGGAGTGGAGTAGCGATTTTGTCTGATTGAGCCATGTTTCACTTGTCGAGGGCGTCCTTGAAGACGGTCCTAGTCGCTTGACAAATGGCCTTCAGGTCTTTAAATCCTCTTCTCAGGGCGTCTTGGGCGGTGGTCCCCTCAATCGTCTGGATCCGCAGGTACATCTGAAGGAACCGGGAAAGAGAGTGACATACTAGAAATTCGTCGTCGTCGACACTCATGCAATGGCGTACCTGGTCCTCTGCAGGATGCGGAATGGAGTAGCCGCAGAAGGTGACGGCCGGATTCTGGAGAATGACGTTTTTGAGAGCGTTGCCAAGGGTGTGGCTCTCGCCCTTGAAAATGAAGGTCCTGCACGCCTCTCCTGACAGGGCGTCTCCGGCCAGCATCACCAAGCGCCGGGAGGCGCCTGAAGACCCCGCGGAAGGCGCCTGGGACGAGTCCGTCATGCCGGCCTCACGAGCCACCCTCACGAAGAGACGCAAGAAGAATGAGCACGTTTGTTGTGAGAGATTGCGTGAAACTACGACGGAGCAGGGTTGACAAACTCTGGAACACCTACTTACGTCGATGACTCAGCGTCCCACTGACAAAGGGGATCAACTGACACTTGACAGGAAGAAAATAATTTTCTATCGCAGCTCTGTCCAAGTACAGCCCACAGCTGGAGCCTGGCTGAGCTGATCTGAAAGAGGAGTCATAAGATCTCTGTTGACGCGCGACGCGCAGGCACGGGAGCAACCTGTAGTTCGTCGACCATCTCATCAGTCCGTCCAGAATGGGTTACTCCTTCGTTCCCATCCTCGTGTTTACCCTCATCTGGGGTCTGGTCGGGGGGCTGCTACCATGGCTATGGCCGAAGAGTCCTCAGAGGAGGTAGGGACGGCATTTGCTGACGTTCTGTTGCGTATGTCTCCGATCAGCCACTGCATCAGGTGCTGCTATATCAGTCTTTTTTGTCCTCCACAGTGTCATCCAAGTGGTGCTGATCCTGACGGGAGCCTGCTGCTGGTTGTTGTAAGCCTCGACTAATAGTGACGATTCTATACTGTCATTTCATTTATGCTCTCCTCAGCTGGTTATGTTGCTACATGGCCCAGATGAATCCGCTCATCGGCCCCGTCCTTCCGCAGAAGACGCTTTTCGCCATTAACCAGTACTGGGTGAGTTGCCACAGTCCGATTACACCAAACTTTACACCAACTGGTCAAGGCGAGCCCTGAATTTTGACTATTCTGACTATTTTTGCTGCCGAGGAAAAGGCTCACAGACTTTTTTGGGCCTTCCTAAACATTGACCGCAAAAGAGCCTTGAAGTAACAATGTCTTAAGAGAACCCGACACCAAGTAATTCATAGTTCTTGTTAAATGAGTAAAATTGATAAGTGGTAAATGAGTGACCTTGTCTGGAAATTGAGCTGGACGAGATTCCAACTTTAAGTTGAGCTGGACACTCGTCCAGCTTCCAGGATAATAGAAGTGAGAGAAGACCCCGGCCTTTTTCAAAATCCTATCAGAACTGCAGAGAAGCTCGTCTTTCAGCTTTGGCTGACGGTTCGTCCCATCACTAATAGTTGGTATCTCTCTTCCAGAGTGGATGGTAGCCAAATCCCCGACAGTATAAAGGTCACCTTTTATCCGTTTGTCATCGTTTCCTAATTGAAGATGCCTGAATGATCCAAATGCGACGAAGGCAAGCTCCTTCTCATCAGAGCGTGATTTATTGTATTCAATAAAAGTCCTTAGACCACTGTATTTTGGCAGTGTATTCTAGTAAGCTTAAAACATAGTTGAATGTAGGCACGTATGTACATTACAATAGTACAATACTGTGGATACGTACGCCGGGTACATACCTGCATTGCCTTTAGGTTTTGCACAATAGTTGAGGTTTTTTGTACACAACAATACTTTTTCACTTTCTCTTCTTGATTACGAGCGAGTCGCTCTTTCTTTCCGCAAAGAATACTGATGATCCGACCCCTTCACTTTTGAGAATTTGCGGACCCGGGCACGCCAGCATCTCACCAGCTTTGTTCCCGTCGATGTCCAGGGAGACGATTTTCTGCGAGTGAGCGATCCACAGTCTTCTCTTCTCGGGCTCCAGGTGAAATTGGCCGCACACTTCGCGCCAGCGAAGATCTTTTTGTCGAGAACGTTGGCCATCGGAGTCCAGGAAAAGACCGTAGTCCTGCCAACCAACAGAGATTCTAACCCCTGAGCACTCGCAATAACAGAAACGTGGACTTACTTGGAAACAGAGTAAAAACTCGGTGCCTTTTTCCTTGTCTTTATCCAACTTGAAAATACTGATCAGGCGATCCTCGGAGAAGAGTTTCATGGAGAGATTCTGGCTCACGAACTCACGAACCTTTTGCATAGAACAAAGAAAACGATGCCCCATAAGCGCGACTTTGTAAAGCTCTAGGTCCTTTACCTCAAATCCATCCAGCTGTATCTCGTACACCTTGTCAGTGGCGACAAGCAGTTTCCTGTTGCCGGCGAAGGTGATGCACGTGGTGGGCGTATCGGTGGAGAAAGCGTAACAGAGCTCAAAATCGATGGCTCTGTCGCCACTCGCCTTCAGGATGGAAACCCTGGCGTCGTCGGCTGCGCAAATGAATGTGTCGGGTTTCTTCTCGCTGACCATCGGAGGCTGATAATGCCACGTGGCGAAGACGTGGCAAGAAGGTACCACCTCCAGCAAGCGGTAGCTAAAGTGCTCATCGACAGCGTCTCTTCCCACCAGGTGCTTCACCTTGACCAGTATGAGTCTCCTTTTGGTCCCAGTTATCATAGCCACCTATATGTGGTAAAGGGTTACGGAGCTGCAAAGCATAACGACGAGCTGATTTCGAGAACTTACCTCGTCGAGGTGCTTCAAGGACGCCATTTGAAAGACACTGTCTGGACCCTTCGAGAAATGAGCAACCTTACAAGATCCCTCCTCTGCCCGGTAAAGACCATGAGATGTGCCCAGCAGAACAACTGGGTCTTTCTTTTCTTCATCAGTTTGCAGTGATAGCGCACAAAATACATTAGTCTCGGATGGGAATGTGGCCAGCACATCCCAATTTGCAAGGGCGGCCTTCTGTCTAGTGGGCGAGACCTGCTGGACCGGCAACGTCAACGTCGGGTCGGGTTGATTCTTCAGCAGACTCACTCGTTCCAGAGCCTCAATCCAGGAGGCCTTTTCCTAATGGTAAATGGATCGTTTTAGGCACATCTGACGACACCTTCAAAGAATTACCCCACCTGAAACGTCTTGGCCATGAAGTAGTAGGTCTCCCGCACTTTTGATCCGTATGAGAAACCAATCTGTGATAAGCAATTGATGCATAATGGGTAAATGAGCAAATGATCATGCAATGATCAAATGGGTAAATGATCAATTAAGTAGATTCAAGCTGCAATACCTTGAACACATGAGGCTGGTCGAATGCTGAGGTGTGAGAGAGCTCGTCATATGCAACACTGCCTTGTACAAACACGGAGCCGCTCTCAGGAGAGAGGTCGAGGTCGAGAGACCCGTCGTCCAGTACAAGACGACTGCCGACTATTTGGACACCCACACTTCGCCATGAGCGACCTGGGCTCAGTCCGCCAACGGCCATATCCGGAACCTTTAGTTAGATTAGTTTAAAAACAGGTCAACCAACAATCATGCACGAAGACCTCACCTTGAGAACACCCTTATGTAGGACACCTTGCCCATTCTCGCCATCTCATCTATTGCTCTTGAGCACTAGTGCCAGTTCTCCCGTAAGGCCGCAGTCGGCTTCAGCAGCGTTCTCGCATGCCGGGTGGACGACGCGGCCGCAGAAGCGGCAGGTGGAGACGGTCCGGCACAAGGACACAGTCGACAGGCACACAGAGCACTTAAGATTGGGCCGGCGCATGTTTGTCTGGCGCTGGAATCTGTGCGGGATCGAGTGCGCCGTCTCGGCAGCCACGCTCTTCTGGGTCAGTTGGCGGACTGCAGCAGTGGCGCGGAGGAGAGGCGGGAAGTCGGCCGAGGACACTACTGACTCGGCCTTGGCCCTAACCTGTGAAAGTGAGAGTGAAAAGCCTCCTCCAAGATAGATTATGGCAAATTTGCATTTCTCAATGCACATCAATGGCTGGCAGACTTAAACAAGATCGTGTGATCTCACCTGCTTGAGTTCATCCAAGAGCTTCTGGTTCTTCTGTCGCTCCTTCTCCAAGTGATCTTGCATCTCCTCGTATGATAAGACCAACTGCTTTTTGGATGAGGTGGACGAGGAGCTCTTGTGGGTCTTCTTGTGATTGTGCTGTTCTGAGTTCACATGCTCAACGAGCTTCTTCAGTTGGCTGATTTGTACGTTGGACTCCAGTTCTTTCTTCTCCAGCTCTGAAGCAGTAGCGCCCAGTCTGTGCTGCAAAGACCTGATTTCGTCGTTCATGTCGGACATTTTCGCCAACATCTCCTCCATCACACCATGCAGCTTGGAGTTGGAGTCTCTCAGCGAGTTGGCTTTCGTCAGTTGCTCAGAGAGCTCCTCCTTCAAGCTGGCGTTTTGTTCCCGCAATGTCTCATTTTCCTCGTCCAGCTCATTGCACTTCTCGTTGCTCCTTTCATATTCGCCTTTCATGGTTGCGAAGGCGGCCACCTGCTCGTCGTTGATGTTGCTCAAACGGTCAAACTTCTTCTTCCACTCAGACTCGACCTTCTCCATTTCTAATTTGTCCTCTGTCAGTCGCTTCAATTTTGAGTCGACGAACGCCAAACTGGACTTTAGCTCGCTTCTGTCGGTGTAAACATCAGAGAGCTTCTGCTTCAAGTCGGCGATCTCCTTCGTGTGTCCTTTGTTCTCATCCGTAAGGGCTTTGGCGTTAGCCTCCAGCCCGGCCGAGAGACGTTCATAATCGGACAGTTGGTCTTGGAGCTCCAGACATGTGGTTCTCAACGCCTTATTCGACTCTCTCAGGCGTTCGCAGTCCTTCACGTCTGTTTTCGCCTTTGTCAAGGCCCCTTTTACTTCATTCAACTCTTTCTCTGTCTTTCTTGACTGCGATTCGACAGCCTCCAATCTCTCGATCTTGCCTTTCAACTCCTTGATGAGTTTGTTAAGCTTCTCTTGTTCTTGTTCGAAGTCTTTCACTTCGCGAACTTCCGCCTCTGCTTTCTTCTGAAGCTTCTCCAACTCAGTCTCCAGCTCTTGCTTCGATTTCTCGGCTTTAGTCCTGGCGTCCTTCTCCTCCGCCAACATGACGTCTCTCACGAACTTGAGTCTTTCTTCCGTTTCCTTCATCCTCCGTTCCGTCAATCTCACGTCCACTTTTTGCAGCTTCAACTCGGACCGCAGATCCACGCAGCTCTGGCACTTTTGAGGCGAAGAGGCGCTTCTGGCTTTGCTGTTCTCGATGGCATTCATGACCTTCCTCTCCGAGTTCTTCGACTTCTCGGCCTCGAGCTTGCCCAGCGCTTCGTGAAGCCTCTCCCGACATTCTTTGAGCTTGTTCTTCAGCTCCGCCTTGACCTCCTTCGTCTCATTCAACTCCTTGGAAATCTCTTTGATCTGGGACTCTTTCTCGCTTAACAATCGGCGCTCGCGCGTCGCCAAATTTTCCTGGACTTCGTCTAGCAGTTTGAGTGACATTTTCTCATGTCGCTCGCGCTCTCTTCGCTCTTGCTGGAGGGCGCTTTCAGTCTCTTCGAGTTTCTCCCGGAGGAAAGCTTCCAGTGAAGACGACGAGGAAGTCATTTCGAAAGTTTATCTTGGCTTCTTTCGACCGAGAACCACGACTCTCAGGAGCGTATGAACTTCGGGTCAGGCGCCACTAAGACGTGCCTCACCTTGGTCTTGTTCTGGCTCAGGTCGGTTGAAGGCGGCCGACGGCGCCAAGCAGTGCTGACCAACGTTGTGAGCTGGAGTCACCCTCGTTGTCTTCTCGTCCCCCTTGCCTCGGTCGTGATTGAGCCCGTGGGCCGTTGTCGCCTCGGTCCGGACCCGGACGGACGGAGGTGGTTCTGGCGTCCCCGAAACTTCCGTTTGATTTGAAGTTCTTTTTTACCGGTCAACTGTATCGACCCGCTCTTCTTGGTGCTTTGGCGGAATTCTGACTCTGCCAGCAGCGCAACCTCTCTGCGCCGTCCAGCTTGACCGGTAGAAGGACTAAGGACAGTCAAGACAAGAGGTCAGCTGTCAGACCGCGGGCCGATGTCGCCCATGGCAGAGTCGAAGTTGACATGACCGTGGTTGCGTGGGCCACGAACACTAAACTGAAGGAACTTTCGGTTTAGTGCCACGAGACGATCTTCAACTCCTTGGAGGTCGTCATGTGAGGCTCAGGATGCTGGAAGTCCTCAAGGGCTCTCATTTACTTTCGTCCTGGTAATGAAAAATATGGGAATCTGCAATGAGCAGGGGAATTCGGGAGGACAAGAAAGTAAGAAACTCCAGAGAACGGGAATAGACGGATAAAGCTGAATGGTTGACCCCAGCCAAGTCATCACCCACTCCGTCCTCAGCCTCGGAGGGGCCCTCGACCTCGACAACCACGCAGGCAATAGTAACATCCTTCTCAACGTCAACCTCATGTTGCTTGCCAGGCCCTGCCCGGCCCAGGCCCCGTCTCACAATAGTGTACTGCTGAGAGACATGGGCCTACATTTTGTACTTTGAAGCCGCGCACCTCTGCTTTCTTTGTATATCAATGACAAGAAAGTGTATGTGCGCACACGTACTTGAAGCGCTTGGACGGTACGAAGTGCCTGGACTGCGACCATGGAGTTTTTAGCGTGGACCACAGGAATCTTAGCACCGAATATGTGGATAGCGCAGAGCGCGTGCACTGATATTTTACCGGTATATTTCAGTTTGGTCTTTAACAATGCAACCCTAAGTACCTCCGCTAATGCCTTGTATACATTAACGGCTGCCCCAGTGCAATATTATGCACGGTCCCGTTCAAAAAACCTGACCACACCTGGATGATCAGGGAGCTACGTCAGCAATGACGTCAACCTGGTCAGCCTCTTGTACTTGGTGGCTGCAGAGAGGAGCTGGTGCTTCCACAGCTCGAAGGGGGGACATCTTGAGGTCCTTCAAGATCTCGTCCTCTGGTACCTCGGCAGGCGCCGCAAAGTCACAAGTGATGATCGTTTCGTGCTCTGTAACATAATCGGCTGCAGGGTGCGGACGTAGGTAAGGTGATACATGATTCATAGACTCATAAGGATATAGCATCGTCGTACAGGTATTCCATCACATCCAGGAGGTCGTGAAGTTGACGCCAGACTGAAGCAAGAAAAACACCACCAGGCAGTTAACAGGAGGACTTGGAATCTACATCTTCAATGGGACGATGCTCCTCTGCTTCACCAAGTTGGCAATCGCCCTGTCCTAACGGCGAACATCACAGCCCACTTGAAGAGTTGGACCGTACCTTGTAGTGGAACTTCCCTGTCGTGGCAAAGGCGTCGGTGCCAAACCTGATCTGATTCCCCCAATCCCCAGTCTCGACTGCCACGTTTTGCTGAGTGCTATCTTAATTGTGAAGTCAGCGCTTGTGACGGCGGCCCTCGATGTCGCCGCCGTCCGCATGCACGACTCGCTCGACGCGGCTGCGGAAGTGCTGGCAAGCCTCCAGGACCTTGTCTCGCGTGAAGACGTTCTGCCACTCTGTTAAACGCTCCATGTAGGTGAACGCTGTCTGCATAGCCTCCAACATCAAATGTTCTTGCGCGATGACGTCATTTTTCCATGAAAATACTTGAGTTAACATGAGGCTCAGGAGTCCAGCAGTGAGGAAAGAGGTCAGGAATCCCAGTCGCGATCCCGTTCTCCGCTTCTGCCGTCTCCGCTCCCACCAGAAGAGGTCCGGACTAGAGATGTCAATGAACATTTAGCAGTATTCAAAGTAACCGAATTAAATAAACTATTGGGGAATACGTTTTTAAAGATTCGGTTCCTTCACTTGCGAATAAAAGTATTTCCCGAAAATGCTCTCAACAGTCAAAATTTAGAAACTGGTGTAATCCATTTTGCTCCGTGTGCTTAGTGCCACAAAGCTGGTTTAGCAAATCTAAAAGGTTACTTTTGTGTTATTCATATTTATCCGGCTACTTTTTCGGTAAAGCGAACAAAGAGGTGCGCATGCGCAAAACAGCTTCCTGTCTCCTTCTTCTATGGGTCCCGCCCCGCCGGGCCGGGCCTGGCCGGCAGCGAGCCTTGGGTAGCGATGTGGCGAGCCTGAAACGTACGAGTCGAGCCCGCGATCTGTTTTGAGTCATTCCTCATCGGACATGAGGCACAATGGGGAAAACTGTTGAGTTTCCGACACATTTAAAGCAAAGGACCAAAAAGAGTTGTGGTCATGACTGTAGCTGCAGCTGATGTTTAAGGTAATGTTTGTTCTGAATTGATGTAACAGGGGTCTGGTTCACCCGCACTGAACTGAACAGCAGCTAAGTACGTGGGTACTGGAGTGTGCAGAACTGATTACATTTGTTTGCACGTGTCCTTGCATGCGTGTGGACCATAAAGCTCACAATGTGTGGACATCCAAAGATCATTCCAGGTGGTCAAGTCAGGGAGAATAGTGATCGAGGAGGCCGGCTTCGAGTTTTCGAGCCCCCTCGAGTCTGTCCAAATCCCTTCGGGCCGGCTTGAGCGACACTTCCATTGTCAGGGAGGCAGGAAGAGAAGGGAGAAGAGAGCAGAAGAAGCTGAACTGAGCTTAGTCAAAGCTAACTGCCAAAGTCTCCAACTCCAGGGTGCGGAGGGACATCCAGACACTCTCGAGCACGGAGGAGGAGGAGCTGAGAACAGAGAAGACTCCGCAGACCAAAGACAGTGAAGGAGCCCCCGGTTTATCCGGTTCGTTAGTTCCTGTGACGACAGGGTTGGCTCCTAGCTCACCTGTCCGTGATAAGAGTGAGAAAAAAAGATAAGGCGTCGTCGTCGTTCTTTTCATCTTCCTCGGTCATCATGTCCTCGTCGGCCGAGTCCGCCAGCCTGGGTCTGGCATGGAACCCCAAGCACCTGGAGATCAAGACCCGGAGCGTCGAGCGGACCCTGGAGCCCCTCGTCATGCAGGTAAGAACGGTCATTGATGACACACCGGAAGTGGTGTCAACGCCCTCTCAGGATATCACTGTTAGAGTTTTAAGTTAATATTGTCTTCTACTTTACATGTAAGAGCGAGCAGGAAACCATTGTGACTCAGTACCAGCACATGTAGAGTAGCTGTTCAATCACTGTTGCAGCAGACGCAATTCTGGTCAGCCTGGGTTAGACGGTCGCGTGTACTTCATAATTTTTTACGACATCTTCTCCTCCTATCAGGTGACGACGTTGGTCTCGTCCAAGTCTCCGCAAAAGAAGAAGGGCAAGTCCAAGCGCGCCCATGTGCTGGTGGCGGCCGTGGAAAAGGCCACCATGAACTTCGTGGAGAGGGGCAGAATCATCGCAAGAGAAAATCCAGGTGATCATTTAAGGCTTCATTGAGCACAATACTGTTATCGCCCTTGCTATCATGATCACTGTAAGTTTGAAAAAGTGTCAGCTTCTGCTTCAAGTTGATGCTAAGATCGTCACTGGAAACGGTGTTTTTATTTCCATTGGTGCAGATATTGAGCCGGAGATGCTGACCGCGGTGGAGGAGGTGCAGAAGACGGGCGAGATCATGTCCTCGGCCGCCAGAGAGTTCGCCATGGATCCGTGCTCATCGGCAAAGAGGGGAAACATGGTGAGAAGTGAAAATTGACTCGGTTTCAGAGCGAGGGTAAAAAATTATGCAAATTTTCGTCCCACCCGACAGCAAAAAGAAAGGCGGCACTTGCAAATTTAGCCTCGTAAAAGGTACGACTGTTCCAAGGTCAAAAGAAGCAGCTTGGCACATATTTTTGATAAATGAGACTGACACTTTTCCAATGATAGTGATAAAATAATATCCCACAAAGTAAAGCTTTTGGTAAAAAGACGTCGAAATGAATATCCGATCTTCTTTAAAAAATTTGTCTCTTGCCCTGAATCCGTTCAAGTCAAGAGAATCAAACCTGAGCACCCTAACCTTCTTTATTTTCTTAACAGTGCTAGCATAATGACTAAAGGCAAGAAATGACTTTAAGGCCTGCAGTACCAAGCAGCCTTTGAATTTGCCCGTGTAAGAGTGCATTAAGCTCACTCTGTAGCCCAGGGACGTGATTTCCACGGACACACCCTATACCTATTTGGTAATTCCTTTTGCGTCTCCCTGTTGGACCCTTTCCCCTCACTCTCTCTGGATAGAGCACGAAAAAACGAGAGAATGAAAGGGGTGATGCTGAAGGGGGACTAAAAGCAAGATGTGGCGACTATTCTTTAAAAACCTTGTGGTTTTGGGCTCTAAACTAATTCTTCTCCTTTTAGGTCAGGGCTGCCCGCAATCTTTTGTCGGCCGTCACCCGCCTGCTGATCCTGGCAGACATGATCGACGTGCACTTGCTGCTTAAGCAGCTCAGGAGGGTCGAGGATGACTTAGAGCACGTAAGATGCAATCAGAGGAGGAAAAAGAGAAAAATCTTTCATAGATCGTTTTCTTTTCACTGAAAATAAGTGAAAAATAACATTGACATATGCATAGTTGATGTAGGGATAGGTCACTGTGGAGAAGTGACCCGACAATCCTTAAGGCCATTGTTTTTTCTGCAGCTGTGAAGTCTAGTCCTATAAATGATATTGCAGAGCCTAAAAACGATGCTATATGATGCATTCAGTTCAAAAAGATAATTTTTGATCTGTCTTGTAGTTAAAGTCTGTGAGCTCCCAGGCCGAGTTGATGGAATCTATGAAGCGGTTCGGCTTGAGTGCTCAGGACCTCATGAACCAAGCTGCCAAGAGACAGTCTGAGCTCAAGGATCCGGCTATGAGAGATGATCTGGCCGCTGCAAGGTCGGTGTTCATGCCTGGTGGGGAGAGACAAGAATCATTCCTTATTTTTTGGTCTTTTTTCACTTTAGAGCTGTCCTCAAGAAACACTCCATGATGTTGCTGACGGCCAGCAAGGCTTACGTGAGACACCCGGAGCTGGCAGCTGCCAAGGCCAACAGGGACTTCGTCCTTCGCCAGGTACCAAGAATGTGAAACATATATTCTTTCTTAGTCTTTTTCCTTGGGGATTTCTTCTGGAAACAAGGCTCACTTTTCGGCCTATGAGGAGTCAAGCTGGTCTGCAGAGTGAGAGACTGCAGAGAATATAATGTTTGTTACAGAAAGGTTATTGAAAGATTCGACGATCAAAGGGTTTTTTCCAACCTTTGTCATCTTTTTAACAATTTGGCCTTTTCTGTGAGTTAAAACCGCTCCAAATGGGACAATTTTGAGCTGTTAACTGACGTGGTTAGTGAACTTCACCTCATGTTAATTGAATTGTCGCTGTATGAAGATTCACCCCCAGTCCGTCAGTTCACTGCAATGGATATGACCGTACGAAAAGTTTCAAGGACATTTTGGAGTCGAGAAAGCTTACACAGAGGCAAATTTGGCCCTTTTTGCATAAAAAGTGGAGTTAAATCCTCGATCAAGGTCAAGATCTCAGCCCCTGATCAAAAAACTTCTTCAGACAACTATCCAAAATCTTCGCATGACTCCCCAAGGTTTTCTACATCTTGTCAGTTCACATGCAATTTTTAAGCTTAAAATCGTTTCTTTCTGACAGGTGTGCGAGGCGGTCAACACCATCTCTGACGTGGCTCAGGGCAAGACTCCCAAAGACGGGCAGTCAACGTTTGAGGGTCCGGGTGAGCTGGCGGCAGCTTTGGATGACTTTGACGACTTCATCCTGATCGATCCGCTGACCTACGACGAGGCCAAGAATAGGCCTTCTTTGGAGGAGAGGCTCGAGTCCATTATCTCGGGGGCTGCTCTGATGGCAGATTCCAGGTAGGAATCAGAAAAGAGAGTTTCCAAGACAGTTGTTGAATCACTCGACGGAGTTTGGTGAAGAAGCCTCGTCTGTCTGACTCAAATGTCCTCAGTGATTGATCGTTTGGCCATGCATCACTGTCATCATACTTGAGAGAGAATCACTCATAATTTCTTACTTTCGGGTCGTACTTTCAACCTTTTTTACCACTCACTGGGATCACTGGAAATTAAGACTACGCGAAATCATAAATTAATCGGTACCGCGATATTCGATACGGGACGTTAACTGCCCATTTCATCGTCAGCATGATACTTATGCTGATATTTCAAAGATGTTTGATTCCACTGCCAAGATTCAAGTGCTGTTGTTCAGCACCGACTTTTCAATTGCTTCTTTGTTATGTTTATGCCCTCTGGGTGGCAGCCCTTATGGCCCATAGACCATAACCGAGCATCATCTGCTGCTTCTCTCACCATTGCTTGAAGAAAGCATTGTGCGATATATTTTGCAAATATCGTGATATTCCATAGCTATACCATATATATCCTGGTGTTACGGGAAATGTTTGAATTACTGAGTAAAGGGGAAGTCACTAGTGAAAGTGCTTTGGTGGTTTTGGCCATTTCTTACTTACGTCGCTAGTGCTAGAACCCAGCTCAGAAATGGAAGGAGTCCGGTGAATTTTGCCCTCCTTGCGGATGATTTCGAGAGTGATGCAGCCTCTGTCATTGATTCACGCTTGCTTGCGCCAGAGTAGTCGTATAATATGTTGTTCTTTTCCCCCCGTGATGACTGACAAGTGAGAATGAGAGGTACCGCATGAAATGCTTTTACAGTCTTTACGTATGACTTCCTAAAACTTGTATATAGGACTCTAACAACCAAATTTGCATCGCACTTCTTGTGAATGCTGGGCCTATCTGTGCATATAGGACATGCATTGCAGTTGAAGCTCTTTCAAGGCTCTTGCTATCTTCATCCAAAATGGCAAAAACGACCCGAAGCTCTTGGCTCGTACCAGCACTTTAGTTTTTGCAGGTAGCACCCAGTACAAAAGACCGGCAGCGACGAACACCACATCCTCTGAGACACTGTGGACCAAACTTTGCATGTCTCACCTCATGGGGGATACGACCCCGCTCTCCTTCCATTACCAACTAACGCCCCTTGTCAAAAGAAAAACCCACCCGGCTCATTTTAACAAAAGCCTTCAAACTAAGTTTTAACTGCTATAATCCTTTTTTTTTTAACTTTCAGCTGTACTCGAGATGAGCGGCGCGAGCGGATTGTGGCCGAATGCAACTCTGTGCGCCAAGCCCTTCAGGACTTGCTGACTGAGTACATGTCCAACGCCGGCAAGAGGCCCACCGAGCAGCTCGACAACGCCATTGAGGCCATGTGCAGGAAGACCAGAGACCTGCGGTGAGTTTTGCCGTACAGACTGTCTGATAGGACCATGAACGAAATGATCGGGGGCGGAGGGGGGACTTTTTTTGTATTACACAGTAGGTTTGCATTGCAAGGTTGTCTTATTTCCAGTCGTCAGCTGCGCAAGGCTGTCGTGGATCATGTGTCGGACTCCTTCTTGGAGGCCGATGGCCCCCTGATGCTGCTGGTTGCTGCGGCCCAGGAGGGCAAGGAACAGGAGGTCGAGGAGTGCGCTGGTGAGCAAGAAATTGTGTACAGCAGTTATGGAAATTCATCAAGTGGCGAATTATACAAGTCCTTATGGAATTACTTCTTTATTTGAGCTCTCTTATTTAAAGAGCTTGAGGTTAAAGCTTTTTTGTGGGGGGAAAATAATCATATTAGGCCTGCAGTAAAGAAATGGAAGTTGAAAGATATTACCCAAGAGGGTTCATTTGGTCTGACCTTGATCGTCCTTTTCAAGTACTAGCATAACGAACAACGTTGGTTATGAGCTAGCATCTTTTTTTTTTATCTGACAGCAATGTTCCAAGAGCACGCCAATAAATTGGTGGAGGTTGCCAACCTCGCGTGCTCCATGTCCAACAACGAGGATGGGGTCAAGATGGTTCGATATGCGGCCTCCCAGATCGAAAATCTCTGCCCACAGGTAATTCAACTTGGTGCACGCGCCCTCATGGCATATAATTGATGGTTCATTATAGGTGATTAACGCTGCTCGTATCTTGGCTTCTCGTCCACGATCTAAAGTTGCCCAAGAAAATGTGGAGGTGTTCAAGGACGCTTGGTGCAACCAGGTGAGATTCGTCACGAGAGCAAAGCTGGAATTGTGCTTGAAAAATACCAAAAAAAATCGCCGATGCAGGTTCGAATCTTGACCGACGCTGTGGACGACATCACGACAGTCGACGACTTCTTGGCCGTGTCGGAAAATCACATCTTGGAGGACGTCAACAAATGCGTCGCCGCTCTTCAGGTAAGGGCCTCTCATACTTCAGTACTGGTGCTCCTCAGTAATGACGGAACGTTCTGAACAGGAACACGACCCTGATGCTGTAGACAGAACTGCTGGAGCCATAAGGGGCAGAACAGGCCGAATTTGCAATGTGGTCGCTGCTGAAATGGACAATTATGAACCAGGTAAGGAGTACTTAGTGAAGCGACTGGAAATGCGCCCTCGAGTCAATCTAATGTTTTCATAGGACTTTATACTGAGAGAGTTTTGGAGGCCATCAGGCTCTTGAGGGACGGGATGATGCCCAACTTCGCCCAGAAGGTGGAAAATGCTGTGTCGAACCTTTCTGCTAACCCTCAAGTCCTGGTTGACGAGAACGAGTTCATTGACGCCACCAGGCTTGTCTATGACGGTGTAAGTGGACTGGAATGAACAAGGGACATTTTCTCCATGCCTGCCCAAATTGTTACCACGCCGCTTTGCCAACACCTCAGGTTCGTGAGGTTCGCCGTGCGGTCCTGCTGAATCGAGGCCGAGAGGACTTTGACTCCGATACCGAGTGGGAGAACCCTGAGGTCGCCGAGTCCGAGGTGGCTTCAACCAGGCCAGATTCGACCACTCAAGAGATCGACGAATATCCTGACATTTCAGGTAGGAAAGCAAATAAGCAAATTGTCAGCAACACCAAGTGTACTTCAGTGCATCTACCAACTGTAAACTACCTGGCCGTATTGTCAAGCGCATGATGAATCAGTGATTTCCAAGGCTCCTGAGTGTTTAGGGTCTGTCTGGACGAGTAGTGAATAACGACGCCTCGTTTTTAGGCATCACAAATGCTCGCGAGGCTATGAAGAAGCTACCCGAGGAGGACAAAGCTAAGATTGCCCAGCAGGTGGAGGGATTCAGGGAGGAGAAGCGCCAGTTCGACATCGAGGTGTCCAAGTGGGATGACAACGGCAACGACGTCATCGTTCTAGCCAAGCACATGTGTCTCATCATGATGGAGATGACAGACTTCACCCGAGGTGAGGAACCCGTCTTCGGGTTTACACAGTGATAGTTACATTCTTGACTCTTCCTTGTCATGGGGTTACAATCCTAGACTTTCACTGTCTCAAAGTTAATGCAGTATGCACATCAGACCGGGGTCAGACCTAAGTTTGTAGCCAAAACCGTTTTACTTATCATCAACCTTCCCAATCTAGGTCGAGGCCCCCTACAGACAACAATGGCCGTTATCGACGCAGCTAAGCGCATCTCTGAAGCAGGCACCAAGTTGGACAAGCTGGCCAGAGCCATCGCTGATCAATGCCCAGAGTCATCGACCAAGAAAGATCTTTTGGCCTACTTGCAGAGGATCGCACTCTACTGTCACCAGCTAAACATTACTTCCAAGGTAGGGAAGAAAAGGGGGGAGGGGCTTGGGCTTGGGCGAGGTGGTCATGGTCGTGGTGGGACCGATCACAGCTGACCCGGGGTATTTCCAAAGTAACCTTAGTTGGTTTCCTCTCTCGAAAAACCCTGGTAACCCTTTCGTTACCTTCTTCCATTCGCCCCCAAGTAGGAAGAGGGTACCAACCTGCCAGAGCAGGAGGACTTCCAAGACTCGAAGTGGAGAGAACACCTTTTCATTAACTTTTACGTATATTATAACTTATTTACAGTGATGTGCATTATAGCAAGTCTGTGTATAAGAGGGAAAGACTGACTTTTCTTCACGAAATAGCCGCGATCCCTCCACGTTAACCTTTCAACTGTTGTCAAAGATGTTCTCCCAGTCGAAATATTGAAGGCTGACAGAAGTGATCCCAACATCACTTTCACAGGTGTCAACTTCATCGGCTTTTGTTCATTGACAGGTAAAGGCTGATGTGCAGAACGTCTCCGGCGAGCTGATCGTCTCTGGGTTAGACTCGGCGACATCGTTGATCCAGGCAGCCAAGAACTTAATGAACGCCGTGGTCTTGACCGTCAAGGCCTCGTACGTGGCCAGCACCAAGTATCCCAGACAGATGGCCAGGATGGAGGGAACCGGGGACCCGCTTGTGGTGTGGAAGATGAAGGTGAGCGTGACTTTGCGAGGCCGGCTTGGAAAGAACGGGAGAGGTCTGCCTATCAAAACTGTGAACCTTTAACTGAAGGACACACGAAGTTGGAAAGTTGAATGTTATAGTGAAGAATTCCTTGAAAGCCTGAATTATCGTAAGGTCGGAGGAAAGCTGATGAGTCCGACGACAGTGACTGGAGGTGCGTGAGCGTGTGCTTTTGCGTGTCAGATAGGGTGAAGTACGTATAACAATAGTGTTTTTAAAATTAACAGACTTATTACTGTGTGAATGTGCAGGGTGCGACAAACTCCGTGAAACCATCTGTAAGTGAGAATGGCATCATCAAGGGTAGGCCTTTAGCCATTAGTTTTGTGGATACTGTTCTACCTTGTGCAAGCAGCTGGCAGCTTTTTTGGACCATAAATTGGTCAATCAGCCCCAGAATCCACATTGAAAGCCAAACGGAATCTTGAGTCTTTGAGGAGCAGCAACACTGAAAAACTTTTGTCATCAAGGCCACGTTGGTCGTCGTTAAGACTCTCAAGGTCAACCCCTTTGACTACTAGTCAGCCTGTTATTGACCCGGCCAAGCCAATACGCCAAAGAGCTTAAAAAAGTGTGCGTAACATACCCAGCTTTGGTAGAGCTGTTTCAAACATGCGCGGCTCTTCTCCAGTAGGTCACGTTGAACATCATTGAAACTAACGACTAAGCTGTTTGTTTTATGGTTAGTGCTGTCCCAAAGGTGTTTGTATAAAAGGCTCTATCTGGATTACGCTAGGTCAATTCTTTTAATCTGTTGTGGCGTCCTAGATTTTTCGCCAGAATCCACTTGAAGACCTCGTCGCCAATTGGAAGGAAAAAATGATGACTTTTTGGGTCCCTCCTCTGCCTTCAAAGGTTTTTTGTATAGACAGTAGATAAGGATGTTAGGTCAACATCACAAATTTGATGCGGACCTACTTTCTAGATTCAGCTAAACTGAAGCACTGTAGTCAAATGAAACCTTGCCAATCATAACTTTTATCGAGATATGCATAGTAAACTTCCTCATGATTATGCTTGCTTTGTCTTTTGCGTTGGGCACAGTGGCAATGCCAACAACACCTGGCTCAGTTTGTGCTTCCTCTAACCAGCATACACAGATCAGTGCGTAAACTTAAAAAGTGAAACTCAATTTGGTCTTGAAAATGATTTTTCCCCTTCATGCTTTTAGTCAAGCCTGCTGTGAAACCTATTGAGACAAGCAGCGAAATCAGCAGTTCTCCAACTGTGCTTTTCTTCTAAAATATGCACATGGAGGTGAAATACGCGCAACGTTGTACCATCTTTTGGACAGCTCTAACCTTAGTACACGTATGTAACAGCAGATCTCATGCTGTGCTTGACCCCCTCCTTCCTGTGTGCGCATGTCTTCCTCGTGTGCAGCAGATTAAGGTTTGGGAAGTGCATCTGTAGACAAACTCTAAACATCTGGTTTTTTGTCAGGTTCCTGAGAAGAAGCCTCTTGTTCGGCGAGAAGCACCTGAAGAAGTGAGGGCCAAGGTCCGGAAGGGATCCAGGAAGAAAGCCTCAAATCCGATCAAGGCCCTGAGTGAATTCCAGGGTCCAGATGAGATGATTTAAGCAGTTGTAAATACCATATCGAGAAGTTTGCGTTGAAATTTTGTACAATTCCAAAGGACATTTTCGTAGCTACATAAATTGGAAAACAAGACTAGAAAGAGCATTTCTTTGTTGTAACATAACCCGTGTCCAGATCTTTACGTGATTGAAAATGTTGATTTTTATCAGATTTTTGTAAAATATGAAAAATGCATCATTTTTTCCCTGACTATCTATTGTCGCAATGTTTTGGGGGGCAATTTTATTTAAGTCTTATTCGATTATTGTTGCATCAAAATTGCTCACTGGGCATCTACCAACTCAGTTCGCATCAAAGTATCTCATACCTGCATGCTGAACTGTTGGTGAGAAAAGCAATCAGACCTGGAAAAGGCTGTGGCCTTCGCATGCTGTGCTCAGGTGCTGCCGGCTGTCTTCTTGAGGATCTATATGAGCTACAGCTTGCTTGTAGCCAAGAGGACTTCAATGAGTGCTCACGAAGGCCCTGCAAGCCCTTTTCTAATTGCCAGCACAGACAAGGTGAAGCAAACTGATCGCGAAGTCTTGGATTATAAACTCCTCCAGAATGAACTGAAGAGTCAACTACAAAAACATTCACGCTTTCAGATTCAACATGCGGCTGAATGCGAGCCTTAAGGAAAGGTCAACGGTCGTGGCTCAGCTCTGCAGAAGGATCCGGACTTTGGAGTCACAGCAGCACCTGAACAACAAAATTAAGGACTTGCTTCTGTCCAAAAATTTCAGCCATGCTCAAATCCAACTTCTTCTTGATGGAAAACAAAGATTGGTTAAAGGATACTCCGAAGAGGATGTCCTCATCAGCATCTCTTCATTTGAATATGTCAGGAAGTATAAAATTGTAGCTCTTCCAAGTCGACGTCACCACCAGCAGTGGTTAAAATTGTCAGCCTGGATTTCCAAAAGACCCCTTGGAGGTGATTCGAGTGTCAATGGATGGCGCGTCATCTCTGGAAGAACTTGAAGTGCTATGCTTTGATGAGATTGCCGTTAAGAAGAAATGTGAACTGGGTCACAGCCTGGATATTTCAGGGTGGACTCGTTGCCCTTTGGAAAGGAATTCTTGAGGTTCCATGGAGCATCAGTGGATCGACATCCTGATGTATTCAGTCGATTTCGTCACGTTTTGGAGTCAAAGTTTGGAGTGGTCACGTGAGATTCGCATGCGCTTGCCAAGAACAAGGACGTTCATTGGATTGAGGGCCTTGAATCATCACTTGGGAACTGATAGAGGCCAGAAACAACTGTGCCAGTTTACGTATTAGTTCCGAATAAATCTTTATGCATGTGAGGTTTTGTGATCATTGCCCTAAAGGTTCCGTCCAAGCCGTCCAGATGCTGATGTGTTTTCTCTAACCAATCGTAAGAGAGCAACCCCGCTGCTCGTTGTCACCTACCTCCAGTGTGCTGTTAGACAGGCTCACTGCCTTGCCTACCTCTAAGACCTTGGCCAGCAGTAAGCACTCGCCGGACAGCTTTTGCACGTGTGCGTGCTGTTGCTCCTCTCTCTCCCCCGGCCGCAGCAGTTGTCCTACTCCGTGTCCGACGCTCGCCGCCGCCGTGGCCGACGGCGACTTTGTTCTCGCCGGCAGGAATAAAAGCTCTTGCTGCGCTGCCTCGGCCTCTCACTCACACCTCAGAATCTCCGCTAGCCTCATCACACCGAAGATCTGAATCATGTCCCTAAAAGGCTCACTCCTGGGTATGGGCAACCCGCTGCTGGACATATCAGCCACCGTGGACAAAGAGTTGCTCGACAGGTACGAGTTTAAGGCCAACGATGCTATCCTCTACGACAAGGAGGACATCTACGAGGAGCTGGTTGACAAGTGCGACGTCGAGTACACCGCCGGGGGAGCTACTCAAAACAGCATGCGCGTCGCGCAGTGGATTCTTAGCGAACCTCAGACCACTGCCTTCTTCGGCTGCGTGGGCAAGGACAAGACTGCAGATACACTGGCCCGCTGCGCCAAAGAGGCAGGCGTTGACGTGCGCTACCAAATCAACGAAGACAAGCCGACAGGAAAGTGCGCCGTACTCATTACGGACCTTAACCGATCGCTGGTGACTAAGCTGGACGCCGCCAATCACTTTACAGTGGAACATTTAGAGCCTAACTGGAGCGCAGTTGAGTCTGCCAAATGTTACTACAGTTCTGGGTTCTTCCTGACCGTCAGTCCTGAATCAATGCTCAAGGTGGCCAAATATGCAGCGGAGAACGGAAAGACATTTGCCATAAACCTATCCGCCCCTTTCCTACCGGCCTTTTTCTTGGACCCAATGCTGAAAGTACTGGCCTATTCGGAGTTGCTCTTCGGCAACGAGTCGGAGGCGGAGGCCTTTTCAGAAAAGATGGACTACGGCACAAAGGACATTAAGGAAATAGCCCTCAAGATTGCGCAAATCCCACTCGAGTCCCCGGGCAAGAGCAGGACCGTGGTGATCACACAGGGCGCAGAGCCAGTGGTGGTGGTACGAAACGGCGAACTGAAGGAATACCCGGTCCCGCCGCTCTCCAAAGAGGAGATCGTCGACACCAATGGGGCCGGCGACGCCTTTGTCGGGGGCTATTTGGCGCAGTTGGTGTTGGGAAAGGACCTCGACACTTGTATCCGGTGCGGCAACTGGGCAGCCGCCGTCATCATCAAGAGATCTGGATGTACTTGCCCACAAAACATGGACTTCCAATGACGAGGCGGTAGTGTCCAAAATTGTGAAGAAAGCGACTGGTGACGACGAGGATCTGATGTGCAACTGTTCATCAAATAGCACCTGCATAAAAGAAGAGCGGCTCATATCTTCTTTAGCCAGGAGTTCCTCCTGGCTAAGGTAGATATGAGCCAGATCTGAAAAACTGATCTGGAGTGAATTTATCTCAAGTGAAATCAGTCTACGATCCTGGCCTATCATTTATGACAGGTTAGGATTGTAGTCTGATCTACATCATTCTTCGCATAATAATAATGATGATGATGTCGCTGATGAAGGTTGTTCCTTAATCGAGGATTGACTGTACTGTATAAGTATGTCTCGACCAGATAGTAGCCGCTTCCATGGGTGAGAGAAGTGACAACTGAGCGTGTTGTGGGTTGGGGAGGAGGGCAATAAGGATGGCCGCGATCTCCATGCTACTGAGCACCAGAGTCCAGGTTGCTTGATCTCACAAGGATTCTGGTGATGTCCCAGATGGCTGCTACCGACGAGGATGGGACAGTGGAATGGTTGACAGGAGCTCACCAGTGCTGCTGGCCTTGCTGACGTTACAAGTAGGCAAGTGTCACTTTCAAGAGGCAGCTGGAATGCTGCCCGGGCTGTTCTTGCTCCTTCCAGCAGTGTTACTACAATACGCAAAGAGGCCACTGCTACTAGAGTTCCTTGCTGTGGCCGCACTCTAGCGAGGATCAAGGATCCCCACCCAGTGCATCCAGGAAAACAGAGCCTCCTCGTCTGTTCTGAACCTGATCAGTTGGTTGCCGGACAAGTCAGTCCCCGGACAGTTCAGTCCCCAAGATTGAGGGTCGTACCCTCAGTGTTTGGTCATGTTGTGGGTATGATCCTTACTGTTGTACATTTGTTCATGGTATTGCAGTCATGTTTTTCATGCCAATGCCGTATCGGACAGGGTAGTCCTCAGCCACGGCATCGCTAGTCGCTCCAGAGTCTTGCGGGATCCGTGAGGGGGCAGTTGGAGAGCACCACGGTGAAAAATTTTGCAAATTTGGGTAGGAGATGTTTTCAGAATGGCATCATAGATGGCCTCATGTCATTGATGATCACTTTCCAGCAGTCGTCTTCCTCTATTGGTATGCGTTCCTGAATGTTTGGCCGAGGTTGCTGTTCACCACTTTAAGGTCGTTGAATGATGTGGGCGTGTCACCTCATGCAGGAGCATTCTGAGGTAGCGGCACTCTTGGTTGTTGGGGTGCACTATGCATCACACTTCTTTATCCCATGGAAGTTTAGTGTGTCAATTCATCTCTTTCTCCTAGATCATTGGTGCTTACCCATGTATACCATTCAGATAATAGTGGGTATGAAAGTGTCCCACAGAATGGGATATTTTGGGTACAACCGATCGATGCTGCAGCTGCCCATTTTGGTGATACAATGCCCAAAAGGCCCTTAGCATTGAACGTCTGCGAGGAAGACCTCGCTTCTGCCACTCCACAGTGACCATGCTGCACCAGACCTGCCCAAAGACTTCATCAGCATCATGATGTATTTGGGGTTTAGGTGGAAAACACGTGAGACTATGTCATAGTCATCACGTGGTTGCTGAGTTTGCCACGATGAGCTGCCAGCTAGGGTTGCATGTGGTGTGATGAAAAGGTCTGCACTGTCGAACATATGTCATTGGCTCCTTTGATGCATGGGCTGCCACTGAAGATTGCTGGGAGGACCACCAGATGTCCAGCATTCGACATAAAGCATGCAGCTACAGCCAGGAAGATTCACTATAATCCGTATTCAACAACTTGACGGAGACGTAGTGATTGACACAGAGACGAGAGTTCCTCATATGTGCTGGAATGTGGGCAATCACACGACTGCCGTCCTCAGAGTGTATGAATGCGGGCTTATGTGCGTGCATGTACGTCCGCCTGGGTGTGTGCATGTCCACCAGCGTCCTTAGACGCATAGATGTACCAACACCCGCCTCCCGTACGTGTACTCATAGGCGTACGAAGTGCACAGTCCTTGCCATAAGTGATTTCCGTGGGGAAGACGTCACTTCATGCATTGTAGTGGAACGTGCTGAGATGGAACCTTGATGTGAATTGTGTAGCCTTGATACTTGGGCACAGAGGTTCAGTGTCAAGGTCGCCCATTTTAGTGATAAATGCTGTACTGCAGAGTGTAATCATAATTCAGTTGCAGAGCTCTTTCAATTCGCTGGTTTCTGCATCTTTATGTCAGTCTGTCCGTAACGTTGGATTGACGAACCTCTTGGTGTCGGGCAGCATCAGCTTGACCTTCAGTCTCTCGACACAAAGCGTATGAACATGAATTACAGGACAGAGTTCCCGAAGGGCGTACATGCCGAGTGCCTCATAACATATTTCACTAATTTCCGCTCCATTTCCCCATGCTAATGGCATTGATCGGGCTGCAGTTAGACGTGGGAAGCATTCTTTACCTGCAGGAAATGTGTCTCTATCTAACTAATACCAATTTTGGCAGCACTCTGACTGTTGACACAAAGCGCATGACCTGCGAGAGGTAAATGGTCTACGTGGGGTAGCTGGTGTGCCTTTTATTGTCCCAGCCAGGAATTGGGCTCCAAATGCAAAACCATGTTAAACAAACTATGTCATTTGATGCCCAGTTACAAATCATTTTGACGCTGAGTAAACAAGTAATGCTCAATCAGCAAATGGGTACCAAGTGATCCATTTTGATGCCTGATGTAGCCTAAAAATATTCCCTCCACCGCCCAAAAAAATCCCCGATATTTTACTGTAAAACATTTAAATGGAGCTAAGTGTATCAAAATTACGTATTTCTTTGAACAATGCAGAGAGGATCGCTGCCCACAGCATCAGATGGACATCTTGACGACGGCGATCACATGACCCAGTCACGACCACTGGGAGTTGACCCCAGGACGTAGCTATGTGCAAGTGTCCGGAGTCTTGTGAGACTTGTTCAGTCGTACTTTCTCTTGCTTCAATCTGGTCTTCATCTGGCGTCAACCTCACCACCTCCTGCAGTGAGGTGAAGTGGCTCACTGACGTGGCTCACTGATGTGGTCCAGGTGTGGTCATCATCTGCGTACATGCATGTACATACATAAAATAGACCCTTTGTTTTGTCCTCTGTGCAAGGTCGAACCACTGGATGGATCTGGACCAAAGTTGGTATGGAGTCTGGACCAAAGTTGGTATGGAGTCTGGACCAAAGTTGGTATGGAGTCTGGACCAAAGTTGGTATGGAGTCTGGACCAAAGTTGGTAT